>ENA-UOOH01003996-UOOH01003996.1-fermentation-metagenome-genome-assembly--contig:-NODE-3996-length-10606-cov-4.234859_pt1 | contig 10606 bp, 5 predicted proteins | sample MGYA00245778_ERZ724025 | MGnify/ENA primary metagenome ERZ724025 (study PRJEB28704, sample SAMN03018313) | fermentation metagenome | biome: anthropogenic terrestrial biome; feature: soil; material... | reverse complement strand
GGATCAGGGCTTGGACCCCACCCACCCCCATAACCAGGTCGAAAACGCCACCGCGCCCTCTGCGGGAGGCTTTCCGGGTCCGGATGGGGAGGACTCGCGCAGAGGCGCAGAGGCGCAGAGGGGGAGGGCAGGGAATTCAGAGATACGTTGGAGCTGTTTTCTGCAACTGACTTGGTCTGCGGGCAACGGATAACCCCAACACCCCCTTTAAAAAAGGTTTGGATCAGGGCTTGGACCCCACCCACCCCCATAACCAGGTCGAAAACGTCACCGCGCCCTCTGCGGGAGGCTCTCCGGGTCGGGTGGCGGGCATTCGGCTGGAATTTCGGAATTGCTTGCGCTACAAGGGGGGGATGCAGGAGAGATGGGACTTCAGGGATTGGGAACCAGTATGATCGATTTTCCGGACGACAATGCTGCTCGGGATGGGACTGTGCAGGTTCGGGCTGAGGCCGAACCCGGTTGGTTACGCCGCTATTGGCTTTGGTTTTTGGTGATGGCGGCGATGGTGGTTTTGGTTTTATCGAGTCATTTCGTCAAGGCGTACTCGGATCCTGCCAACTGGCTGAAGTTCGCCTATCATTTGGAATCCGAGTTCTGGACCAGTCGTTGGCCGGTGGGGTATCCGGTCTACCTGTTGTTGGCTTCATGGCTGGTCGGACGGTTTTATGTCTTCTGGGCGAACCTCCCGATTCTGATGGGGATCCTCTTTTTAGCGGGGAAGCTGGCGGAGCGGCTGGTGATGCGTGCGGGTGAGGTGCGTGCGGCGCCGTGGGTCGGCCTGATGGCGATGGTCTGGCTGTTTTTGTTCGATTTTCCGCACATCGTGTACCTGCTCAATCCGTATCGCGATCCGCTAGCGATCTTCTTTTGTTATTGGGCGGTCTATTTATTGATTGGGATCGAGGCGGGTCCGAACCAACCGTTTCGGGTGCTCTTCCCTGCCGGGCTGTTGATTGGGCTGGCCGTGTGTGTCAAAGAGCCGTCGGTATTGATGTTGCTGCCGATGTTCGGTTTCGGGGTGGTGGTCTGGCGCGCCGTGGATGGGCTGCCGTTTTGGCGTTCGGTGATGTGGTTTGGGGCCGGTTTTGTATTGGGCGTGGCCCCGTTTTTGATTGAGACTTATGCGCACACGCATTCGGTCCTTTTGCCCCCGCAATCGTATGAAGAGGGCCGGTTATTGCCGGGCATGCACGCGCATGTCTTCGGTCAGATCTCGCGGGAGGCGCTGAAGTATTTTCGTGACTACGGCGGTTGGTCCTCCGTGGTGGCGTTGTTACTGGGTGGAGTGTGGGCTGTACGTCGGCGGGATCGGGTGGTATTGGCCTTGGTCTTGCCGGTGGCCGCGGTCTTTTTTGTGTTTTATTCCTTCTATTGGACCTTTTCGAAGCGCTATTTCTTTATGGTGTTGGTCTTTCTCGCGCCGGTTGTGGCCTGCGGCACCTGGCAGGCCTGTCTCTGGTTGACGGACAAGCTGCGGCTGCGTGCGCATCGGGTTCGGATCATGGTGGTATTCACTGGGTATGTCACCTTGCACGCCTTGGTGGCGGCTCTGTTGGGGTCTTCGATTTGGCTTGGGCACAACCCTGGGTTTACGATTGGGAAGGCGAAGGCGTTGATGGCGGAGATCGAGGCGCATGTGCCGGAGGGCGGCACTTTATTGGCGCCACGATTCCTGTGTGAGGTGGTGGAGTGCTTTTCGCCGATCGAGTCGTATCCGGCCTATGCGCTGATGAGCGCGGACCTGCCGTTGGAGGAGGGTCTCGGCGCGATGATCGGAGAGGTCCGCACGGATGGCAGCTGGCTATTGGGCGAGATCCTGACGAAGGGCCGTTCGGACATGGGTGCCGACCTGGTGCGCGGGCTGTTCGACTTGGAGCCGCTGGTCCGGATTTCGGTTGAGCAGCACAACATGGGTGCGGTGACGGGTGATGATGAGGGTGAGGTGATCCTGCACCGCATTCGCCCGTGGTCAGCTCGTGTGGTGACGCGACCGATCTGGACGAAGGCGATGCCGGCGGCGATCCTGCGGTTGGACGCGGGCATGCTCCATGTGCCCGGCCGCCCGCGGTCGGAGCTCAGTTTTTATTGGGACGATCAGCCGGTGCCGATCGCGTGGCGCAATGGCGCGAACTACGTTCGGCTGCCGGGCCCGATTGCGGAGGGAGCGCACGTGGTACGGCTCGAGAGCGACGCGCCGTTACCGGAGCGGTTGGGGGTAGAGCTCTTTCCTGTGGATCGCCCGTTGGCTCTCGATTTTTGTTGGAACCGGTTTCCTTTGCACGGTGCGTATTTGAATGCGGCGCAATGGCACAAGCTACCTGGGTACGAGGGTGACTATGCGTTTTCCGGGACGGGCGCGTTGGAGCTGCCGTGGCTCTGGGACGCAGAGCATACGGTCCTGGCCTATTTCGTATTGAATCCGGCCCCGACGGAGATGGAGCGGCCGTATCGTGTCGCGTGCTGGTCGGCCGGTGTGGAGCGGGGGGTGCTGGAGGTGCCCAAGGGCGGACGCGCGCGGCTGCTGGTTGACCTTGGCGGTTTTGAGACGGGGCTGGAGACCATTCCGATCGAGCTGCGGCTCTCGGAGCTGGGTGCGGTGGCAGCGCCCGGTTGTTTGGAGCTCGAGGATGTGATCCTGATGCCGATGCCCAAGGGTCAGGATTGGCGGACGAATCCTGGCGAAGCGGATGGTGCATGGTTCTTGAGGTCGGGGTGGCATCAGGCGGAGCGGCTTTCGCCGAAGGAGCCGTTTCGTTGGACACGCGGTCCGGGGCGGATGATGGTTGCTTGCCCGCCTGGGGTGACTGAGCCGGTAATCCGGATCTGTTTGACGGACCGCTATCGGCCGGAGCAGGCACCGCGGAGCGGGTTGAGCCTGACCCTGGATGGCGTCCCGTTGGCGTTCGAGCTGGACGAGGCTACATACAGGGCCGGCTGGGCCTGGCTGACGGCGCCTATGCCCCCGGAGATTGTGAAACCGGGTGGAGGACTCTACGAACTCGGGCTCGATTCGGTGCCGTGGCGGCCGTCGGAGATCGCCGGCTCGCGGGATGAGCGTGCCTTGGGCGTGATGGTGGGGGATGTCTGGGTGATCTCGGGCGTGGCGGTCGGGCAGGAGGCGCGAGGCGACTAGTGGACTGGGGTGGTGGTGGGGTAGCGGCAGTGGGAGTGAATGTATGGCAAGCAGGCTGATGGCCGGATGGCGGGAGCGTTGGGTTGGCTGGGTGGGAGGGATGGCGGTCCTGCTTGTCGTGGGCTACATCGGGTGGTTTTTCTATCTGTTATGGACCCACTTCGGTGGTGCGATATTTGGGGATCCGTACACCTATCTCTCGTTTGCGACCAATCTTGCGCGTGGCGATTTTTTGGTCAAGGGTGCGTTGGGCGAGGCGGTACGGGAGTTTTTTGCGGATGGCGAGTTGCGGCTGGGACCGATTTGGAACACCAACGTGATGCCGGACGGCCGAACGGTTTTCACGGTGGCGATCGGGTTTCCGCTGATGCTCTCTCAGATCATTCGTTGGTTTGGGCTAGCGTGCTGCATGCATGCCAACTTCCTTTTCCTGGCGCTCTGTTTTCTCCTGGTGGTTTGGGTTGGATACGAGGCGTTCGGCCGGGATCGGGCTGCGCTCTGGATCGGGCTGCTGGGGCTGCTGTTCTTCATTGCCACCCGCACAGAGCTTTTTATGCGGATTGCGTATCTCTGGCGGGAGCCCTTTTTCTTCAGCTTGGTCCTGGGTGGGCTGGTCGGCGTGGGGCACTTCCTGCGGACCGGGCGGGTGGTCGGGCTGATGACCGCGGCCTTTTTGTTGGGCTATGCCGGCAGCGTCAAGGAGGCGAACTTCCTGTACGGCGGGGCGGCTGCCTTGTGCGTCCTGTTCTCACGCCCCTTTCGAGAGCATGCGCACCGGGGACGTCTGCTGGTTTTGTGTGGGGTCTGCGGGTTCTTAGGCGTGCTGCCGCTCTTCGTCCAGAACTATCTTGCCACGGGAAATCCGCTGCTCAGCATGCAGTTCGCACGCGCGACCGCGCACTATTCCCTGGAGGAGGCGGGGGCGGGGCTCTCTACCGGCAACACCCGAGAGACCCTGCGGCGGTATGTCCTATTGTACAGGGACAACCCGTTTTTCGCGTGGCCGTTTTGGGGGGTGTTCGCGGTGGGGGTGCTGCGGGTTTGGCGGCGGCCCTTGGCCGGTCTGCTCTTGGTGTTCGGGCTGATGCACTTCGCGCTCTATTCCCAATGGGGCAATGCTGATTACAGGCACATGTTCTTTGCGCACATTCCGTTTGCGTTGTTTGTGGCGGCCGGCTTCATCGGCTTGGCGCAATGGGTTGGTGTGCGGCTACGGCTGCCGAACCTGGGTTGGATGTTCCCGGGGCTGGCTGCGTTGGGGCTGTTTGCGGTCCGGCCGTTGCCCTGGACCGAGCCGCTCGATCCCGCGAAGCACTTCAAGGTTTCAGACGCGGTCCGGCTGGCGGATGCGATGCAGGCCGAGATCCCGGCGGGCTCGGTCCTGATCTCGAATCGGGTCATTCGGGACATTGCGGCGATCTACGGCGGGTATGAGGTGGTACGGATGCAGGACCTGAAAGGGTTCGCGCCTGGGAAAGACCATTCAGAGGTCATCGACTGGCTGTTGGCGCGGAAGACCGGGGTCTATTTCTTGGACAACAAGGATTTGGATCCTGCGAACTATCACTACCCGGATTGGACCTTGAAGGACCGGGAGATGCTCCTGGACCGGTATGATGTGTATGCCGCGGCGGAGTTCGATGGGCGGACCTATCGAATCCAGGAGTTTCTGAACCGGCCGGTTCTGACCTTTTGGGCGGTGGAGCCGTGGATGCAGGAGCGGGTGGAGCGCGAGCTGGCATGCGCGGGGCGGCCGGCCTTTCTCTATCTTCAGACGCGCGGGGCGGAGGATCGGATTGAGGTGCGATTGGACGGGGAGCCGGTCGCCCTGGAGTTGCCTGGGTATTATCATCCGGTACCGGCGGGTGTTACAGGGCGCGATGGTTTTGCCCGCTTGGAGGTGATTGCGACCGAGGGCCTGATCCCGCGGTTTGCGGACGCCCGATTGATTGGGTGGTGGGAAGGCATGCGGCATGAGCTCGGGTATTACGGAGTGCCGGGCGACGCCCCGTTCTTTCCGGACCTGAGCGCAGCGGATGCCGAGGTGCCGGCGCGGACGCGGGCGATGGAGATGCCGTTTCGGCTTAGGGTGCCGGTACGGGCGGGTGCGGATTCCTTCACGGTGATCGGTCTGGGGGTGGACCAGGTATCGGGGCAATTCGGCATGCGTGACGCCGAGGGCCGGGCATGGGTTCAACCGATCGCCCGCGGTGCGACCTGGTTTCCTGTGGGCATGGAGGTCAACGAGGGTTTTTATAACGGGATGCGGGAACTGACCCTGGGTACGGATGTGGAGACGGACGCGGGCGAGGTCCTCAGTCTTTCGCGGATGAACGCGCAGGTTTGTCGCAGGCGGTTCGAGGTGGAGCGTGAGGGAGAATGTGCCACGGCGTTGGTCGGGGTGTTGCATCCGACCGAACTGGGTGGCGGACCTGCGCCGTGGGCGTTGTTGCTGGACGGTGTCACGGTGATGGAAGGGGAGAGCAGCTTTGATCCGCGGGCGCCCATCAATCGCTTTTCCCACCTGATCGCGGCTGACGAGATGGGAAGCGGCGCGTTGGAATTTCGGGGTGCGGGGCTGACTGCTTGGCGCTGGATCGGGGTGGACCGGAAGCTGAGGCTTGAGCCGGGCGGTGATGTGGCTGGAGCGGTTCTCGGACGTGGCTATCACCCGGCGGAGAACGGACCTGCGGGACGCTTCTGGTGGTTCCCGGGGGAGATGACGATACGGGTTCCGGTGGTGGCGGGGGAGCGGGAGTATCGAATGCAGACCCGGCTTGCGTCTGGTCATCCGGCGCCGGGGACGGAGCGTCAGCTATCGATCGCGCTGGAGGATGGTGTACCGCAGAGCGTGCCGCTGCCGCGGGAGGTAAGCACAGTGGAATGGCGTTTCACGCTGGATTCGGCACCGGAGTCGGACGGGATGGCGACGATCCGGCTGCGCTGTGAGGAATGGTCACCGGCGGAGGTGCTTCCGGAGTCAGCGGACCGGCGTCGCCTCGGTTTCCAGCTCTACCGTTTGGAATGGTCCGGCGTGCGGCCGGCCGGAGGGGGAGGACTCGCGCAGAGGCGCAGAGGCGTAGGGGGGGAATAGGGAGGACCGGGACAGCAGGCAATGGTTGCCGATCGGTCAGATCGGTCAGATCGGTCAGATCGGTCAGATCGGTCCGATCAGTCAGATCGGTCAGATCGGTCAGATCGGTCAGATCAATGTCCGAATCGGGGTCGGGGTCGGAATCGGAATTCCTATGCTGTATGGCACCTGGCTCTCTGAGCACCGCTCAAACCTCGCTGCCGAGCATAACAATACGGCTGCGCCACCCGGTTTCTCGTGTCCGAATCCCATCCCGCCTCCATTCGATACCGATACCGATAGCGACCCCGATCCCGATGATTATTTGTCGGCGTGGGGCAGGGCGTTGTCCACATGCCTTTTGAGCTCGCGGGTTTCGATTTCCAATCGGCGGATACGGAAGACGGCTTCCTCCTGAGCGGAGCGCAAGCGGTCGAGCATTTCCGCGACGATGCCGACCAGGAAGACGGCGAAGGCGAAACCGGTGAAAGCGATTCCGGAGACGCCGGCCCAGCGGTGTGGGAAGAAGCCGCCGGTGCGCAACTTGACGGAGAGGAGGAATCCGAAGAGGGCGAGTGCGATGACCATCAGGAATGCGGCGATATAGCTGAAGAACTGAAGCGGCTGGTAATCGCGATAGGTCTTCAGGATGATGCTGGCGGTCCTGTGGCCATAGGAGAGGAGGTTGGAAGCGACTCGTGATTTGCCGTAGGAGCGGACCCCCTGGACACGGATCGGCACTTCCAGCATGCGGATATGGGAGAAGGCCAGGGTGAGGAAGGTCTCATGGGTGTAGGTGAATTCACCGGTCAGCACCAGGCGCAGGAAGGCCTCGCGCGAGTAAGCCCTGAACCCGCAGGAGACATCATAGAACCGGCTCTTGATGAGTGAACTCATCCAGCCGGCCATGAAGCGGTTTCCCCAAATCTTGGCGGCCGGCATCTCGGGGATGAGAGCGGGATCGATAAAGCGGGAGGCGGTGACGAAATCGGCCTGTCCCGTGAGGATCGGCTGCAGTAGTTTCGGGATATCTGCGGGGTCGAATTGGCCGTCGGAATCGATCGTGACGATCAGGTCGGCCCCGAGTTCCATGGACCGATTGATGCCGACGCGGAATGCGGTACCGACGCCGCGCGGGGTCTCGTGGCGAACGACATGGGCCCCGAGTTCCCGGGCGATTTCACCGGTGCGGTCGGTGGAGCCGTCATCGACGACGACGACCTCGATTTCGCGCACGCCTTCGATTTTTTCGGGGATGCCGCGGATCACGTCGCCGATCGTTGCTTCCTCGTTGAGCGCCGGCATTTGGACGATTAGTTTCACGATGATACCTCGAGGCTGCCGCTCATTTGAGTGCGGATGAAAAAGGTCCGAAAGAGGGATGTATGGAACTGGCAGATCAATTTTCTGACAAGCGGATATTGTTGACCGGGGTCACCGGGTTCATCGGCCGTCATCTGGCCCGCAGGTTGGCCGCGCATGGCGCGGAGGTATGGGGTGTCTCCCGCCGGCCTGTCCTGGAGGGCGGCGAAGAGGGGGTCTGCTATCGAAATGGGAACCTTTCTATTATCGGAACCGTGGAGGCGCTTTTCCAGGAAATCCGACCGGACATCGTATTTCATTTAGCGAGCCACGTTGCCGGCGCGCGTGGACTAGAGCTGGTGCAGCCGACATTGCAATCCAACCTGGTTGCGGCGGTCAACATCCTCTGTGGAGCTGCGGGGATGGAATCGCCGCCGCGGGTGATCCTGGCGGGCTCGATGGAGGAGTCGGATCCCAAGATCGACGGGGTGCCGTCTTCGCCGTATGCGGCGGCCAAATCGGCTGCGACGGCCTATGCACGGATGTTTGCGGATCTGTACCGGCTGCCGGTGACCATCGCGCGCATATTTATGGTGTACGGTCCGGACCAGCCGGACGAGCGCAAGCTGGTGCCGTATGTGATCGGGTCGCTGTTGGCCGGGCGTGCGCCGAGCCTGACGAGTGGGGCGCGGGCGGTGGATTGGATCTACATCGACGATGTAGTGGCGGGGCTGTTGGCGATGGCGCTGGCCGGGGGGGAGGGCGCCTTGCGGGGGAGTCAGGTCGACCTCGGGACCGGCAGGATGACCACGGTGCGTGAGGTGGTTGAAAGGCTTTCAGGCATTGCGGAAGCCGTGGTAGAGCCCACGTTTGGGTCGCTGGCTGACCGTGCGCGGGAGCAGGAGTGCGCGGCGGACACGGCGCGGACCGAGGCATTGATTGGATGGAGTTCCCGTGTTTCTTTAGGGGACGGACTGCGGCGCACCTTCGAATGGTATCGGGCCGGGGGTGCTTGAGGGATGGCGCATGGGCCCTGGTGAGGGGACCACTGCATGGTTGGGTGGCTCAAGGCTATCCGAAAAGGAGAATAGCGAAGCAAGATCGGGGGCGGGGACGTTATCGGTCTCGGAGTCGAGGGGATTTCGATTTCGATCCCGATTTCGATTTCGATTTCGACAATGATCGGACGGATCGGCAACCATTGCCTGCGGGCGACGCCTGATCGAGCGTGCCTTTTTCGGACAGATGCTGGGCCAGGATGGGAGGAAAGTTGATGTTTGGATGGGAGCGTAGGTTGATCGAGATTGTGGGGATCTTTCTTCTCTGTGTGTGCAGCGCCTGCTCCGAAGAGAAGCCGACGGCCGCCCAGGCGGTTGGATCTGGGTCGGTTTCCGGTCTGGAGGCGAGTGGGGGGCGTTCGGGGCTGGCTGGATTTGTCGGGAGCCATGCGCGCTTGGTCTGGACGCAGCAGGTGGACGAGTCGGGTGACGATCCTTTTGTTGTTGGCGACGGCCATCGCCTGATGGGGCTCGACACGGCCGATGGGCGTGGGGAGCGGCCGCTGTTGGCCTCGACGGGCAATTTTCACAAGCCGCTGCTGACGACGGACGGCTCGCGTGTGGTCTTTTCGAATCGGGGCGAGGGGACGGTCTGGGTGGTGGACTGGACCGGGACCGGTTTGCGCAAGGTAGCGGAGGGGTATCTCGCTTCGGACATCTGGCGTGATCCGGCGACGGATCGGGAGTGGGTCTATGCCTTGGCCATGCCGGTGGAGGGGGATGCCGTATCGGGCGGACCTGTCGTGCGTTTCCCGTTGGACGGACCGTTTGAGCGGGTGGTGATTTGGGATCAATCGCAGGTGAGCCTGAACAACATCCAATCCTCGGCCGACGGCATCCGGTTTTCGGGTCAGTTCCCGTGGCCGTACGCGGGGATTGCGAACATTGAGAAGCAGGCGGCCAAGAGTCTGGGGCGTGGGTGTTGGACCTCGATGTGTCCGGACAACAGTTATCGGATGTGGGTGTTTGACGGACCGCACCGCAATTTACTGATATGGGAGTTTGGCGCCGGCCGTCCGAAGAAGATCAACATCAGCGAGGTGGCGGGTGAGGGTGTGTACGAGGTGTATCATCCGCGGTGGAGCAATCACCCGCGGTACATGGTGATGACGGGTCCGTACAAGGTCGGCGACGACCGGATCCGGATCTTCAGCGGCGGCACGGAGGTCGAGGTTTACGTGGCGCGCTTTGACGATGGCTTTGCTGGGATCGAGTCCTCGCTCCGGGTCACGACGAACACCCGCGCGGATTATTTTCCCGATTTATGGGTTGCTTCCGCCGCGGGGATGGAAGCGCCGCGCGGGGTGAATGATGCGGCGGTGGCTGGGGGGGCGCACTGGCCGGCGGTGCGGGATGGGATGGTCTATATCTGGGAGGACGGGTCGAAACCGAACCTGATTCCCGGGCGGGGTGGCTTGGGTGCGGGCGCGCTGCCGGAGCCGCGGGGGAGCGCTATTTTCGGGCGATTTTTCGAGATGCAGCCGCGCGACGGTCTGTTTGAGGCGGCAGCGGAGGGCCTTGGCGGGCTGTGGGGTTCGGGGGCCGGTGGGATGAGCTGGGAGGCATGGTGGACGCCGGCGGTGGATGGCGGGCTCGGGGAGGAGGTGACCCAGCGTTGGTTCTGGCGGATGCTGGACGCGGACCAGGGCATGCTGATGGGGCTGGCGCAGACGGGAGACGGGGTGCGTGCGGTGATGAGTCAGGGCGGGGATGCGGAGATCCTGAGTCTGGCGTTTCCGGTGCCCGACATGGCTTCGGCGCATCACCTGATGTGGACTCTCGATGTGGAAACCGGGAGATGGCTTGCGTATCTGGACGGCGCTCGGGTTGCAGAGGCCGCGTTTGAGGAACGGTTCCGGCTGGAGTCGTGGCATCCGGTGCGTTGGATCTTCGGCGATGGAGGGTTGGACGTGGCCGGGGGGCCGACCGGTTGGCATGGGCGCCTGGAGGGTGTGGCGGTCTATTCTCGTGCGCTATTGCCGCTGGAGGTTTCGGAGCAGGCTGCCGCGGCTCGGACCAGGGCGGCGGAGCGGGTGC
>ENA-UOOH01003994-UOOH01003994.1-fermentation-metagenome-genome-assembly--contig:-NODE-3994-length-10613-cov-3.799489_pt1 | contig 10613 bp, 9 predicted proteins | sample MGYA00245778_ERZ724025 | MGnify/ENA primary metagenome ERZ724025 (study PRJEB28704, sample SAMN03018313) | fermentation metagenome | biome: anthropogenic terrestrial biome; feature: soil; material... | reverse complement strand
TCGAAGGCCAGGGAGTCTTCGTGCAGGTTCACAAGTTCCACCAGGGCGTACCGGGCGGGATGGTCCATGCCAACTTCGGCTTTCACTTTTTCCCAAATGGCCTTGGCAGTTGCCAGTGAGTGGTTGCCATCGCCCATCGCATAAAGCAAGGGTTTGTCCCCGTGCAAATCATAACGTTGCGCGTAGTGTTCAAGAGCGATCAGCTCTGCCAGGCCGGATTCGATGCTGGCGACGAGATTGGGGTCATCCACAAAGTAGCCTTTGAGATGCCCGCTGCCTTCCATAAGCTCAAAATCGTAGGCTTTGGGCAGCTCAGCTTTATGGGCCAAGACATCTTTAAGGACGAGGTATTCAGGGTCATCGTAGAGCACCATGATGTGGGGCAGTTCCAGCTGCGCATCCTGGCGCACCTTAATCCGCGGTGGCAGGCGGTCCAGAATGGTGCCTTCGGTAGCCCGCACCAGGGTTTGCGACCCCTTGTTATAGTCGTAGGCCTCCAAATCCAGCGCGACTACCAGCCCTTTTTGGGTCTTTCCATTATTCAGCTTGCGCTCAACCAGAATGTAAGCCTGGTGTTCCTCAAGCAAGCCTTTATCCAGGTAACTTTGCATGGCTTCCTGCGAAGCTTTGATGCGTTCCGTAAGGTCCGGGGCGTTCAGATAGACCTCGGGAAGGATCATGCGAAAGGTGGAGGGGGCATCGCCAACGATCTCTTCCACTTTTTGCCAGTATTCCGGCTCTGAAGTGAATTGATCACAGGCAATCACTGCCCATTTTTGCAGATCGATACCTTCTTTTGGCAGGAGCAGTTTTGGCACTTTGATGCCAATTTGCTTATCTTGGGGCATGGAAAAATCTCCTATTGAGGTGAGTTTTTCCAATTGTAACCTAGCTCATGCCTCAGGGATGCAAACCAGACCAATGGTCCCCGGGCCGCCATGCGTGCCAATCACAGGGCTGAGCTCAGCCAGAATGCTGCGCTCGGCATTAAAGTGGGCCTGGGCATCCGCCAGCACGTTTTGGGCTTCCGTAAGCGCGCCAGCCGCTGTGACCCCAATAAAACGTACCTTGGCGCCTTCACCCATTTTTTCTACCATCATCTCAACGATGCGTTCGCGGGCGCGTTTGCTGGTGCGCACTTTGTCCAGCGCTTCTACCACACCGTTTTTGATCGTAAGGATGGGCTTGAGGCCCAAAAGAGTTCCCATTAGCTTGGCAGCACCGCCAATACGGCCGCCCCGGTGCAGGTACTCCAGGGTGTCCAGGGCAAAGTACACCTCCGTGCGCGCGCAGAGGTCCTTGGCCAATGCTTCCGCATCGTCCAGGCTGATGCCCTTCGCGATGGCGCTGGCCAATTCCAGAGCTACCATGCCCAGGGGCAGCGAAGCCGTCTGCGAATCGACGAGACGGATGCTTTCTGCAGGCAGGCCTACCAGGGCTTGTTGGGCTGAATCGAAGGTGCCCGAGAGTTTCGCGGAGATCGTTACGCAGAGGATCTCGTACCCCTGGTCCAATAATGCCTGAAAGACTTCCCGGAATGCTTCCGGCGAGGGCTGGGAAGTGGAAGGGTTGGTGCTTGATCCTGCTAATCGTTCATAGAATGTGGCCGGGGTCATTTCGATTCCGTCCAGGTAAGTTTTACCGTCCCAAATCACGGATAAGGGGACGATGTGCAGATGGTTTTCGATGACCAGGTTTTGGGGCAGGGCTATCGTACTATCGGTAACGAGCGCTATTTTTGACATGATTTCTCCAGGATAAAGTTAACTACCTAAACACCAGCCCAATGAATTAGTTACTAACCTGAAAGATTATTATCACGATTAAGAGGGGTCCTTAATCGATTATCATAAAACTTAATCAATAAGACAGGAAAGAAGTATGTTTGAGAGTTTGACAGAAAAACTAAATAAGGTCTTTGAGGACCTGCGCCGTCACGGCAAATTAAGCGAAGCCGATGTAGACCGCGCCATGCGCGAAGTAAAACTGGCCCTCCTGGAGGCCGATGTTAACTACAAAGTGGTGCGCAAATTCACCGATAGGGTGAAGGAACGCTCCATTGGCGCCGAGGTTTCAAAGGCTTTGAACCCGGCCCAGCAAGTGATCAAGATCGTCAATGAAGAATTGATTGCAACTTTAGGCCAGGCTGAACCCCTGGCGCTGAAAGGCGAGCGCCCGCATGTGATCCTGATGGTGGGTCTGCAGGGCTCGGGTAAAACCACCGCGGCGGCAAAACTGGCTAAAAAGCTGCGCTCCCAGGGCGAGAGGGTGCTATTGGTCGCGGCAGATATATATCGGCCGGCTGCCATCAAACAGCTGCAGCAGCTTGGTGAGCGCGTCGAGGTGCCAGTGTTCAGCTTGCCTGGCGCGAAGCCGGTACAGATATGCCGGGAAGCTTTTGAAAGCGCCAAACGCGCCGGCCAAAGCGTGGTGATCCTGGATACTGCCGGCCGCTCCCAGCTGGATGACGAGTTGATGAACGAATTGGCAGGCATCCGCAACACAGTGCGCATCAATGAGATCCTCCTGGTGGTGGACGCGATGATCGGTCAGGAAGCGCTGAATATCGCCGAGGGATTTAACAAGGTACTGCCCGTTAGCGGTTTGGTGTTCACCAAGATCGATGGTGATGCCCGGGGCGGCGCAGCCATCTCCATTCGGGAGGTAACCGGCATCCCGATCAAATTCCTGGGCACCGGGGAGAGTGTGGACGCGCTGGAGGTCTTTGACCCGGTACGCGTGGCCAACCGTATCCTGGGGATGGGTGACATCCTGGGTTTGATCGAGCGGGCTGAGGCGGCCTACGGTGATGACCAAAACATCGAAGACGCTGAACGTATGCTCAAGGGCCAGTTCACCCTGGAGGATTTTGCCAAGCAGCTTAAGGCGATCAAAAAGATGGGGCCGCTTGGGCAGGTACTGGGCATGATGCCCGGACAGTTTGGGGCGGTGGCAAAGCAGATCGACCCGCATGACGCAGAAAAGCAGCTCGTGGTGGTTGAAGCCATTATTGGTTCGATGACCCGCCAGGAACGCCGGGACCCAAGCATTCTGAATGCCAGCCGCCGACGGCGCATCGCTGCAGGGTGCGGCAAGGCCGTACAGGACGTGAATCGTCTGATCAAGCAATTCAGGGACATCCAAACCCTGATGAAGCAATTTCAAAAAACGGGTGGACGTGGTAATATAGGCAAGTTATTCGGTTAACGAGCTATCCCCGCGCGAGGAGATGCCCCTTCAGCATTCTCTCAGCCTCAAGCGGGTCAACGCAATCTAAATTGAGAGTATAGGAGTTTTTGATTAATGGTACGTATCAGATTACGCCGCATTGGTTCAACCCACCAGCCTTATTATCGGGTGGTGGTCGCGGATCAGGAAAGCCCCCGGGATGGCCGCTTTATTGAAATCGTCGGCCAATATCATCCCAAAACCCACCCCAGCACCATCGTCTTCAACGATGAACGGATCTTCTACTGGCTCAGCGTGGGTGCCCAGGCTTCCGAATCGGTTAAGAAGCTTTTCAAAATCGTAAAACTTGATGAACGCTATGCCAAGTATGTGAAAGACGGCGACAACAGCAAGCTTTATGATGAGGCCAAAGCCCTTTACGAAAAGCGCAATACGGGCAGCAAGACTTCCCAGGGCATCGAAGCCCCGGTCAAGTCCACCAAGGCCCCCAAGAAGAAGGAAGACTAAGGCTCATGGCAAAGACCAGCCTGAGCGGCTTGCTCGAATTCATGGCCAAGTCTCTGGTGGACCATCCTGAAGAGGTTTACGTTGACCAGTATGAGACCGGCCGCACCGTGCACCTGGACTTGCAGGTTGGGCCGGACGATGTTGGACGTGTGATCGGCAAGCAAGGCCGCGTAGCCAATGCCATGCGCGCATTGCTGCGCGTGGTGGCCGCCCGTCACGGCTCCCAGGTAGCCATGGATATCGTGGACTTCGATTAATTCCGCGCGATGGCAAAAAACATTCAGGAAAATGCAGGCTCTGCTGAAAAGCGGGAGCCTGCTTTTGTTTTGATTGCCAGGCTGCAGAAGGTGCACGGCGTAAGGGGTGAGATCGCTGCCCGCTTGCAGGGGGATCACCAACGCAGCTTGCGCGCAGGCCGCACCGTTTACATCGGCGCGGACCACCTTCCGTATAAGATTATAAGCTCCAGGCCTAAACAGGAATTGCTGCTGCTTGCCTTCGAGGGCATCAACCAACGGGAAGAAGCGGCATTACTCACCAACTCGGATGTTTACGCCAGGCTGAATGAGCTGCCCGGTTTGCCGGAAGGTGAATACTACGACCATCAGCTGATCGGCCTACAGGTATTTGAAAACGAACGCTTGCTGGGTGAGCTTGAAGAAGTGCTCAAAACCGGGGCCAATGATGTATACGTGGTCCACAAACCGGATGGGCGGGAATTGCTCCTGCCAGCCATACCGCCGGTGATCCTGAAAGTGGACCTGGATGCAGGAACGATGCAGGTAGCCCTGATGGAAGGCCTGGATGAGTGAGCGCGCGTTCGCGCTGGCATTTGGCTTCATTAAACAGGTGGGGCCTGTACGAATCCGCAGATTCCTAAAACATTTCGGCAGTTTGGAAAGGGCATGGGCTGCCAGCCTGAATGAGCTGGTGGCTGCCGGGCTCACAGAAAAGGCTGCTGCTAATCAGCTTGAATGTGCGCGGAGCATCGACCCTTCTCAAGTTCAGGACCGTTTAGACAAGATGGGGATCCGGGCTGTGCTCTGGGACGAGCCGGAGTACCCCCCATATCTGGCTCAGATCGCCCAGCCGCCCCACGTGCTGTTTTACAAAGGCACACTAACGCCTGCCGATAACCTGAGCATCGCCATTGTTGGCACTCGCAACATCACTCCCTATGGCAAGCAGGTCACCGCGGATATCACCCGCTACCTTGTTGGCAATGGCGTAACCATCGTGAGCGGCTTGGCCCGCGGTGTGGATGCCGTGGCGCATAAAACCGCGCTTGGGGCAGGTGGACGTACCATTGCCGTGCTAGGCAGCGGAGTTGATGTGATCTACCCGCCGGAACACCGCCGGTTGGCGGCTGAGATCAGCACGAACGGCGCGGTGATCAGCAGCTATCCGCCGGGTACCAAGCCGGATGGGATCAACTTCCCGCCGCGGAACCGCATCATTTCCGGTCTTTCCCGCGCAACCGTGGTAGTGGAGGCAGGCGAACGCAGCGGCGCGCTGATCACTGCCGATTTTGCGGTGGACCAGGGCCGCGACGTTTTTGCCGTGCCCGGTTCAGTCCTGCAGCCGATGAGCATGGGCACGAATAACCTGATTGCCAAAGGGGCGATCCCAATGACCAGCCCAGCAATGATTTTGGAACATCTTAATATTCCTCAGCGAGCGCTGCAAACCGCCGCACTGCCATCTGATCTTGATGATAATGAGAAAAAAATACTTCATGCCTTGAGTACTGAAAGCAGGCACATTGATGAGCTTTCGGCAGCGCTGGATATGCCGGCGGAATTGCTGGGCGCCTTATTGACCCTGATGGAACTGAAGAACCTGGTGAGCCGCGATACAGCCCAGAACTACAGCGCGATCCGCGATTGGAAGTATTAACAGCCCCCTTGCGCGAACTTTGCTTATGGTATTATAGGCCTGCCTTCCGCCGGGAAGAGCGTTTTTAATTATTGGAGAATTTTATGGAAGCTTACTGTCTGAAATGTAAAACCAAACGCGAAATGCAGGAAGCCGTGGCTGGATTCACGGTGAATGGCGCGCCTATCACCAAGGGCGTTTGCAGCGTTTGCGGGACGAAGCTTTCAAAAATGGGGAATACCCCTGCCCACGAGGGTTTGGAACGTCCGGTGATCGAAAAAACGGAGAAGCCGGTCAGGAAAACCGCAAAACCCAGGAAAAGCGCCGCTAAAACCGGCACGGGCAAAGGCAAAACCACGCGCACTACACGGGGAACCAAGGGTGCCAAGGTCCGGGAGCAAAAACCGGTGGTGTATGGCAAAGGGAAATCTCTGGTTGTGGTGGAATCGCCGGCAAAGGCCCGGACGATCGCCAAGTTCCTCGGCGATAAATACCGGGTAGTGGCTTCTGTTGGCCATGTGCGCGACCTGCTCAAGACCCAGCTGAGCGTGGATGTAGACAACGATTTCACGCCAAAATACCGTGTTCCCGATGAGAAAAAAGCGATCGTGGCGCAGATCAAGGACTTATCCGAACGCAGCGATAAGATCTACCTGGCAACTGACCCGGACCGCGAAGGCGAGTCGATTGCCTGGCATATTCAGGACGCGGCCGAGATCAACCCAAAGAAAACCCAGCGGGTGGTGTTCCACGAAATCACCCAGCCCGCGGTGGCAGAGGCCTTTAGCAAGACCCGCGAACTGGATATGGACCTGGTGGATGCCCAGCAAGCCCGGCGCATTCTGGACCGCCTGGTCGGTTTTGGCATCAGCCCGATCTTATGGGCCAAGGTGCGCGGCCGCCTATCTGCCGGCAGGGTGCAATCCGTTGCCCTGCGGCTGATCGTTGAGCGTGAACGCCTGATTCAGGATTTTGTCCCCCAGGAATACTGGACTGTATACGCGATCTTCCAACCTGAGGGAAGCCAGCAAAGCTATAAAGCACGACTCATCTCAATCAATAAGAAAGACCTGGAATTGAATGATGAGGCTGTGACCCGTGCTTTGGTGGAAAGGCTGTACAAGGCCGATTATTTGCTGGACCGCATACGCCGAAGTCAGCGCAGTGTGCGGCCTTCGGCTCCCTTCATCACCAGCACCCTTCAGCAAGAGGCGTCGCGCCGGTTGGGTTATCTGACCAGCAAAACCATGGCAGTCGCCCAGCAGCTTTATGAAGGTATCGACCTGGGCAACGGGGAAGAAGTGGGCCTGATTACCTATATGCGGACTGACTCGGTGCATGTCTCGGGGCAGGCGGTAAGTGAAGCGCGGGCTTATATCGCGCGCAAGTATGGCGAGACTTACCTGCCGGAGAAAGCGCCTGTGTACCGCACACGGGCAGCGAACGCTCAGGAAGCCCACGAAGCCATTCGGCCAACTTCCGCCTTCCGCGAACCCGAAGGCCTGCGCAAACACCTCAGCGCCGACCAGTACAAACTCTATAAGCTGGTTTGGCAGCGGTTCATGGCCTCCCAAATGGCGCCGGCTAGGTTGGAGACGCTGACCGTGGAAGTGAAGGGCTCCCTGCAAAAGGAGACTTACTTATTCCGCGCGCAGGGCACCAAAACGCTCTTTCCGGGTTTCAAGGCGGTCTACGAGGATGCGCCCAACGAAGACCAGGAAAGCGAAGAATTCACTGATCTGCCGATCGAGGTGATGAGTGAAGGCCAGAAACAATTGCTGAAAGAGATCGAATCCAACCAGCGCTTCACCCAGCCTCCGCCGCGCTTCACCGAAGCTTCGTTGATTCAGGTTCTGGAAGAGAATAAGATCGGGCGGCCTTCAACCTATTCTCCGATCATCACCGCGATCCAGCAGCGCGGGTATGTGACCCGCGAAGCCAAACGCCTGGTACCAACCGAGATTGGCTTCATCGTAAATGATCTGGTAGTGGAGTACTTTCCGACCATTGTGGATATCTCTTTTACCTCCCAAATGGAAGATGAATTGGACGAGATTGCCAAAGGCAAGACTGGCTGGGTTGGTGTGATGGATGAATTCTACGGCCCGTTCAGCAAGAGCCTGGCCAATGCCAAAGCCCATATGCCCAAAACAAAGCTGGAGCCTGAAAAAGTAGGCCGGGCTTGCCCGCAATGCGGCGCAGACCTGGTGTACCGCACAGGACGATTTGGCAAATTTATATCTTGCAGCACTTTTCCGAACTGCCGTTATACCGAGCCTTTCCTGGAGAAGATCGGTGTGAGGTGCCCGGACTGCGATGATGGCGATGTTGTGGAAAAACGCAGTAAACGCGGCAGGGTTTTTTATGGCTGTTCCAACTTTCCAACCTGTGAGTTCACCTCCTGGAACAAGCCCTTAACCCAACCCTGCCCTGATTGCGGAGGGGTGCTGGTACAGGCTAACCGCAGCCAAAGCCGGTGTTTGACCTGCAAGCATACCTTCCCTATTCTTCAGGAAGCGCAAGCATAGAACTGGTACAGAACCTGCACCATATCTACCGAATCATCTGGATAGAGGAAGGTGCAGGAAATGGACAATCTGCTTTTCACCCTGAAAGAAAAACTTCGTGACCCGAAGAACCTGGCACTCGCGTGCATCGCCCTTGGCCTGGTATTGGGCTTATTGATCGGCTATGTGCTCCTGCCGGTGAAGTGGACCGATGCTTCGGCGGCCAATCTGCGCCCCGATCTGCGTGTGGAGTGGCTGCGAAACGCGATCACCACTTACACGCTAACGAACGATAGTGTTCGGGCCAAGGCTGCGTATAGCGAATTAGGCAATACTGCCAACGCAACGCTTTCGGACCTGGTGAAAAACCCTGCTTACCTGAACTCGGAACAGATCAACCGCTTTACCACCGCAGTTGGCAGCGCAAGCCCTGCCAATACTGATAATGGGGCTGCAGGCAGTCAGGTGACCATCACGCCTACGGAGGAAACAGAGGGTGGCTCCAACACCAAACTTCTGGGCTTTCTTTTCCTATTTCTCCTGGTGGCAGGAGGCGCGGCAGCATATTATTTCTTCTTCAGAAACAAAGCGGGCGGTCAGCGCGCGCCATTGGATGATGTTGCTGCCCGGCCAATGCCGGCTACAAATGTTAGTTCACCTGCTCCGCAAACCGCTGCAGTCCCGCATACCAGCGCGACCCCCATGCGCAGCGGCAGCGCCTATGCCAACCCGCCGCTTTCAAGCGCCGCTCGCCCAGCTGTTCCCCAGGCCAAGCCTGCACCAGAGCCTCGCCCTGAGCCTGCCCCGGCAAAGGATTACGGCAAACCGATCGCCCAGTTTATGACCACCTATATGTACGGCGATGACCTGTACGATGAACTTTATTCCTTTGCATCACCCAACGGAGAATTTTTGGGGGAATGCGGGGCCAGTATCTCCTCCAGCCAGGGCAACAGCGAACCCCGCAAGGTCAATGCCCTGGAAGTGTGGCTGTTTGATAAGAATGACGTTCAGACCATCACCAAGGTGATGATGGCCGGCGATGCCTTCGAGGACGCCAATTTGCGGTCGATGCTGGAACGCAAAGGCGAGCCGGTGGATGTACAGTTGGGCCGGCATTACGACCTGGACACCGCTACGCTGCACCTGGAAGCCAAGGTTGTTGACCTGGCTTATGGGGCGCTGACTTCCCAAGCCAAGGGTTACTTCCAGCGGTTCACGCTGGAACTGGCCATCTACAAAAGGTCCTGAACGCCGCTTAATGGAAAAAACAAATAGCCGCCATTCGGCGGCTATTTTGATGCCTTTATCTCAATTACTCAACCGCGATGATTTTTACCGTATAGCGGATACTCGCCGAAACGACTACCTCGGCGTTTTCGCCTTCTTTTTTGCCAAGCAGTGCAGCGCCAAGCGGTGATTCATAAGAGATCTTGCCTTCACGGGCATTCGCTTCTTTAGCCCCCACCAGGGTGTACTGTTCCACCGGCTCCTGGGCTTCCTGTACGCTGACCTTGGAACCGATACGCACGGTGCCATCGGCTTCGGCGGTATCGTCAACAACCTCGGAGTTGGAAAGGATGCTTTGAATCTCCTGGATGCGGCCTTCGAGGAAACCCTGGTCTTCCTTGGCGGCTTTGTAATCGGCGTTTTCAGAAAGGTCGCCCATCTCAATGGCTGCCTTGAGACGCAAGGCCAGTTCCGCGCGGCGAGGCCCGGTCAGCTCTGCTAGTTCGGCCTGGAGCATCGCCTTTCCGGCTGGTGTGAGGAATTTAGATTTACTCAGCATTAGGCCTCCTAAGGCAGAATGTTGGGGTTGAACAAGCGCCCGTGTTCTTCAATGGCAAAGCGGTCGGTCATGCCGGCTATATAGTCGCAGATCACAACCTCCAGGCCGCGTTCGTCCACCAGATCCTGAACATTCATGGGCAAGGTGGAGGGTGTATCGTGATAGATATTGAATAGGTCCGTGACGATGCGTTCGGCTTTGGTGGACATGCGCACCACCCGGTAATGCCGGTAAAGATTGGCAAACAGGAAGTCTTTCAGTTCACGGTTGCGCCGGTACATATCCTCGCTAAAACCCACGACCGTGTAGGGCAGTTTCTGAAGTTCCAAGGGGGATTTAACCCCGCTCTTTCGCAGGTAACGGTCGATGGATTGGACCAGGTCGGTGATTTCGAAGTTGGTTAACCGGCGGATGATCTGATGTCGGGTGAGGTCATCCAGGGTCTCGGTTTTGCGCCGGCCCAGGCTCTCGTTCACGATCTCCCAGAGGGCGATTCCGTCCAATTGGGAGGGGCTGATCATCCCGGAGCGCAGGCCGTCATCCAGGTCGTGGGCGGTGTAGGCCAGTTCATCAGCCACGTTGGCGATCTGCGCCTCCAAATGGCCCCTCAATTCCGGGTCGTATTCGTTGGCTTCAGCAATGTCGTACTCGGTTTCGTGCTTTACCATGCCCTCAAGGGTTTCCCAGGTGAGGTTTAGCCCGGGAAAATCCGGGTAGCGGTTTTCCAGTTCGGTCACAATACGTAC
>ENA-UOOH01003988-UOOH01003988.1-fermentation-metagenome-genome-assembly--contig:-NODE-3988-length-10617-cov-9.530392_pt1 | contig 10617 bp, 9 predicted proteins | sample MGYA00245778_ERZ724025 | MGnify/ENA primary metagenome ERZ724025 (study PRJEB28704, sample SAMN03018313) | fermentation metagenome | biome: anthropogenic terrestrial biome; feature: soil; material... | reverse complement strand
AATTTGATTTATAAGGACAAAACTACAGCGATAAAAACTCCCGGAGCATAAATTTCGCTTCGGGAGCTTGCTTTACACTGTCCCGGCGGACTCAACTTTCGGTTTTTACCGTTCCCTGCGCCGGGCCGAAACCGGCTCTGTCGGTGCCTGCGGCGACACGCCGCCGCGTCGGGCCGTGCGTGCAGACTCAGTCTGTTCGTACTCGCGGTCCTTGCCGAGGTAGAACAGCGCGATGGTGCCGGTACCGGTGTGGGCGCCGATGACCGGGCCGATGGAGGCTTTGCCGAACCGCTCGACCCCGAACTTTTCGGCGACTTTCTCCTTCACGTATTCCGCGGCCTCCGGCGAATCGCCGTCGCTGATGAAGATCATCTGCTTCTGCGGGTCTTCGGCCGTGCGCTCCATGTGCCGGACCATGTCGTCGAGCGACTGCCTGCGCCCGCGGATTTTATCGACCAGGCGGATGTGGCCCTCGTCGTCAAAATGCAGGACCGGCTTGATGCCGAGCACGCTGCCGACCAGCGCCGAAGCGCCGGAAATCCTGCCCCCGCGCTTCAGGTGGTTCAGGTCGTTCACCGTGAACCAGTGGTGCATCCGGCAGCGGCTGCGCTCCTCCCAGTCCCGCACTTCGTCAATCGACCTGCCCGCCCGCTTCATCTGCACGGCGTACCAGACCAGAAGGCCCTCCCCCAGCGAAGCGGCGCGCGTGTCCACCGTGTAGATTTTCCGGTCCGGGTATTTTTGAGAGAGCTGCTGCGCGGCCACGACCGAGTTGTTGTAGGTTCCGCTCAGGCCGGAGGAAAAGGCGAGGTAAAGCACATCCTTCCCCTCCTTCAGAAACGGCTCGAACGTCTCGGTGAAAGTCACCACGCTGATCTGCGTGGTCGTGGAGGGCTCCCCCGCCGCAATCCGCGTATAGAAGGCGTGGGCCGAAATGCTGCGGTCGTCCGGGTAGTCCTTAAACGCATCCGACCCAATCGTAAAGTCCATCGGAATCACGGTGACGTCCAGCTCGTCCACCATCTGCTGCGACAGGTCGCTTGTGGAATCCGTGAGAATCCTGAAATCGTCCATCGTTCCTTGTCCCCTCTTTTCCGCCCCGCCGCGGGGCGGTTTTGTTCCGTCAGGCTTCGCCTTATTATACCGTTTTCAGGGGTTTTTGTCCACCGACAAGCCGGGCGATATGTCTAAGGCAACACCGCACAGGGCAGGAAGCCTTAAGAAGTGGTAAAATAGAGATATGAATAAACAAATCAGTCTGTCGGCGTTAAGTGACAAACTGGCGCAGATTGAGCGAATCGTCCCGTGGGGCAAATGGGAGTCTATGATCCGGGGTTCGGCCGCCGATTCTCTTCCTCGGGAAGAATAGGCGCGGTACAGTTCCCTGTAATCCAGTTCCTCAAGCTGGGCGCTGACAAGCCGTACCGGATCCTCTTGCGGTATTGTAATTTCCATGTCCATCGGGAGCGTCAACTGTTGAAATTTTCGCTCGAATCTGCTATGCTCGAAGCGCTTTTGAATTCGTTTCACAACTTCATTCTAAAGCAAAAAGCCGAAGCAGCCAACCCCTTTCGGGATGACTGCTTCGACTTTTTTCGGGCCGTTTTGCAACAACCCATTTTGCGTCGGAAAGAGGGGAAAGACCTTCAGAGGGAACAATTTGTCCCTCAGAAGGCCTTTCCCCCAAGAAAAACGACGGGATTCTTGAATTTTTGTTCCGAAAAGAATATGATAAATCAGGAAATATTTCCTAATTTTACAGGAATAAGGGGGAAGCCTTTTTGTATTTTGCACATACCAGCGAGGACGGCAGGCGCCAACCCATAATGGACCATCTCGCGGGGACGGCGGCCCTGGCCGAAAAATTTGCAGGGGCGTTCGGCGCAGGAGAGTTTGGCCGGTGCTGCGGGATGCTGCACGATGCGGGAAAATTTTCCGAGGCGTTTCAGCGCAGGCTTTTAAAAGATGGCCCGAAGGTGGACCACTCCACGGCCGGGGCCCAGGCGGCCCTGAAAGCGTCCCGAACCGGAATCGGCCTGATTGCGGCGTACTGTGTGGCGGGGCACCATGCCGGCCTGCCGGACGGCGGAGGCTCTGCGGATACGCCGGCCGAAGCGACGCTTTTCGCCCGGATGCGGCGCGCCGTGCCCGATTTCAGCTCGTTTTACCGGGACGTGGACCCGCGGGTCCTGGTTCCAAAATCGCGCCCGCCCATCCGAATGACGGGAAAACTGGGCTTTTCCGCATCCTTTTTTATCCGGATGCTGTTTTCCTGCCTTGTGGACGCGGATTTTCTGGACACGGAAGCCTTTGAGCACAACCGCCCGGTCCGCGGCGGAATCGGAGAATCCATTCCCGCGCTGTGCGCGAAACTGGAACGGTATGTGGGGCGCTTTCGGAATCCTTCGGGCGACCTCAACCGCAGACGCTGCGAAATTCTGGAGACCTGCCTGCGAAAATCGGCCGGCCCGCGGGGCCTTTACACCCTCACGGTCCCGACCGGCGGGGGAAAGACCGTTTCTTCCCTGGCGTTCGCCCTTCGCCATGCGGCGGAACGCGGGATGGAGCGGGTGATCTACGCCATCCCGTACACCAGCATCATCGAGCAGAACGCCGCCGTTTTCCGGGAAATCCTCGGCGACAAAAACGTTCTGGAGCATTACAGCAGCTATGAATACGACGACCGGGACGAGGAGATGGACCCGAAGCGCCTTGCAACGGAAAACTGGGACGCGCCGGTGGTTGTCACGACGAACGTCCAGTTTTTCGAGTCCCTGTTCGCCAACCGGACCTCCCGCTGCCGGAAGCTCCACAACATCGCAAAAAGCGTGATTATCTTCGATGAGGCGCAGATGATTCCGCGGGAGTATCTGCTGCCCTGCGTGCGCGCGATTGCGGAGCTTGTGCTGAACTACGGCTGCACGGCGGTGCTCTGCAGCGCCACCCAGCCGGCCCTGCAGGGGCTGTTTCCGCCGGAGGTCAAAAGTGTCGAAATCTGCGAGAATGTATCGGAGCTTTACGGCCTCTTTCGCCGGACCCGGTTTGTGCGGGCCGGGGAGATGGACGACGAAACACTGGCCCGGAAGCTTGGCGCGCAGCGGCAGGTGCTCTGCATTGTGAACACCCGCCGCCACGCCCAGGATCTGTATTCCCGGCTGAAAGGGGAAGGCACTTTTCACCTTTCCACTCTGATGACCCCGGTCCACCGAAGCCGGGTTCTGGACGGGATACGAGAGCGCCTGAAGAAAGGGGAAGCCTGCCGCGTGGTCTCCACCAGCCTGGTGGAGGCCGGCGTGGACGTGGACTTTCCCACCGTGTACCGCGAGGAGACCGGCTTGGATTCTGAAATCCAGGCGGCGGGGCGGTGCAACCGGGAGGGCAGGCGCCCTCTCGTGGACAGCCGCGTCGTGATTTTCCGCGCGGAAGAAAAATACCGCAGGCATCTTCCCGCCGCGGTGCGTCTGCCCGCGGATATCACTGCGGCCGTGGAGTCAAAATTTGACGATATCGCCTCGCCGGAGGCAATCCGCTGCTATTTTGAGACCCTGTACCGCGTATCCGACGAGCAGCTGGACCGAAAAAATATCGTCGGGCGCCTGGAACGGGGCGCGGCCGACAATTTCAGTTTCCCCTTCGCAAGCGTGGCGGAGGACTTCCATTTCATCGAGAACGAGACGATGCCGATCCTCATCCCCAAAGAGCCGGAAGCCGCGGAGTATGCCCGCCGCCTGCGCGCCGGGGAGCGGAGCCGCGAGCTTTTCCGCGCGGCGGGCCTGTACTGCGTCAACGTGTACAGCCCTCATTTTCAGGCGCTGTACGACGCGGGCAAAGTCGAGCTGCTGGACAGCGGCATCGCCGTTCTGACCGACTTGAAGGCGTATTCCGAAGAGACGGGCCTTTCCCTTCCCGGCAATGGCGGGAATGCCGTTTTCGCATAATACGGCGGCGGCAGAAATTCTGCCGCCGCCCGCTCAGTCGGAGCATACATCCAATAAACTATTTCAACCCACGCGCTGCCCAGGCGGCAGCGCGACAATAAAACACTTTATCATTATATCAGGCTTCCATAAAAAGTGAACGAAAAAATTAAAAATAGGATTGACAAAATTTTGAAAGTGAGTATAATTAAGGCGTAGATTATCATACGTCCAAAAAACTGAATAATTTAAAAGGAAGTGATTTTATGGGCTATGGAGTCAAAGTGGAAGTCTGGGGGCCGTGGGCGCTGTTTTGCCGGCCGGAGATGAAGGCGGAACGCGTGACTTACGACGTAATCACGCCCTCCGCCGCAAGGGGAATTCTCGAGGCAATTTACTGGAAGCCCGAAATCCGCTACCGTGTGGACAGCCTGTACGTCTGCAACCCCATCCGCTTTGCCAATGTCCGGCGGAACGAGGTTTCCGCCAAATTGCTCTGCAGCATCGGCCTGGCCGCGATGAACGGCAAAAAGGTGCCGTACCTGTACGCGCCCAGAGTGATCCAGCAGCGCGCCTCGATGATTTTGCGGGACGTGCGGTATGTGATCGAGGCCCATTTCGAGCTGACCGGAAAGGGCGGGGAGCGCGATTCTGCGGAAAAGCACTATGCCATTCTGATGCGCAGGCTGAAGCAGGGCCAGTGCTTCCACCAGCCTTGTTTCGGCTGCCGCGAGTTCCCCGCTTCGTTTCGGCTGTTTGAGAGCGAATCCGTGCCGACCGCCCCGGAGAATATGGGGAAAAAGGACCTGGGCTATATGCTGTATGACATGGACTATTCCAACCCGCGGGATATCCGGCCGATGTTTTACCGCGCGGTGATGGAAAACGGAAAAATCGACATTGCAAACAGCGGGGTGAAAACATGATTCTCCAGTCGCTGGTCCGGTATTATGAAATTCTGGCCGCCCGGCATGATGTGCCGGAACCGGGCTACTGCACGGCCAGGGTCTCCTTCGCCCTCAACCTTTCGGAAAATGGAGCGCTTCTGGGTATCCTCTCGCTCAAAAAGCAGGAGAAGCGGGGCAAGAAAACCGTGGAGGTGCCGCTGGAAAAAGAAGTGCCGGTGCAGGCGACCAAAACGGTGAATGTCTGTGCAAACTTCCTCTGCGACAACTCTTCCTATTTTCTTGGAATTGACAAAAAAGGCAAACCGGAGCGCACCCGCCGGTGCTTCGAGGCCAGCCGGGCGCTGCACCGGAAAATCCTTTCCGGTGTGCCTTCGGCCGCTGCCAAGGCGGTGCTTGGCTTTTTTGAAAAATGGGAGCCGGAGCAGGCCGCCCGGCACCCCGCCGTCTGCGAGAAGCTGGAGGAGCTTCTGCAGGGCGGGAACCTGATTTTTATGATTGACGGCGGCCCGTTCGCTCAGGACGACCCGGCAATCCGCCGCGCGTGGGAAGCGTACCGCGCTTCGCTCGACTCCGGCCCGCGCATGCCCTGTCTGGTGACGGGCAAAGATGAGCCCGTCGCCATCCTCCACAGCAAAATCAAGGGCGTCGCCGGGGCCCAGAGCGTCGGCGCAAACCTGGTCAGCTTCAACTCCAGCGCCTACGAGTCCTTCGGCCGCGACGGGGAGCAGGGCCTCAACGCCCCGGTCGGGAAATACGCCGCGTTCGCCTATGTGACGGCGCTGAACCACCTGCTTGCCGACCGAGAGCACCGGCAGACTTTCGGGGACACAACCGTCGTTTACTGGGCGGAAAATCCCGACCCGGTTTACAGGGACATCTTCGGCGCGGGGCTGAACCCGCAGACCGAGGATGCGAACCGGCTGCTTGATTCCGTGATGGGCCGCATGGCGCAGGGAAAACCGGTCGCCGATAATATAGACATGGAGACCCCGTTTTACATTCTGGGCCTTTCCCCGAACGCGGCCCGCCTTTCCGTCCGCTTCTTTCTGCGCAACAGCTTCGGCTTTTTTCTCCAGAACCTGAAACGGCACTACGACGACCTTAAAATTGCAAAAGCACCGCATGAATTCCCCTATCTGACGCTTTACTGGCTGCTGCAGGAGACCGTGAACAGGAAGTCGAACGATAAATCCGCCTCGCCGCTGATGAGCGGGGAAACCCTGAAAGCCGTCCTGCTGGGCCGGCCCTATCCGCAGGCGCTTCAGGAGGCCGTCCTGCTCCGCATCCGCGCCGAGCAGGACGACCCGGACCACCATATCCAGAAGATTACCCGCGGGCGGGCCGCGATTCTCAAGGCCTGCCTGCTGAGAAAATCCGACAACGATTCCTATAAGGAGGTATTGACCGTGTCTCTGAACGAAGAAAGCGACAACCGGGCGTATGTGCTCGGGCGCCTGTTCGCCGTGCTGGAAAAGGCGCAGAGGGATGCGAACCCGGGCATCAATTCCACCATCAAAGATCGCTATTTCACTTCGGCCTGCACCACGCCGTCCAGCGTGTTCCCCACGCTTTTAAAGCTGTATCAGAATCATCTGGAAAAAATCAGGAAAGCGGAGAAGGGTCAGGCAATTCACGACGATAAGCTGGTCTGCGGCCTGATGGGCAAGCTGAAAGTGGAACAGGACCCGTTCCCGGCGCATCTTTTTCTGAACGACCAATCCATTTTCATCCTGGGTTATTACCACCAGGTCCAGTCCTTTTTTACCCCGAAAAGCGGAAATCTGAAAGACAGCAGGCAAAATCAAAAGGAGGATGCATGATGAGCGACCCAATCAAGAACCGGTATGAATTTGTGATTCTGTTTGACGTGGAGAACGGCAACCCCAACGGCGACCCCGACGCGGGCAATATGCCGCGCATCGACCCGGAGACCGGCTACGGCATCGTCACCGACGTGTGCCTCAAGCGCAAAATCCGCAACTATGTGGAAACCGTAAAGGAAGACCAGCCCGGCTACCGCATCTATATTAAGGATAACGTGCCGCTCAACGTCAGCGACCAAAGCGCGTACAAAGCCCTCGGAATCGACGAAAAGAAAATCAGCAAAAAAGACGACCCCGATATCGACCGCAAAGTCCGGGACTATATGTGCGGCCAGTATTACGACATCCGCACGTTCGGCGCGGTGATGACCACGTTCGTCAAGGCGGCCCTCAACTGCGGGCAGGTGCGCGGCCCGGTCCAAATCGGTTTTGCCCGCAGCATCGACCCAATCGTCCCGCAGGAAATCACCATTACGCGCGTCGCCATCACAACCGAGGAGGACGCCCAGAGAAAGGGGACGGAGATGGGCCGCAAGCACATCGTTCCCTACGCGCTCTACCGGGCGGAAGGGTTCGTCTCCGCCAACCTCGCGCGCCGCGTGACCGGCTTTTCCGAAGACGACCTTGCCCTGCTCTGGAAGGCGATTGTCAACATGTTCGAGAACGACCGCTCGGCGGCGCGCGGGAAAATGGCGGTGCGCGAGCTGATTGTGTTCCGCCACGACAGCGAGCTCGGCAACGCTCCGGCTTACCGGCTGTTTGACACCGTTCGGGTGGGGCGCAAAGACCAGTCTGCTCCGCCCAGGCACTATTCCGATTATGAGGTGGAGGTCCATACCGAAGAACTGCCGGCCGGCGTGACCTGCACTCGGATGACCTGATTCTGCCATGGAATATGCGGAGGACGAGTATCTGGACCTTTCGGGGCTGCAGCATTTTGCCTTCTGCCGCAGGCAGTGGGCGCTGGTTCATATCGAGCGGCAGTGGACGGAAAACCTGCGCACTGCGGAAGGGCGCATTCTTCATGAAAATGCGCACGACGCTTTTTCCGGAGAAAAACGCGGCGACCTTTTGATTTCCCGCGGCATGGCCGTCTGTTCCAGGACGCTCGGAGTCTTCGGCGTCTGCGACGTGGTGGAATTCCACGCCTCGCCGCACGGCGTGCCCCTTGCAGGCAGAGAGGAAAAATGGCTTCCGGTGCCGGTGGAATACAAGCGCGGCGCTCCGAAAGAAAACGATGCGGACCGATTGCAGCTCTGCTGCCAGGCCATGTGTCTGGAAGAGATGCTTGTGTGCGGGTGCATCCGGAAAGCCTGGCTTTATTACGGGGAAACCGCCCATAGAACGGCGGTTCCGCTGGACGACGCTCTGCGGAGCCGGGTGGCCGATCTGCTGGCCCAGATGCACGAGCTTTTCCGGCGCCGATATACGCCCCGCGTCCGGCCGTCGAAAAGCTGCCGCGCCTGCTCGCTGAAAGGGCAGTGCCTGCCGCGGCTGTACCGCGCGGGTTCCGCCTCCGGCTATATCCGGAAACGCCTGGAGGAGCTGCCATGAGAAAACTGGGAAATACGCTGTATGTGACCTCGCCGGACGCCTACCTCGCGCGGGAAGGGGAAACCGTCGTCGTTCTAAAGGGAGAAACGGAGCTGTGCAGGATTCCGCTGCACAACCTGGACGGCATCGTCACATTCGGCTATACGGGGGCCAGCCCGGCCCTGATGGGCGCCTGCGCCGAGCGCGGAATCGCCCTGACCTTCCTGACCATGCACGGCCGGTTCCTCGCCCGGGTATGTGGGAAGGAACTGGGGAATGTGGTCCTGCGCCGGGAACAGTACCGCGCGTCTGACGACGCCGGGAAAAGCGTGCAGATCGCCCGCGGGATGATTACGGGCAAGCTGTATAATTCCCGCTGGGTCGTCGAGCGCGCCGCGCGGGACTATCCGCTTCGTCTGGATTCGGAAAAGCTCCGGAATGTTTCCGCTTCTCTGGCGGACTCGATTCGGCAGCTACAGGCGGCGGATACGCTTGAAGAAGTCCGTGGTTTGGAAGGAGAGGCGGCAACGCGGTATTTTTCGGTGCTGGACGATATGGTCCTTCAACAGAAAAAGGATTTCTTTTTCCACAACCGCAGCCGCCGCCCACCAACGGACAATATAAATGCCCTGATCTCGTTTGTCTATACGCTTCTTGCACACGACACGGCGGCGGCGCTCGAATCGGCGGGGCTCGACCCCTATGTGGGATTTTTACACCGCGACCGTCCCGGCAGGATTTCCCTTGCGCTGGACTTGATGGAAGAATTCCGCTCTGTAGTGGCGGACCGCTTTGTCCTGACGCTTATCAATACGCGGCGGATACGGGCAGCCGGATTTGTCCGCAAGGAAAACGGGTCGGTCCTGATGGATGACGACACACGAAAGGCCGTGCTGGTCGCCTGGCAGAAAAAGAAGCAGGAGGAAATCACCCACCCGATGCTCGGCGAGAAAATGGAATGGGGATTGGTCCCGTTTTCACAGGCAATGCTGCTGGCGCGCTTTTTGCGTGGCGACATCGATGCCTATCCGCCGTTTCTGTGGAAATAGGAGGCAGCTATGTTCGTTTTGATTACTTATGATGTCAATACAGAAACAGCGGCGGGAAAAAAACGCCTGAGAAAGGTGGCGAAGGTCTGTGAAAGCTATGGACAGCGGGTGCAGAATTCCGTCTTTGAGTGCGTGATGAATTCTGCGCTGTGCTGCACGGTCAAGCACAGGCTGGAACAAATCGCGAACCCAAAAACAGACAGCCTGCGGTTTTACTATCTCGGGGATCACTACAAAACAAAGGTGGAACATTTTGGCGCAAAACCTTCTTTCGACGTGGAGGAGCCCTTGATTCTTTAAGTCGGCAGTGCGGACCGCAAGCGCCCATCATTTTTCGTCAAGCTTCGCACCTGTTTTTGCCCTTTATTTTTCAAATAAAAGTTCACAGGAGCCAAATAATATTCTAAAGCTCTATATTTTTAAGCATTTTATCTATTTTTAAAAGATAATGCTCCATAGTCATGTCGACTTTTGCTTCGCTCCCCTCGCGGGGAGTGTGGATTGAAATTTTATTTTTGCAGGTCTCGGATTTATCTGCCTTGTCGCTCCCCTCGCGGGGAGTGTGGATTGAAATCGTTTTGGAAGGAATGGCAAAAGCAATCCCAACAGTCGCTCCCCTCGCGGGGAGTGTGGATTGAAATGATACACTGAAACAGTCTGGAGTAAAAGAATTGATGTCGCTCCCCTCGCGGGGAGTGTGGATTGAAATATCCTTTTCAGTCGTTTTTTCAATCAGTTCGCAGGGTCGCTCCCCTCGCGGGGAGTGTGGATTGAAATAATCCCCACGTCGCGGTTTCAACATTCAACTGCAGTCGCTCCCCTCGCGGGGAGTGTGGATTGAAATCTCTTTCCGGTCGCGGTGATGTCGACGTTCTGGCCGTGTCGCTCCCCTCGCGGGGAGTGTGGATTGAAATCCTCAATTCGACGCAATCCGGATCGCAACCTATGGTCGCTCCCCTCGCGGGGAGTGTGGATTGAAATTATATTAGAATAATGAAAACTACCCCCGTCATGGGTCGCTCCCCTCGCGGGGAGTGTGGATTGAAATAATTTCGGGCGAGTATAAAATCTGCGGCTCTGGCGTCGCTCCCCTCGCGGGGAGTGTGGATTGAAATCAGGAACATCCAGCCGGCAGCGGAAGCCCAACGGGTCGCTCCCCTCGCGGGGAGTGTGGATTGAAATGTGTCGGCATGGGTTCAGCAGACATTCGCTACCGGGTCGCTCCCCTCGCGGGGAGTGTGGATTGAAATTTCTCAGCGGCGTGGGGCGTCATCCAAACCGTCTGGTCGCTCCCCTCGCGGGGAGTGTGGATTGAAATCTCTCCGGTCTGATGGACGTAGTCAACACGACAGACGTCGCTCCCCTCGCGGGGAGTGTGGATTGAAAT
>ENA-UOOH01003985-UOOH01003985.1-fermentation-metagenome-genome-assembly--contig:-NODE-3985-length-10628-cov-4.230304_pt1 | contig 10628 bp, 9 predicted proteins | sample MGYA00245778_ERZ724025 | MGnify/ENA primary metagenome ERZ724025 (study PRJEB28704, sample SAMN03018313) | fermentation metagenome | biome: anthropogenic terrestrial biome; feature: soil; material... | reverse complement strand
ATAACAGCATGTGGAACATCATGGCATGCAGGACTTATAGGTAAGTATTTGATTGCCCCCCCCGCCGCTTCACGGTTGCTGCGCTTCTTTTTTTTTCTTTGCTCGTCTGAAAAGGGCGAGCCCCGGCGAGACGCTTGTACAGCAGCGCCAGGCCCCCGGCTGGTGTGCAGTCAGTCTTGTCCCCCCTCAGAGCTGCCTCTCGAGATCTTGGCACGCGCGCGGTCTCCATCGCGCGTCTCCGCTCGAATGCTCACGCGCGCAGCCTAGAGGCGCATCCACGCGTACACTCTCAGGAATCGACAGCTCGATCCCCGCGGCGCAGGGGCTTCGAGGCCTTTCACCCCGGGAGGCTCGCGGGGGAACGAATGACCTGGGCAGAGCTTTCGGGCCGCAGAGGCGAGCCGGCCAGCCTGTAGAGCCCGGGCTTCGACCATCGTGAGCCTTCAATCGCACCACGGCCGCCAACAGGGGACCGACAAGCCCCTCGCCTATCCTCTCGCCCTCGAGCGCCGCGCCTCCCAGAATTGCAGTGGGGTTTCAATCATGCAATTCAGGTGCGCAAACCAGAGGCGAGCCCGTGCCTCGCGCTGCCGTGATTTCGCGGGATTAGTCTACTTCTCCGACTTGGCATCTGCCCTGCAATAAAGACCGAACGAAGCGCGGCGGCCTCGATAAGCTGGTCCCCCCCCCCGCCGCTCATCGGTCGCCGCGCTTCGCTTTCTCCTAAGAAGCCAGCCTTAGCTCCGGGCGCTCTTCCTCAGCTCGAACTCCTTCGATTGCGCCCGGCGCTCAAGGCCTTCGCCGCCAGTCCACGGCGGCGAAGCGACCTGCGCTCTGTCAGGCCTGCCTCCTCGCTCTTGCCCCTAGGCTCGCGGCGACAACCGGCCAGGCGGCTCCACTCGGGCCAGCGCGGCGCGTGCCGCCTCGCAGTCCTCGGAGATCTGCCGGGACAGCTCTTCGACCGAGGAGAAGCGCTGCTCGCCGCGCAGGCGTTTCAGGAACTCGACCGACATCGGAGTGCCGTAGAGGTCACCGTCGAAATCGAAGAGGAAGATTTCGATGGTGACCTCGCCCTTCCCGAAGGTCGGCTTGCGGCCGATGTTTGCGGCGCCCGCGTAGACCGCGCCGCCGAAAAAGGCGCGCACGGCGTAGACCCCGTTGCGCGGGCGGACCTCGCCCTCGCACTCAAGGTTCGCGGTTGGAAAGCCGAGCCTGCGGCCGCGCCCTTCGCCGTGGACGACCCTGCCCTGTACGTCGAAGGGCCGGCCGAGCAACCTGGCGGCTGCGCCCACGCGCCCTTCGGCGATGAACTCCCGAATCTTGGTCGACGAGACGACCACGCCATCGCAGGTGACCGGCTCGACCTTGGTGAAGCCCGCCTTGTACAGGGCGCCAGCCGCAAGCAAATCGCCGACCGTGCCGCCGCGGCCTCGTCCGAAGGTGAAGTCGGGCCCGACGACGACCCAGGACGGAGCCAGAGCCCCGAACAAGTCGCGCTCCAAGAACTCCGGGGCCGGCAGATCGGCATAACTTTCGTCGAATCGCTGGACGATGACCGCATCGAGACCGAGCGCTTCCAGCAGCTCGAGCTTTCGCGGCAGCGGCGTGATCACCTTGGGCGCGAGCTCGGCCGCGAGGACCTTGCCCGGATGCGGCTCGAACGTCGCGGCGACCGCCGGGCGCCTCAGGCCGCGCGCCCGCTCCATCGCTTCGCGGAAGAGAGCCCGGTGGCCCAGGTGCACACCGTCAAAATTGCCTAACGCCACCGCGCAACCAGCGAGCTGCTGTCCGCGTGCCGCATCGAATCCGCTCAAGACGCGCATGACGGCGGGCAACTTAGATGTGCCCCCGGCCAAGGTCAAACACAGGCGCAAGAGGGTCGGCTGGCCTATACTTTCGGCTTCTCGACGATGCTGCCCGCGGAGGTTTGGCGGCGTAACAGGAGATGAAGGCGCAGAGACCCGGGGCGGATCACCGGCGAACCGAAGCAACCCGCTCCGAAGCGGCTTGCGCCGACTCGGACCAGGGGAGCGAGACCGCGGCGAACGAGCATTGGGCGGCCGGAGCGCGCCAGTTGGAGCAGCCCATGGGCTTTACCTTTCAGGTGTTTCCAACATCGCAAGAGCAGCCCGCGCTCGCCCGACTCGAGCAGCGGGCGACCGAGCTCCTGCGCATGGCCCTGGTGCAGTTCCCGCTCGAGCGCATGGTCGCGCTGCCGCCCGAGCTGTTGGAGCGGGCTCGGCAAAGCGTCGCGCACAGTGCCGAGAGGGCACAGATCCGGTTTGAGCCCTCGGCGTCGCTCGGCGAGGCGGCCGCGGTCTTCCGGGTCGTCCCCGGGGGCGGCCGCGGCGAGATCGCGCGGGTGCCCACGTCTGGATGGACTTGGTACGAGCCGGAAGTGAGCCGTCTTCGCGAACGCGGCCTCGACGAGCGCTGGCCGCACAGCCTCGCGCTCGGGTATCGATTCGAGGTCTCGCGCCTGTTCGGCGAGCCGGCTCTCTCCGCGCTCGCGCACGGCTTCGTCGCCGCGGCGCTCGCCGAGCAGACTTCGGGCTTCCTGTTCAGTCCGGACGGCGCTTGGGACGGCGCGCTGCTGCCCTGCTCGGGCGAGGAGTTCCTTCAGTCGTTCATGCGTCCCGAGCGCTCCTCTGCCGAGAGGTTCCGACGCTACGCCGAGGACAAGCTACGGGCGCTGCCCGAAGAGCTCGACCTCTTCGACGAAGCCTTCGTCGACAGCGTCCTGCAGCAGATCGCGGGCCTGATGGTCGCCGAGATGAACGCGGTGCGCGGCAATGCCGAGGCAGAGCTGGCCGTTATCGAGAGGACCCTCACGCGGATGGAGACCGCCCGCGTCATCTCGCGGGGCCGTCGTGAGGCCGAGCGCCGGATGCTCATCGGCTCGGAGCTCGGCTTCTCGCGCGACGGATCGATGAGCGCCCTCTCGAGACTGCGGCCTACGGCCGAGGAGTACGAGCGCTGGCTCGGCCACATCGGCGAGCTGTTGCCCTGACCCGGCCCATGCCGAGACCGAGGAGAGCTGCCGGGGCGCGCGGGCTCGGGCCCCCAGGCTCTAGGTCAAGCGGCTCGGCGATGCTCGGAGCAAGACCGGCGCTGCCACCCGCCCGTGCGCCCCGTTCCTTTGCTAAGTTGGCAATAGCTGGGCTGCTGAGGGCTAGGAGAACTCCCGCGGCCTGCCTCGGCGGAGTTGAGCGAGGGCCGATGTTATCCTGCGCGACCGCGGCCTCGCGCCCTGCGCTGCCCACAGGAGGAAGGCGAAACCCGAACACGCGATGCTGAAGAGAGCCACTTCCCGGAAAAAGCGACCCGTCGACGAGCGCTGGACCTGCGCCGAGCTTGCGGTCTTCGACGCGCTCAGCAGCCCGCTGCAAATCCAGGGGCGGCTGGAATCGACCCCCTACAGCCCGGACCCCATCTACCGCTCGCCACGCAGCGTGCTGCGCGACCGCAAGGCGCATTGCTTTGATGGCGCGCTCTTCGCGGCCGCCGCGCTCGCCCGCCTCGGTCATCGCCCGCTGCTCGTCGACCTGCGGGCCGCCAACGACGATGACCACGTGCTCGCCGTCTATCAGGTCGACGGGCATTGGGGCGCTGTCGCCAAGTCGAACTTCGTGGGGCTGCGATTCCGCGAGCCCATCTACCGGACGCTGCGCGAGCTCGCCCTGTCCTATTTCGAGGTCTACTTCAACTCGCTCGGACAGAAGACCTTGCGCGAATACTCGCTTCCGCTCGACCTGCGCGCCTTCGACGACATCGGCTGGAGAACGAGCGATGAGCACCTGGAGCGCATCGCCACCCGGCTTGACGAGGTGCGGCATTTTCCGGTGCTCACCCGACGCATGATCGCGCGGTTGAGCCCTGCCGACGAACGCTCCGTGACGGCCGGCATGCTCGGCGTCGACGAAGCCGGCCTCTTCCAGCCCAAGCGCTAGCCGGCTTTGCCCTAAGACCGCCAGGGGGCGCGCAACCGGTCGGCCCCAGCGAAGTCGAGGGTTCTACGACTTGGCGCACCCTTGAGCTTTGCCTGACCTCGGCCCGCCCCCATGTCGCGCACCCCGAGGGTCTCCTCTCGAGGGGGGGCAGCGTCACCGGCCTCGACTTCGGCCTCGCAAGCCCGGTCTACCCTCGGGCTGCCCGGCTCTCGCTCGGAGCACTCCTCGACATCTCTATCGGTGCGACCGGGAGGAGCTCGACTCGACCGCGACGGCCTTCGTGCCGTGTCCGGACTTGAAATGGCCCTACTTCCGTCCGCGCTGGCAAATGTCGACCCAGCGCTGATGGCAGGTGTAGTCGGGACAGAACTTGTGCGTTCCGCCCCCGCAGGCGACGAAAAAGAGGTCATCGCACTCGATGGGATCGAGCGCCGCCTGGAGGGCGGCGGCGCCCGCGCTGGCGATAGGCCCGGGGGGCAGGCCCTTGACCCGGTACGTGTTGTACGGGTGGAAGTACTCGAGGTCGTCGCGCTTGATGTTCCCGTCGAAGGAGCCGTAGCGGAGGATCTTGGCGTAGATCACCGTCGGATCCGTCTCGAGCTTCATCTTCTTCTTCAAGCGGTTGTGGAAGACGCACGAGATGCGCGGACGCTCCTGCGGATCGCCGGTCTCCTTCTCGATGATGGAGGCCAGGGTCGCGGTCTCGTGGGGATCGAGGCCGATGCCCTTCTGTCTCAGGGCATCGGCCTTGCGGTACTCCTCGTTGTACCGGCTGACCATCTTGAGCAGCACCTGCCCGGCCTTCGGGTTCTTGGGAAAGGAGTAGGTGTCCGGGTAGAGATAGCCTTCGAGGCTGTCGGCCTTTAGGCCCGCCTTTTTGGCGAAATCGGCGTCGCGCGCGAGCGCCAGCAGCTCGCTGGCCTTGCCGAACCCGCACTGCTCGAGCAGGGGCGCCACCTCGTCGGCGCGCAGCCCCTCGGGGATGGTGCAGGAGTAGAGCTTGACCCTTCCCTGCGCAATCTGCTCGAGGACCTTCTCGGGGGCGATCGGGCCTGAAAACCCGTACTCGCCGGCCTTGATGCGCCGGTCGATGCCCAGCCGCCGGGCGAGCCAGTAGAAACGCGTCTCGTCCCCGACTACGCCCGCCCCCGCGAACAGCCGCGCCACCTGCTTCATCCCTGCGCCCGACGGAATCTCCACCGTCTTCTCTTCGGGCGAGCCGTAGGGAGTCCGCGCGAACTGCTCCAGGGAGCTATTCCACCAGAACAGGCCACCGAGCACCGCCAACCCTGCCAGGGCAAGCAGCACTACTGCCATGATCGCCAGGCGCTTCAAGCTTCCTCCTCGGGCTCGACTCTTCTGCCATGCCGCGTCGGGACGGCCCGGAGGATACCCCGCCCGCCCCGGTTGTCGAACGGTTCAGCCGAACCGGCGCTCGGTTGAGGTAGGTCCCGTCGACGGGGCGGTCCTGCCCTCTTCCAGCCCTTGAGGGCTCGTCTTCTCTCCCAACGCAAAGCCGTCGGCGGCCGCGGACAGCATGCGCCGAAAGCCGCGACCGGCCGACCGCCGCTTTGACAGCCATGCCGCGCGACAGGCGCCTGGGCCTGTGACCGGGCGCTGGCTCTTCTGCTGCGCGAAGCGACGGGCCTTGTCCCGCCCGATAACAGCGCTGTTCCAGCGAGGCACGAGCGCCTCGAACCCCGGCTCGCAATGCCCAAGGGATTTCGCGATCGCTCCCCATGGCACCGCAGCTGCAACCGCGCCCCTTCATAACGCGCCTCCGGCGGCGCGAAAGACCGACCCAGAAAACAGCCGGCAAGGAGGCGGGTATGAACATTCCAGGAATCAGCAACATCACCAACATGTTTGACGATGTCGTCGAGCGTCTCACCGTGAACAAGAAAGCCCTCGACCAGATCAAGTCGGTGGTCGGCGGCGACCAGAAGGTGGACTTGGGCGACACGTTCACCCAGCGCCATTCGGCCGAGTCGCTCTCCGGCCACATTCGGACGCCGGTGGAGTGGATGGGCTCCGCCGGCAGGCTCTTCGGAATGGCGTTGGAGAGGTTGGGGCTCGGCTACGCCACCTCCGACGACTGGAACAAGAAGTTCTCCAACGCGGTCGACGTCCTAAAGAACAACTTCGACCTGCTCGACACCGCGGCCGGCGTCGGCAGCAAGGATGGCTTCATCGGCAAGATCGACCTCGAAGCGGCCTTGAAGAACCCGGACATGCCGAAGGAGGTCAAGGACGCCTGCCGCTTCCTGCTCGAAAACCCCTCGGCTTGGAACCAGCTCGACGTCGGCGCGGGAATCGGCAACTGCGACGGGATCATCGCCAAGTGCGACGTCGACGCGGTCTCGGCCAAGCTCGCCGAAAAGGCCGCAGCAATCGAGGACACGAGCAAGGCCGACAAGCCCGACGAGGTGGACAAGACCGGTGAGCCCGACAAGGAGAGCACGATCGGCGACACCAAGCCGACGAAGGAGACCGAGGAGACGTCGGGAGAAAACAAGACTGAGGAAACGGCCGCTCGGGAGGATTCCGGAAAGACCGAGAACCGCACCGACGAGAGCCGCTTCGCCGGCATGGCTCCCGAGGACGTCGTCCAGATGCTGATGTTCGAGATGATGGGCAGTCTCGACGACGCAATGGTCGATGTCGCCAAAGACCTCAAAGAGGCCAACGACCGGCTCATCAATCAGGACTCGAATTCGAAGGACGGCAAGAAGACGCAGCTCGACATCAACAAGCTCCAGCTTCAGCTCCAGAAGCTCATGGAGCAGCGCAAGATGATGTTCGAGATGATCTCGACGATGTCCCGGCTCCACCACGAGATGGCGAAGTCGGCCCTGAGCAACATGGGCCGTGCCTAGCGACTCGACTGGGGAGAACCGCCCCACTCTCACGACGAGGACTCTCATGACCGCGAACGTGATCAACCTCAACGACCATCGCCGCGCCCTCGACAAGGCGACCCGCCAGAAGATGCGCCGCTTCCTCAACAACGAGATCACCTGGGCCGAGGTCGAGGGCATGACCTTCGAGCAGGCCCAGCAGATCGGCAAGCTCGGCTGCGACCTGGCTGCCAAAGGCCGCTTGCAGGACGCGCGCATCATCTTCGAGGGCATGGTCGCCGGAAACCCGAAGGACACCTCTGCCCAGGCCGCGCTGGGCACGGTCTATCAGCGGCTCAATCGCAAGGACGACGCGAGGGTTTGCTACGACCGCGCCATCGAGCTGTACGAGGACAACATCATCGCGCTGGCCAACCGCGGCGAGCTCAAGCTGCGCGCGGGCGAAGCCGACGGCCTCGCCGACCTGACCCGGGCGGCGCAGATCGACCAGAAGGGCCTGACCGCGGCCGGCCGCCGCGCCCGGGCGCTGTTGAAGTTCCTGTTGGAGCGCGCCGCGGCCGCCGCAGGCAAGCAGGCAGCGACACGCTGAGGAGCTCTCTCCGGGGGAGGAGGGGTCAGCGCGGCGGAGCCGGCTCGAAGGTCGTCGGCTCCGCCCGCTTTGTCTCGGCCGCCCGCTGCTTGGGCTCGGGCGCGCGAAAGAGCTCGGGCATCGGCTCGGCCATCGCGATGCCCTTCTCGCGCGCGAACTGCTCGGCCCGCTCGATGCGCTCGATCGTCGGCGGATGCGAGGCGAGCAGGAGCACGACCCAGGCCGGCGGGTGCAGATCCGCCATGTTGAGGCTCGCGAGCTTGACCATCATCGAGCGGAAGGACTCGGGTTGCTCGAGCAGCTCGAGCGCGTATCGGTCAGCCCGGTGCTCGAGGTAGCGGCCGTAGGCGCCGCCGATCGGGTTGAGCGCGGTGGTGACGCACCAGACCAGCAGCAGCACGGCAGGCAGGCTGGCCACGTCGCGGTCGCCGTCGAAGCCGAGTCGCCCCCGGCGTCCGAGTCGCCGCAACGCGACGGCAATGAACCAGAGGTAGGGCACGAGGCAAAGGCTCGCGAAGACAAGCCTGCCAGGCGACCGATCGCGCAGGTGGCCGAGCTCGTGGCCGACCGCGTTGGCGACTTCGCCCGGAGTCATCGCCGCGATGAAGGTGTCCCAGACGACGATGCGCCGGGTCGGTCCCTGTCCGGCGATGAAGGCGTTCACGCGGCGAGTGGTGTCGCGCATCTTGAGCTGGAAGACGCCCTCGTGCTCGACCCCTGCCTTCTCGAGCGTTCGCAGGATCGCCTCGTGTGCCGGCCCGTCGGGCAGCGGCTCGTAGTCGCGGTAGACCTGGACGCGGTAGGGATCGAGCAGCCCCGCGCCGAGCAGCAGCACCGCGCAGGGCGCGCCGAGCAACAGCCACCAATTGCGCCTGCGCCGCGCAAGCCCGTAGAGCCCGAAGGCAAGCGTGCTGAAGGTCGCGACCGAGATGACGAATCCCTTGGTCGAATCCCAGCTCCAGCGCCCGAACGTTTCGACCGACAAGCCGTGCTGCCGCTCGCGCACCCAGCCGAAATAGAAGTCGGTCGGCAGGTCGATGAGCGTGATGATCGCCAAGTACGCGGCCACGAAGACCATCGCCCCGCCCCAGGTGGCGTCGCCCCAGAGCTTGGTGAGCACCCCGCCGACGCGCCGCAGGGCGCCGAGCTTCCCGAGCGGTCCGGCGAGGCGGGCGGCGAGCCTGTCGCTGCGCACCTTCAGCTTGCGGTTGAGCTGCAGGAGCAGGAAGACCAGCGTGAAGAGCAGCCACCAGACCTGCTTGATCGCCCAGAGCGAATAGAGCGGCCGCACGTACTCGTCGTGCCGCGCGATCTCCTCGGCGGTGAAGTACCTGAGCACCTGCTCGTCGCCGGCGAGTGCGACGATAGGCAGCAGAAGGCAAATGGCGAAGACGAGCGTTCCGATAGGGAGTCGGCGGAGGGTCACGCGGACATCATAGCCTCGGCCCTTGACTCGAAGCGCGGGCCGGGCGGACCAAAGCAAGGTCCGCGGGCCCCGCGCTCAGGACGCGGGTTGGGCCTGGGGCCCACCGGCGGGCTCTTCGGCCGCGGGCTCCGCGGTTTCGGGCTCTTCGAGCAAGATGTCCTTCATTCGCTCGAGGCTTCGGCGGGTCTGCTCGACGAAGGGCGTCTCGCTGCCGATGCGCTCGGCGGCCGCGAGGGTGCGCTCGTAGATGCTGATGGCCTTGGTGATGAGTACGCGCACCCGCTTGCGCAGCTCCTTGCGGTAGATCTCCGCCTCCTCCTCGTTGAGATCGGCCGGGACCCTGGCGTTGAGCATCGCGTCGTAGAGCGTCTCGTAGAGCGCGCCGATGCGGAAGCCAGACGAGGTCGCCCACTGGCCGTGGCCGATGCGGATGGAGCGCAAGTAATGGCCCTGCGCCGACAGGAGCAGCTCGCACTTGTACTCCAGGTCCTCGCCGAGCTTCTCCTCACCCCTGTCCGGATTGAGCTCAACGTGCTCGAAGTAGAGCCGATAGATCTCGCCGAGGAAGAACTGCGCCTGTGACGGGAAGTACTCGTCGAGCCGCTCGATCTGGTTGCGCCGCTCCCACCACCCCAGCGATTCGCGAAGTTGGCGCTCGGCCTCGTCAAGCTGCCCGTTCTCGACCAAGCAGATGCCGCGATGGACGCGCGCCTGGAGCTGATCCTGGGCGGGGATGTCCTCGCGCGCGGCGAGCGTCGTCAGGACCTCGATGGCCGGCGGATAGTCGTCGAGGTGGTAGTGGCACTCGGCGACGCGGAAGGCAGCATCGAGCGCGTCGCCTTTGCCCTTGGCCGGGTCTGCCAGGACTCTAAAGCGCTCGAGCGCCTCGCCGTACTTGCCCGTCCGCTCGAGAGAAAGCCCGGCGTTGTAGGTCGCGGCCCCGAAGTGCGGCGACTGCGGATAGGCGTCGGCGAGGCGCTCGAAGCAGCGCGCCGCCTTGGCCCAGTCGCCCGCGGCGTAGGCGGAGGTGCCCAGCGCGAACAGCTCGTCGTCATTGAGGTTCGCGAGCTCCCTCTCCTCGGGCGAGCCAGGGGTGATGACCACCGGATCGAACTTGATGACCTCGGTCCGGCCTGCGCGCCCGGTCGCACAGGCGCCGAGCGCGAGCAGGGCGAACACGACCACCGACAGTCTCAGGGACATCCGCGCTTTCCTCATGAACGCTGCGACAACGCCGGCGCTCGGCGGGTTCCGTTGGGCGCGAGCGCGCTGTCTGCCGCTTGCTTGCCTACGGGAGAACCTGCACCCAGACCTTGCGGCGGCGCGGCCCGTCGAATTCGCAGAAGTAGAGGCCCTGCCAGGTGCCCAGCCTGAGCGCGCCGCCTTCGATGAGGATGGTCACCGACGGCCCGACCAGGGAGGTCTTCACGTGCGAGTCCGAGTTGCCTTCAGCGTGCTTGAAGCCGCGGTTCGGCACGATGCGCTCGAGCGCGGCGAGCAGGTCGTCCTTCACGTCCGGATCGGCGTTCTCGTTGATGGTGATGGCCCCGGTGGTGTGCGGACAGAAGACCGTACACAGCCCGTCCTTCACGCCCGAAGAGCGGACGAGCGCGCCGACCTGCGCGGTGATGTCCAGAAGCTCGGAGCGCTTGGTGGTCTGGACCTCAAGAGTGTGCGTCGCGGCCATGCTTGCTTCCTCTCCTGAAGGCTGGCGTGGCCCGGCAGCCTACCATCGACCGCCGTACCTGCCGCCTATCCGAACAGGTGCCTGTCGAGCCGCCAGAGCCCTGCCAGATCGTGCACGT
>ENA-UOOH01003983-UOOH01003983.1-fermentation-metagenome-genome-assembly--contig:-NODE-3983-length-10631-cov-4.243003_pt1 | contig 10631 bp, 5 predicted proteins | sample MGYA00245778_ERZ724025 | MGnify/ENA primary metagenome ERZ724025 (study PRJEB28704, sample SAMN03018313) | fermentation metagenome | biome: anthropogenic terrestrial biome; feature: soil; material... | reverse complement strand
AAGAATAATAATGAATATGAATGCTACAATTACAAGGAGGAGGTAAATATTAAATGATAAATAATACAATAAACCCAAAAATAAAAACTTACAATGAAATATTTATTGATTTACTAACCCGCGCATATCAACAAGGACTCATAAGCGATGATACTCATTTCCTCGAATACATAGAAAATGGTGTTGATATTGAAAATATGTACATACTAACACTCTCAAACTATTCCCAGGAGTATGAACAAGAATACAATGCACTGAAATCCATTATAAACTCAAATGATATAGATAAAGCCACAGGTTCAGACCTTGAAATACTTGGTAACCTACTAGGTATACCCCGACCCATAGGTACCCACCCATTATGCACAGTAACCTTCAGCATCATAGCAACCACCGATAATAATATTATAATCCCTGCAAACACAATACTAACAAGTACCGAGCAAGATGTACTCTATTACACACTCGAAGAAGTTAGCATACCCAAAGGACAATTAACTGTAAATACTACTGCTCAAGCACAACACATCGGACACACCGACAGTGTAAACCCAAATACTATAACATTAATCCAATCCACATTAAACACCAAATTAAAAGTAAGTGTAAACAATACAACTGCAAGTACTGGTGGAACAGAACCAGATGATGATAACACTTACCGATTACGATTAAAAAGATGGTCAACCACACTCAAGAGAGGCACAAAAGATGCTTATGAATACTACTTACAAAATGTTGATGGATTAGAAGGATACCGATTACTACCAAACTGGGACGGAACAGGAACAGTCAAGGTAATAGTAGACCCAAATACTCAATACATGGTGGATACTATAGCTAATGATTTATTCCAAGATGTGCAAAGCTTCGATGATGATGTCATCGTTGAAGGAGTAACCCCCATTACAATAAGTGTAACCTGCAATGTTAACATCACCCTTGATGAAACCTACACATTAAGCGATACAGAAAAACAAGACCTACAAGACAAGATAAGAATGGCAATTGAATACTACATTGATGGAGGAACCTACAACAATCTCACATATACAGGATTACAAATCGGTGAAGACTTCATACCATGGAAATGCAGTCTATTCATAAATAATTTCCTTTCAACTGTGATTACTGACCCAAACAAGAGACACATACAAGACATAAGTTTTAAACCAACCATTAAAAACGATACCGACAGTTTATCTCCAGTAGTACTACCTGATTATATTCCAATAGAAGATGAACAAATAGCAACACTCCAAAGTGGATACTCAGTAAACCTTGATGAAACATTAACACCAGTACAAAGTGGAACTATTAATATAACAATTAATTAAAGGTGGTGGGGAATATAACAAAGAAGACACGATTAGATAAACTTAATAAACGATTTCCAGTAGAATTAAACACCACCAACACTTCCAATATTTATCAAACCAACAAAGTATTCAGTAGAGAACTAATCAACCTCGAACACAACCGATATCTTACAAATAATATTAAAAGATTAAATCGACCAATACGAATATGGAAAACACAAGACACCCCCAATGAGTACACAATAAATTGTATCATACAAATCCCAAACCTTAAAAGTGTAACCATCACCCCAACAAATGAAACTCTTGAATATGTTGATGAAAATATTACATCAAAACTTCCACATATTGAAACTTTTAGTGAAGTGGATCAAACTGGTTACTACGAATATACTTCACCAGTAATTAAAACTCCTGAATTAATTCCAAGTACACTTTTTAAGGTTACTGTTGAAACCTATGATGAATTAAGAATTGTGAAAGGTTATCCTGAAATAAGTAGTAATACACTTAATTCTCTTAAAATTGAAAAGGAAAGAATAACTGATACTGGTTACGATTTAAACTTTAACACATCACTTACAGGTATCAAAACTGTACTTATACGTAGTGTTAATACTGAAACTGGAGAAGAAACAAGTATAATAAATAATACATATGATACCCCAATTAACACTTATAATTACACTCACAGTATAAAAGAGGATAATAATCTTGAATATGAGTTTATAGTACAAACAAATGATTATGGAACCTACTATAATTCATATGATAATAATTCAAGTAACATTAATCCTTATACACATGACTCTAGTTTAGATATTATAGGAGCATTATTAAATGTTCCACGAAGAAGATATATTAACAAATATGATTACACTAGTTTAAATGATTATTACAAACACGTAGACCCTTCCAGTACTGAACCAACTTATTATAATCAAGTTGATGAATCCGATTATGATTATGAGAACCGTATACGATATTACATCACAAATTACAGTACTGGTTACTTGCCATGCTTAGAACTATTTAAACGGTTAAGTACTGAATCCGACCTTGTCAATCGTAAAGAGATATTGATAAGACAAGATATTGATAATATGTGGGAAGAAGGATGCTTAGATTATGATGATGAATTAGAGAAACAGGATACACTTATAAGTTTCATGAACGATACTGATGCTACCATAATGGAGGAGAAAATAGTTAAACTGAAAATAAGTACCACGGAAAACACTCCAGTAATTGATGGAACCATACACGTATTAATTGATGGTACAAGTTACAATATACAAGTAAATAATGGTTACGCTACAAAAAAGGTAACATTTAGTACTCCTGGAGAATACCCAGTAACCGCCATATATAATGGAACCACGGAATATAATAGTAGTACTAAGATAAATCAAACATTAATCGTGCATAAACGACAACCAACCCTAAAAGGATTAACTGTAACAGGTAAACCAGGAGCAACAATAGAACTCCAAGCCAACATCACCTACCCAAATCATTACATTAATAATAAGAAAATAATTGTAGATGAAGGAATAATTAACTTCTCAATTAATGGGAAAGTTGTAGGTTATGGTAGTGTAAGTAGTGGGGTTGTGAAAACAAATTATACTATACCCGTCAATGCCTCTACTGTAAACACAATCGTGAAAGCATCATATAATGGTACAGATTTATATGAAGCCTGCACAGATTATTTTAATATTATAATAAGACCTAACAAGATAGGTACACGCTTACAATCCTTTACGGTTCCTTGTAATATTGTAGGGGCATTACTTTATGATAAAACTGGTAAAGCATTAACTGGTAAAGCATTAAAGGTTCAAATCAATGGAATAACAGCTGATACAATAACATCAGACAGTACAAGAATATGTTACACCAGTAAACTAAATTATATAAAACAAGTTATTGATCCAGATACTGAAGAAATCACTACAGCAGGGGATGTAGTAACTCTTGTGTATGATGGTGATGAATTTTATGAATCCTGTAATGTTCAAGTATATCCACCCCTCAATACACAGGAGAAAAAAGTAAGAGATGTGTACTTTAAGTATGCTTATGTTTATCCTGGAATTGTAATATGTAAAGTCTACGATGAATACAATAAACCAGTAACAACTGGTAAACTTTATTTCAATAAGAATGGAAGCACAGTAAGTGGTGGAGAACAGAAAGTAACCAGTACAGGTTATAATAAGATACAATTCACTGGTTATAGTCAAACAGATGTATTAACCATTAGTTACTCAGGTGTAACAAATAAGTACAATCCTCATCTTGTTACAATTGATACAAGTGTAGACCTCTTATTAACTCCAACCCTCACATTTGGTTTCTATGATAGTACTGGAACAGCAATAACTGATATTGATGCAGGAACAAAAATTTACCTAAAAGGAAAACTAACCTACAATACCACACCACTCAAAAACCAACCATTAGAAGTATGGATAGGCGATCACCTCGCAATTAACAAGACAGCAGATGTGAATGCAACAACCGACAATAATGGGGAATACTCAATTCCATATACTCCAACAAAAAGTGGATTACTAAGTATAACCTTAAAGTATCCTGGAAACGATAAATACAAAGCCGTAACCGTAACTAATAGTTTAAGTGTTGTTACAGTTAAATTAAATACTAGCATCACACCAGTAAGTAAAACCTCAACCAGTTTCACTTTTGGATTGTATGATAGTAATGGTTTAATCGTGAATGGTAAAACAGTAAACGCTACCGTAAACGATGAAGTACTCGACACAATAGTAACTGATGGAGCTAACACAGTAATCACATTACCAACTAATCCAGCATCGGATATTGTATTAAAATTTGATGGAGATGATGATTATAATAGTTGTCTTTTTAATGTGTCACAGTGGAATCCTGGAAGTGTACCTGAACAAGAAACAGATATAGACCCAATAATAACAGTAACATCAACCAATCCCAGTTTTTATGTTGGAATGAATTTGGATCTTCATGCACAAATTCTTATACCGAATATGAATCCTGGAGAAGATTATGTTAAAGGTTCAGGTTTACATTTAACCCTCACAGAGAATGGTGTAATCGTCCTTTCAGGTGTTACTGATACGAATGGTGAATTAATTTTTAAAAAGGCTAACCTTACAGCTGGTACATACTCTTATAAGGCTACAAGTAAAGCTTATGGGCACATTCAAACAGGTACTAGTACGGATTATACTTTCACATTACTCCCTGATAGTGAAACTATACAAGACACAAAAACAAGCCTTACAAGTAATGTTAATGGTACTGTGATTCATGTAGGGGATACTGTAAAGTTAAGTAGTAGTACAGTTGGAACAAGTGGGGCGGTTAATAGTGGTGATGTTAAATTTTATAAAGAAATAGATGGAACACCAACATTATTAGGCACTGTAACCGTGAACAGTAAAGGAGTAGCTGAATACAGCTTCACACAAACTAAAACTGATGCAACTGTGAACAAACAACACTTTTACACTGTATATGTGGGTACTACTCAGTATCGTACAAGTACAAGTCAAAACAGTACTGGAAACTATTACTATACAAGAATAGCAACAACAACAAGTATCGGAATGTATAATGGAGAATCATCAAATATCTTAACTGGACAAACTGCACATATTACTGGAACAGTACATAATGCTCCTGACTCTGAAGTAACAAACAATATCATACAAGTATCCGATAATGGAACCCATATCTTGGATATTGGTTGGTCAGAATCAGTGAGTGGAAGCTATAATTATAGTACTACAAGTGCAGGAACACATATAATTCATGCTAAATGGACTGGTGATGGAATATATGAAGCATCCGAAGCTAGTATGATAATAACTGCAAGTAGTGGAAAAGCCACTTCTAATATAACCATAAATACAACAACAATTTATTATGGGGAAAACATCACCGCAAACCTAACCGCAAATGGTAACAGTTTAAGTGGGGCAACATTAACCTTCAATGTTAATAATAGAACCTTAAGTGCTACAACTGATTCGAATGGTAATGCTTCAGTAACTACAGCCGGTATACCAGACATGGGGCAAGGAGATTATACTATAAGTGTAAATTATGAAGGAAATGAAGCTGTTAACCCTAAAAGTACAAGTAAAACTATTAGTGTTAAAAAGCATAGTACAAGTGTAAATATATTACAAACAAGTATTAATCGTTGGGATAACTTACAAGTACAACTCTTAGGTGATCATGGGGAATACCTTGGTGCTCAAGTAATTAATTATAATATTACATTTAAAACTGGATTTAAATCCTATGCAGTTACTACTAGTGGGGGTGATGGTATTGCAAACTTAACTATTGGTGCTGAAGCTCAAACACTTAGTGTTAGAGCTGTGTATGGGGGTAATCAATACTACAATGGTAATGAGGATACTAAAAGTGTTGTTGTTGCTGATTCCTGTAGTTTAAACTTTACTAGTAAAACTGTAGTGTATAAGGAACCTTTAGCTGTAAGATTAACTAGTAATGGTGATGGTACAGGTGTTAGTGGAAAAAGTATTACTTTAAATCTTGGTAATAGTGATGGGAATAAGAATTATTACTTAACCACAGATAGTAATGGTTATGCTTCTTTAAATGTTACTACTAATCCAAGTAAAGGATTAACAGCAAATGCAACATTTGGAGGGGATAGTAATTATAATAGTGCCACTACTGGAACTCAGAGCATAGATTATCAACGTCGTGACAGTGCAGTTTATACCAATATTAACAGTTTAAAAGTTGGGGGTACCTTGAATGGTATACTTTATGATTTATGTGACCAGACAATTGATGGTAAAGCATTGAGTAATTGTACACGATTAAATAACTTAAATATGCCAGTAACCTTAACAAGTAAAGTTACAGGAGCAGGTAAAACCTATGATAGTAGCTTAGCCCCAAATTCAAGTTATAATACTTATACTAATGAATTTGGGCAAAGTTGGATTAAAGTCAATATTGTAGGACAATTAACCTATCAGTATGTATTTGGTGGTAATGATTATTATAAAGGAAGCAGTAGTAGTGTTATAGATTTAAATGTTACAAATTAATTTAAAAGGAGATTAGAATAGAATGGCAACATATACAGAAGAAACAGGATTAAATAGTAATGGTGATGCAGCAATAACCATCACTATGTTTGATGATGATAAAAACCCAATAGATTACACCGAGATAAGTGCAAGTAACTCAGATAATGCTTATGCGAAACAAGTACTTGTAGGTACAGAAGGAAAAAGTGGAAGCCTCACAGTATACCGTTCAGGTCGTACTTGTGTTTTAAAAGGTATAAATTATGATTTAAAGATTAATGGTCCTGCAAGTTTCTATAAGAATACAGCATTCCAATTAGAAGAAAAGTTTAGACCTGAACTTGATTGGTACTCATATAATTGTTGTATTGCTTATACTAGTTGGAATGATACTAGTATTGCGAATGGTACAGGACAAGCACTAAATTCCCCTTTAAGTAGTCAGGAAGCTTACGCGATTAGTATACTCGTGGATGCGAACGGTTACTTGAATGGGAAACTTCACAGATACGGTTTCACCACAGAAGGTTCAAGCGTATTAGTTAATTTCGAGATTACATGGTTAAAAGATTAAATAGGTGAGAATGATGAGTAAGTCATGCTCACGAAAATACCAACGAACCCCAGAAAACTATAACAGTTGTTGCTATGATTTATACATGGATTACGCAAGTATCCCAAGTAATATATCCAAACCTGAAGGAGAAGACATCAGTAAACTATTAAAAGATACTATGCCCATTGCAAAGAAAGTATTCTTCAAGTATCAAACGGATGAATTAACACCAAGTAATAGTTTTAGTATCCAAACTGGTTACAGTATTGGATACTTAACCTCCTCTTTAACAATTGATAAGGATTCAATAACAAGTGTTACGGATAATGTCAGCATAAATGGAGTACAAGTAATAACAAATAATGACAACCCATGCACCATAAAAACCAACAACATACCATTAAGAGGAACAAATCCAATCGTATACGCCACCACAACTGGAAAGAATCTTGACATAACCATCATGGATACTAATACGAATAAGCAAATCATGAAAGCAACCAATTTAGATGAATTAGGTAACATTACCCCTTCAGGTTTGAATGTTTACTGCCTTATCAATATCCCAAAAGATGGATACTTCACCGAGTTCGAGTTATATACAAAAACAATAATCAAGGAGGTTTAAACCGTATGAATGTTAAAGGAGAATACGAGTTCACATTAAACTTTACCAATATGTTTATAAATGTATCATTACCCCTATATCAAAGCACCAATTTAGTAGTAAATACAGGAATAAAATATTTTTTAAATCGTCTAATTAACGATGATTATGGTAGGATAAATGCAGTAGCATTAGGTACTGGAACGGATTCACCAATCCTAACAAATACAAGTCTACAAAATGAGACAAGTAGAAACAGTCCACAAAAAAATGTAATCGACAACACAATATATTTAAAAACAATATTCAACAGTAACAACATCAACGGCACCACCGAAATAGGAGTCTACGCCGATGATACAATACTAATAAGTCGAGATGTTTACATTAACGATTTAATCATACCAAGTAATAGTACAATAGCATTAACCTACACTTACAATATTGGAACAGGAGAAGAAATAACAGACTGGGCAAAATATATGGAGAAAGATTATGTATACACCACTGTCCGAGTAACAAATCCAAGAAACATACTCGAAGACCACGTTAATGGTTACGTTAAAAGATTAAACCTCGAAGAAGTATCAACCAAAGCAGGCAGTTACTACTATGATGAAAACTTAAAAACCATATACATACATTGTAGTGACAGTCAACCCGCAAAAAATCATACAATACAAATTAACTATTAGGAGGAAAAATATTTGACAGATTGTAATAACAATTATACACCAATCCAAGCAGAAAACTTTGGAGAAGGAAAAAAAGTAACCAGTAAACTATTACGAAACCTGGGAGAAAACTGCATCTACCTCAAAGACCAAACAGAACAATTATGGGATAATACTGACCCCCAACCTCGTGTGAATTTCACCCCCATCGCTATGGATCCAACAAAAAGTTATGGTGTAATGGAAGAAACAGTTAATGGTATACCCTGCTATATGTTCAATACATCAACAAGTTTTCATGGTTCAACCTTGTTTCGTAACTTGAATACGATAGATGAAACTAAGACAACTGCACAAATAAATACGGGGGATGGTGATGCAACTATACCCCCAGTAAAAGCAACAGATATAACCCTTGACTTTACAGACACCCTCAATGGTCCATGGGGTAGTATGATTGCGAATGAATTCTGGTATGTAAGTTACAGTCGTACACAACCATACATCACAACAAGTGAAATCCTTACAAATCAGGATAGTACCAAAATCCCTGCAGTGTGTCGTGCACAAACCTTTAAACCAACCAAAACTGGATATTTACGAAGATTAAGTTTAAACCTCCATGCAAACAAAGATGCACAATACCCATTAATCGTAGAGATTTATGATGCTAATACTTACCCATACAAGAAACTTGCAAGTACTACTTACAGTTTTGACTCCAATACGGGAGGAATAGTAGCGATACCCTTCCAGAATCCAGCATACCTCACAGCTGGACAAAAATACAGTTTCAGAGTAAGAAGCCCATTAACCACTTTCGATAAATCCTACGCCATCGGTGGATGGAGTAAAAACTGTGAAAACAATTCCTACTCAGGATATAATGGTGGAGATGCTTGGTTATCAGAGGATAATGGTGCTACTTGGATAGCATTCGGTAAAGATGAAAACGTATCTTACCATGATGGGCAAAAGAAACCCCAAGACTTTGCATTCCAATTAGGAATCGACACAGGAACCAAATCATATGACACGGCTAATACTTACTATGTCTATTTCAAACCATTACGAATGGATCCATTAGTCCAAGCAAAAATAACTATAACAGGAAGAAATGAAAGTGATGCGGATAATAATGTTAAAACTTCATGGCAATTCCAATACAGTGTAACTGGACTTGATGGGGATTGGATTAATGTAAGTGCAAGTGATACTATTGATTTTAGTAATAACTTCCCAACTACTCTCTTTTTACGTTGTGCATTATCCACTACTGCTAGTGGTTACACTCCACACTTACAAGGTGTAGAATTAAGTTGTACTTGTCAACGACCACTCGAAGCATACTTACGTACAGAATTTTATAGACCACCAACAAGTAACAGTTTCCTTAGCCCTCACTTATGGGCGAAAGCTAATGCCCCTTACATTACAATGGGGGATGCAACAGTAGGAGTAGACCTTATAAGGGATATGGTTCATGTGGAAAACATTACATTAATCACAGTTACAGATATTACCCCATATTTAACCACGGATAGTTTAGTACACCTTAATGATAGTACAGCTACTAATTATATGGAATATTATACGGCTGATGAAGTAGCAACTCTTATCACTAGCCTACAAACTAATAGTGTTATAAGTGCAGATAAAGTCAATACATTCCTATTAACCGAAGATGGTATAGGATTAGTTGAATACTTAAAAGAACATAATACTTACTTTAATACTACAACTAGTTTCACTTTAGGCACTTCACCTGCTTATCCTATGATATACTGCAAATTACAAAAATTGGATGGTACTGGTTATGAGGAGTATGGGGAATCATACGATTACAGTGTAGATTATGATAATGATTTAATCACCTTCTATGATAATAGTACTGGTACACAATTAACAACACTACCAGCAGGAACCCTTACAATTGAATACAATCCAGTATACATTAAAGATTTAACTAATGATGACTTCGCTACAGAGGAAACCATGATAGATGATACACTTTCAACTATTGGGGTTACTCAAGGAGAAGGATTCCATTTAGATTACCTTGTTGAAACATTTACGATTGGTACGGATAGTGATACTGATGCGAATAAGGATGGGCAATTCCAGTACAAGACAAGTGTATTACCAATGCAGGCTATACGATGTTTGAAACTTTATCCTGATACTACAGCTGAAGCAATACTTTATGAGGGTGAGATTTATGATTATACAGTGGATTACACTACTGGGATTATTACTTTTAATGAGTTGTATAATACTCAAGATTTAAGCATACCAGCCGAAGTACATTACACCCCATACCTCACAGAGGGGGGTTTAGCATTCGCTTACAGACTTAAAAGGGAGAATAATACGGATAATAATCAAGCATAC
>ENA-UOOH01003981-UOOH01003981.1-fermentation-metagenome-genome-assembly--contig:-NODE-3981-length-10643-cov-2.649603_pt1 | contig 10643 bp, 10 predicted proteins | sample MGYA00245778_ERZ724025 | MGnify/ENA primary metagenome ERZ724025 (study PRJEB28704, sample SAMN03018313) | fermentation metagenome | biome: anthropogenic terrestrial biome; feature: soil; material... | reverse complement strand
TCCTTGCCATCCGCCGCCCGGGAACGAAGTGACAGGCGGATGGCCCACCGTTCCTCCCCGTCAAACAACCAAGGGTTTTTTGACGGCCTGCAGTAGCCCCCTCCCAATCGAGAAGGGGCTACTGTTTTGAGAACGCTATGGCTCGGATTATGGTGATTGATTGTCCTTTAACACCCGGTCAATCAGGGGCATCAGGTTGGCGCGGTCCGTCCAGTCGCAGCGCTCGTGCCAGGCGCCAATCAATGCGCGGGCCCAGGCGGGCAGTTTTTCCGCGTCCTTCTTGCGCAGGGACTTGTACAGCATGGTGCACATGGCGCGGTCAATGGGGGTCATGGCCTGCACATCCCAGGCGCCCCGCGCGTAGAAGAACGGAATATCCTTAAGCGGCCCTTTGGCGTTGCCGCGGCGCAATTCCTCCAACACCTCCGGCTCATCCGGGGATGCCCCCACGCCCAGGCAATACAGCCGTTTGCCCGATAGCACCGCCATATTGTCCCGCAGAAAGCTTAAACCCTTGATGCCGGTGGCAAACAAACCGCCTGCCAGAATGATAACCTCATACGGCGCGGCCGTCTGTACGCTGAGCCGCTTGTTTTCAAACAAATCGGCATCCAATGCCTCAGCCAGCCACTTGGCGTACCGCGCCGTCGCGCCATACTTGGATACATAGATGACCGCTATCCGCTTCATGCCGTCCTCCCGCGCATACCATACTACCCGGTATGATAGCACAGCAAGCGGCGCGGGCAGGGTCTGTTTACGTCGATTTTACATGGATTTCGACTGCCGGTTGCGGTTATTGAGCCGCCAGCTCCCGCGCAATTTCGTACAGCCAATCCTCCTGGCCGCCCACAGCCTCGCGCCGACCGGCCTCGATGATGATGCTGCGGTAGTCTACCCCAAAGCGTTTGGCCGCGCGCTTGGCGTGCAGCATGAAACTGGAATAGACGCCCGCGAAGCCCAGCATCATAGGATCCTGTATGGCAGGCAGGCGCACGCCATGCCGCTCCAGCACCGGGTGCAGCACCTGCACGCAGGCGTCGATACTTTTAAAAAGATCAGCCTTTTTCTTTTGACCGGCGCGCTCCAGCACAGCGACCAGCATCTCGGTGGCGGTGTTGCCCGCCCCCGCGCCAAGGCCGCCCAGGGAGCCGTCGATGTAAGTGGCCCCCGCGTGAATGGCCGCCAGGGAGTTGCCGATGGCCAGCCCCAAATTGTTATGGGAATGGAAGCCAATGGGCACGCTGAGGCGCTCGCGCAGAATGCCAATGCGCTCGCGCACGCCGTCGGGCAGCAGCGCCCCGGCGGAATCGGTGGAATAGACCACATCGGCGCCGTAGGATTCCATTTTCTTGGCCTCCTCCAGCACACGCGCGGCGCTTCCCCGGTGCGCCATCATCAAAAAGCCCACCACGAAGAAGCCCATTTTCTTGGCCTCGGAGATATGCTCGTGGGAGATGTCCGCCTCGGTCACATGGGTCGCCACGCGCACCACGGCGGCCCCCGCCTCCCTGGCCTGCACCAAATCCGGCACCGTGCCGATGCCCGGCAGCAGCAATACAGCAATCTTGGCCCGCTTAGCCGCCTGTGCCGCTGCGCGTACCGCCTCAATTTCGGGTGCCGCAGAGAAGCCGTAGTTGCAGGTGGAACCGGCCAGGCCATCGCCATGGCCCACTTCGATGATATCTATTTGGGCCTCATCCAGGGCTTCTACGATGCGGCGGGTATCCTCCACGCTGAACTGATGGCGCACGGAGTGGCTGCCATCGCGCAGGGTCGTATCGGTGATGATGATATTGCTCATGCTTTCCCCTCCAACAGCTGTCGCGCCTTCGCTTCGGCGATGCGGATGCTGGCCGCGTTGATGATGTCCAGGTTGCCCGCGGTGGGCGGTAGGTAATCGCCCGCGCCCTCCACCTCGACTGCCAGCATGACGATGTCATCCTCCGGGTCGCGCAGGATGGGCCGCATGCGAAAGCGGCATCCGGGCACATAGCTGCGCATGGTGTCCAGGCACTCATCCGCCGCCTTGGTAATGGCCTCCATGTCCACATGCCGCACGCGGCAGTAGATGGTGTTGCTCATGTAGATGGGCGGCTCCGCCGGGTTGAGGATGATGAGTGCGCGCGCCTTGTCTGCCCCGCCCACCTTTTCCAGCGCGGTGCGGGTGGTCTGGGTAAACTCGTCAATGTTGGCACGGGTGCCGGGCCCTGCGCTGAAGCTGGACAGGGAGGAAACCGTCTCCGCGTAATAGACATCCGCCACGCGGTTGATGGCCGCCACCATGGGCGTTGTCGCCTGACCTGCGCAGGTTACCATGTTTACCTCAGGCTTCTGCAGCATGCGCTCGTCCAGGTTGACGGCCGGCACACAGTAGGGGCCCAATGCCGCAGGGGTCAGATCCAGCGTGAATATACCGGCCGGGCTCAGCCGCTTCGCGTTCTCCACGTGGCCCTTAGCACTGGTGGCGTCAAACACAATCTGAATGTCCTTGCCGTGATGCTGCACCAGATAATCCACCCCGTCGGGCGAGGCATCCACCCCCATGTCGCGGGCACGCTGCAGGCCGGGGGATTCCACAATGCCCACCACGCAGGCCAGCTCCAGTACGGGGCTGCGGGATATTTTGATCATCAAATCCTGCCCGATATTACCCGGGCCGATGATGCCAACTTTGACTTTGTTCGTCATCGATACTGCTCCTCGTGTGTCAAAGAAAGTGCGTTACTCAAATCGCGCGCTCAGCATGCCATGCGGACCATAGTCGCATGCAAATACATCGCCGGGCTGTGCCGGCACAGCGGCCGACAACGCGCCAGAAAGCACGATATCGCCAGCGTCCAGCGTGACGCCGTACCTGCCCAGGCAATACGCCAGCCAAGCCACAGCCTGCGACGGGTCGCCCAGCACGGCAGAGCCCTTGCCGCTGTTGACAACGCTGCCGTTGCGGCTGAGCGTCATGTCAATCTCTTTCAAATCGGTCTTCCGTGGGTCTATGCGCTGATCGCTGAGGATATACATGCCGCAGGAGGCGTTATCGGCCACCGTATCCACGATGGTTAGCTTCCAATCCTTGATGCGGCTGCCCACAATCTCCAGCGCAGGCACTACGTAATCCGTGGCTTCCAGAACATCCTCCGCCGTGACTTGGCCACGCAGCGGCCGCTTCAGAATGAAAGCCAGCTCGCCCTCCAGCCGCGGCTGCATGATAGCCCCCTTTGGTATCAGCCCGTTTTGCACCTCCATGGTCTGGTACAGAAAGCCAAAGTCCGGTTGGTCCACGCCCAGGGATTGCTGCATGGCAAGCGACGTCAGGCCGATTTTTTTGCCCGTGATGACCTTGCCCTCCGCCAGCGCCCGATCGCGGTTGATCATCTGGACGCCGTAAGCATCGTCAATGGACAAGCCATCGTAGCGCTTGCTGATTTGCTCGATGGCAATGCCCGTTTTCTCCGCCTGATACAATGCATCAGCAATCTGCCGCAGGCGCTGGGTCTGCGTTGAAGTATTCATGATGCCCTCCTTACCGGCCCCGGTATGATATGGTCCGGTCCGGCCAGGCGGCCGGACCGGATGGTGTTACTTGCGTGTGATGAAGGATTTGACCAGCGTGGCAAAGTCATCGGCCCGCTCTATCTGTGTCCAGTGTCCGCACTGGCCAAAGACGTGCAGCTCTGCCTTGTCAATCAGGTTGATTAGCCGATAGGCGTTGTCCACCGGAATCACCTGATCCTCCCGCCCGTGCACAATGAGCGTTTCATGGGGAATCTGGCGAATCTTATCCTCCGGTGATGCCATGTCCTTCACCGAGTTCTGCCGCGGTGCCGGGAACATGATGCCAAACGCCTCCTGGAAACCGGGCTCGATGCTGGCCTGGTAGCGCACCTGCGCCAACTCTTTGTTCGCGTACTTTTTGTCGTAGCAAAACAGGTTCAGCATGTTGAGCATGTTTTCAGGTGATGGCTGATACCCCCACACGGAGTCCAGCCCATGGGTGATGGGGAAGTCCACGCCCATCGCGCCCATCAGCACCATTTTGCGCACACGGTCAGGGTGCTTGACAGCCATGGCAATCGCCAGCCCGCCGCCAAAGGAGTTGCCAACCAGGTCGGCCTTTTCAATCTTCAAGGCATCCATGAAGGCGACCAGCTGATCGGTCCACAGTGCCATGTTGTAGCGGATGTCCGTGGGCTTGTCGGAGTAACCGAAGCCCAGCATATCCGGCGCATAGCAGTTCGCCACCTCCGCCACCTTGGGCAGCACCAGGCGCCAGTTGGCATACGCCGACACACCGGGGCCGGAACCGTGGATGAAAATCAGGGGATCGCCGGAGCCTTGCTCCAGATAGTTGGTGCGATACGCGCCCGTCTGGACGCTGTTTTGAATTTCAGGCCTGCTCATTGGTTGCTCCTTTCAAGAACGTGGGAAAAGCGAGATCAGGTTAATACGGAGAGGAAGCGCTCGTTGAGCTCCTTGCTGTAGTAGAAAATGCCCTCACCGACATGATCCGCGCTCCACTGGCGGGTGGGGTGATCGGGGAAGTACTCATAGCCGCCGGCATAGGTCTCGTTACGGTTGCCGGAGGGGTCAAAGAAGTAGATGGTTTGACCACGGGTGATGCCGTGCCGCATGGGGCCCGCGTCCACCGAGATGTTGTAGCGGCCCATGATATCGGCCGCACGGCCAATCTCATCCCAGGATTGCAGCTGGAAGGACAGGTGGTGAATCTTGCCCGGCTCCGGATAAGACAGAATGGCCACGTCGTGCCCACGGGTGTTGCCGCTCAGCCAGGTGCAGATGTGCCCGTCGCCCTCAGGCGTGGAGATGTACTCGGTGATGCTCATGCCCACACAATCGGTGAACCAGCGCACGGTTTCGCCCTGATTGGGGCCGCACAGCAGCGCGTGATCCAGACAGGCAACGCCCATGCCATGGGGTTCCTTGTCCCAGGGATGCGGGTTGACCAGCATCGGGTGCACGGCAGCCAGCTCCACTTCCCAATAGAAGCCGATTTTGTGGCCGGTGGGCACGGTGACGAAGGTGATCTCGCCAAAGCCGGGATGACCAGTCATCACATCAACGGGATAGCCGTACTCTTCCTTGCTCTTCTTGGCGATGTTGTCAATGGTCTGCTTGTCCAGAGACTTGAAGCAGAAGAAGTCCAGTCCAGGGCTGTCCGCCCGGCGAAGCACCAGCGAGTGGTGATCAAACTCGTCAAAAGACTTGAGCATGATACGATCTTCCCCAATTTTGCCTACAACGCTCAGGCCCAGGCGGTCGCGATAGTGAACCAGGCTCTCCTCAAAATCCAGTACGCGCAGTTGAACCAATCCAGTTCTCAGAATCCCTGTAAGTGCCATCTTGTGCCTCCTGTCATTTTCTGCCAATGAATGTGGCGTTCAAGTCGCTTGTGGGATAGACCCGGCAAGCAAGGTAGATGTGCTGCTGGCGCTCCTGCTCGTTTAACTCTGCCAGGCTCATGCGTCCCAGGGTGTATTCCCCGCCTGTGACGCGCATTTTGCAGACACCGCAGCCACCGTTGCGACACCCAACCGCCGGATGCTCAGAGGCGCCTTGGCGCGCCATGGCCTGAACAATGCTTTGGCCGGGGTGGCAGATGAATTCGCGAACTTCATCCGCCGATTCAATCCGAAGGGTAAATGACCGTTGCATCGATTCCTAGTGTGCTACATTATAGCACGTCGTTCTTATTTCTGATTGATGTCAGTATACCATGCTTCTAACGGCTGTCTATCCCTTTTGAAAAAAATATTTTGATTTTCTGTTTGGCGGACAATGTACTGGGTACGCGCACAGCAGCAACGGAAAGACCCCGCCATCGCGATGCGAGCGGGGCCAAATAAGCGCAGTTAATGAACAATCAAAAGAATGCAGCAATCCCCTTCGCCGCTTCCCGCAAATCTTCCACCGCCTTGGCGAGGTCGATCTCGTCCTTGCGGTATTTTGGCATGGAGATGCTGATGGCGTGGTGCGCGGCGCCAGCCTTGTCAAAGATGGGCACGCCGATGCAATACAGCCCGTCCTGGTTTTCCTCATCATCGATGCTGAACCCTTGGGCGCGTACGCGGCGCATTTCCTCCCGCAGGCCGTCGGCATCCTCAATGGAGTGGGCTGTCATGGGCGGCAGGCCTGTGCGGGCAGCATACTCCGCCGTGCCCTGTTCCCCCCGCCAGGCCAGAATGGCCTTGCCCACGGCGGTGCAGTGCAGCGGCATCCGGCCGCCCACATCGGAGTGGATGCGGATGGACTTGTTGCTCTCCAGTTTATCCAGGTACACCACGGTGTCCTCCATCGCGCGCACAAAGTGGATGGTCTCGTCGTAGGTGTCGTTCAGGCGCTGCAGATAGGGGCGGGCGTAGCTGATGACCGAGTTGGCATCCGCGCTGACCTCGGCCAATGTCTGTAAGCGGTAAGTCACCTGATAGCTGTCCGTCGGCTCGTTTTTAAACAGGTATCCCAGCCCCTCCAGCGTTTTGACAATGCCAAACACGGTGCTTTTGTTCAGGTTCAGCTCGCGTGACAGCTCGCTGATACCTGCCCCCGCGTGAAACGTGATGTACTCCAAAACCGCGATGGCCCGCTGAATGGATTGAATGTTGCCGCTCATTGCTTTCCCCTGCTTTCTATACGCTGTGCATCATGATAGCACAACGTGCTTACATCAGCAATTGAAAAACGAGCGCGTCGCTCTGCAGCTGGCGAGCGTTGTCAAGCCTTTGTGCAGCGGGTATAATACATAACAGTACTGGGAACAAAGGAGCGTACACACATGAAGCTTGGGGTCGTCGGTCTGCCCAATGTCGGAAAATCCACTCTGTTCAACGCCATCACCAACGCAGGAGCCGTGGCGGCCAACTACCCGTTTTGCACCATAGAGCCCAATCCCGGCGTGGTGCCGGTGCCCGACGAGCGCGTCACGCGCCTGAGCCAGATGTACCGCCCCAAGAAGACCACACCCGCGACCATTGAATTTGTAGACATCGCGGGCCTGGTGCGCGGCGCCAGCCGCGGTGAGGGGTTGGGCAACAAGTTCCTCTCCCACATTCGCGAGGTGGACGCGGTGGTGCATGTGGTACGCTGTTTTGAGGATGACAACATCATCCACGTCGAGGGCAACATCGACCCGGTGCGCGACATGGAAACCGTCAACCTGGAACTGATTTTTGCCGACATGGACACGGTGCAGCGCCGCGGCGAGAAGGCCGGCAAAATGATCAAAACCGGCGAAAAGAAATATGCCCGTGAAGCCGAGTTGGCCGAGCGCGTGCTAGCCCACCTGAGCAAAGGGCTGCCCGCCCGCTCGATGGAAATAGCGGACGAGGAAGACCGGGAGACCCTCCAGCAGTGGTTTTTGCTGACCACTAAGCCGGTGATTTATGCCCTCAATATCGCCGAGGAAGATTTGGGGAAGCCGCATGAAGAAATCCCCAATGCCCTGCGGGTGGAGGAGATCGCCGCTCAGGAGGGCGCTGAGACGCTGCTCATTTCCGCCGCCATTGAGCAGGAGGTGGCCTCGCTGGATGGCGAGGAAAAGGCGCAGTTTTTGCAGGAGCTGGGCATTGGCCAAAGCGGACTGGACCGCCTGGTGCAGCGCTGCTACAAGCTGCTGGGACTCATCAGTTTCCTCACCGCGGGCGAGGATGAGTGTCGTGCCTGGACCATCACCCGAGGCACCAAAGCACCGCAAGCCGCCGGCAAAATTCATACCGATTTTGAGAAGGGATTTATCCGCGCGGAGATTGTGCCCTTTGACACGCTGATGAGCCTGGGCAGCATGGCCGCCTGCAAGGAGAAGGGCCTGGTGAAGAGTGAAGGAAAGGATTATGTGATGCAGGACGGCGATGTTACGCTGTTCCGCTTCAATGTATAAGCTATGAGCAAGGCGGGCTATCTCCTCAAGCGGCTGCGGCGCATGGACTACAACAGGATGTGGTCCACGTTGGACGTTTTACAGCAGCGCTCGGGCAAGGGCCGCGCGCGGCTGATGCTTGACATGATGCGCTGCGGCCTGCGCTACAACGCCGGGTATATGGACTATATGATTGCCGAGATGTACCGGCTGAGCCATGCCCAACGCCGCACCGTCATCACCCGCGGCATCAACAACCAGATTGTGCGCCGCATGAATGACAAGGCGTACTGGCATTCCTTTGATGACAAGGCGGAGTTCAACAGCATGTTTGGCAAATGGGTGCCGCGCGCCTGGATGCGTACCGATGCGCAGACGGACCTGGAGGAACTCTTCGCCTTCCTGAATGGCAAGCAGGCCGTGTTCCTCAAGCCCATCGAAGGCTCCAGCGGGGTCGGGGTGACCAAATACACCCCGGCCGACTGGGCGGATGCGGATGCCTTCCTGCGCGCAGTGCGCGCCGCGGGCCCCAGCGTGCTGGAGGACTGCGTGGTGCAGCACGAGCGTATGAACGCCCTCAACCCCGGTTCGGTCAACACGGTGCGTATCGCCACCTTGATTGGCGACAAGCAGCAGGGCATCGTCTATGCTTTTTTGCGCATCGGCAACGGCAAGGTGATGGACAATGTGGACTGCGGCGGCATGGCTGCCCGGGTGGACCTGGACAGCGGGCGTCTGCTGACGGTGGCCGCCGATAAGCTGGGGCATGTGTTCACCCATCACCCCATCACGAATACGCCCATCATCGGCTTTGAGCTGCCCCATTTTGAGCAGGCCAAGGATATGTGCCTGGAGGCCATGCGGATGGTGCCGCAGCTGCGCTATGTGGCATGGGATGTGGCGCTTACCCCCGACGGCCCAACCATGATTGAAGGAAATAGTTTCCCCAGCCACGCGGTGCCCCAATTTGCCGCGCATTACCCCGACGGCATCGGCATTCTGCCCGAATTTCAACGTTTCATCGATACCTGACCAACCGAATTTGCACTGCCTGCATGAAACGGTGGCCCCTCCCCGTTGTATGCCTGTAAGCAACTGCCTGCCCTTGGAAGGAGATGAACAACATGGATTTAATCAGAGCATTACTGGTCTATCTATCGCTGCTGATGTCATCATCAGCGGTGACCAGCCCGGTGCTGACGCCGGTGCCTGTGGATTTTGCCACACCAACCCCCTATGTGACGGCGACCATCGCGCCCACGCGCACCCCCGCGCCCACCCTTGTGCCCACGGCCACCCCGGCGCCGCTGACCACGCTGTACATGGGCGACCGAGGCGCAGCTGTGCGCACCATGCAGCAGCGCCTGAAGGACCTGGGCTACCTGACCGGCAATGTCGATGGCATCTTCGGCCAACAGACACGCCGGGCGGTGGAACGCTTCCAACAATACAACAAACTGTCGGTGGACGGCATCGCCGGCCCCAAGACGCTTAACAAGCTGTATTACGACCGCAACGTTGTGCGCAACCCGTCCAACCCCGTCACACCCAGGCCGATATCGGCCAATGTGCCGGTGTACTATTACACCACACGCGGTGTGCTGCTGGGCAGCGATACGGTGGTGGCCCTGCCGGGCAGCACCATCATTGTGCCAAACCCCGTCCGGGTGCCGGCCAATCACACGCTCATCAGCCCCAGCCGCGTCACCGTGCAGGTGGATACGACAGGCCGGGCGAACCCCGCCTCGGTCTATTTCACCTACCAGCCCAATTCGGAGCTGACGCCGGTCACTGTGCCCATCTTCTATCGCTCCGACCTCAATGAGTTGCTGGCCACGGACTTTGTCACCGTGCCGGTTGGTCAGAGCGTGGTGGTGCGCCCCAATGCGGCCAAGGTGCCTGCGGGCTATAGCTTGATCACCTCGGGCGCGCTGACGCTGAGCATCTCCAACCGCGGCGTGCCTACCCCCAATGTGCTCACCTTCTTCTACCGCCAGAACGCGCCCGCGCAGGTGACCGTGCCTGTGTTATACCGCGATACCAGCGGCGCGCTCATCGGCAGCGAAACCAAATCCTACACCGCGGGCACCTACACCGTGACGGCCAATGATGCCGCCGTGCCCAGCGGCTACACCTTGCAGGGCAGCAGAACCCAGCAGGTCACCATATCGGACGCGGGTGTCGCCAGCCCCACGCTCATCACCTTCATCTATACCCCCAACGTGGTGACGGTGTCCGTGCCGGTCGAGTATGTGGACCAGGCAACCGGCAATGTTATCCACAGCGACGCATTCTCTGCGCGCACTGGCACCAATACGGTCACCGCCAACGACAGCTTCGCCCCCGGCTATACGCTGGCAAGCGCCAGGCAGGTCACCGTGACGGTAAATAACGCCGGGAGCGCGACACCGGCCAAGGTCACCTTTACCTATAAACGCATTGTCAGCGTACCGGTCGAGGTGCACCTGCTGCAGGAGGGCGGAGGCATTCTGGGCGGCTACAGCATCACCTTGGGTGAGGGCAGCCACACCATCGTGCCCAATGACAGCTTCCTCAGCGGCTACACGCTGCTGGATGGTCCCAGCAAGACCGTGACGGTGGACGCTGCCGGCACAGCCACGCCCGCCATCGTAACCTTCACCTACCGCAAGCCTACACAACCTACCACGCAGCCCACCACACCACCCGCGCCGACCAATACCCCGACCCGCACGCCGACCGGCACGCCGCCGCCGATTCTGATCGGGCGCGACGGGCCGCGCGTGCTGCCGCC
>ENA-UOOH01003979-UOOH01003979.1-fermentation-metagenome-genome-assembly--contig:-NODE-3979-length-10646-cov-3.812105_pt1 | contig 10646 bp, 10 predicted proteins | sample MGYA00245778_ERZ724025 | MGnify/ENA primary metagenome ERZ724025 (study PRJEB28704, sample SAMN03018313) | fermentation metagenome | biome: anthropogenic terrestrial biome; feature: soil; material... | reverse complement strand
AAAAAAATTTTTGAAAAGTAAAGACATTGAAAGATTGTCATCAACGAATACAGATATACGACCCAGAATTCTAAGGTGCCTTATGGGCATCTTTACGTACCACCAATTTAAGAAATCTTGAATGAAGTAAACAAATATCTTGGAATAAGAATCTGTTTTTTCAAATTGAATTAGCTGTGAGCCTGAATTATCTTGAATTTTTTGTGGTTCCATATGGGCAGTTTTCTTATTTCAGTTTATGTTAAATCTCTTTCACTTGCAAGAGATAATTGATTAATAAACCCTCTGTTTTTTCGTTTATTTATATGGCTTTGTGATAGAATCATGGTATGGGGAATATTTACCAAAAAATTTTATCCAAGAAGGGTTTTATCTTAGGATTATCACCTATGGAGGGTATTACAGATACTGTGTTCAGGCAAGTGTTATGTAAGATTGGGAAACCTGATGTGTTTTTTACAGAATTTCTTAATGTTGAAGGTTTCTGTTCAGAAGGAAAAGAGAAGGTTTCTCATAGACTTCTTTTTAGAGATATAGAAAGACCAATTGTATTCCAGTTATGGGGAAATGTTCCTGAATTTTATGCAAAAACGATAAAAGAAATAAGAGAATTAAAACCGGACGGTATTGATATCAATATGGGTTGTTCAGTAAGAGATGTTCTCTCAAGTGGGAGAGGTTCCGCATTAATTAACGACAAAATACTCTCAAATGAGATAATTCAAGCAGTAAAGGAGAGTTCTAGAGGTATCTCAGTTAGTGTTAAGACAAGAATTGGATTTGATAAGGTTCAAACAGAGGATTGGATAGGTTTTCTTTTGGAGAAAGATTTAGACTTGCTTACTGTTCATGGAAGATTGTCAAAAGAAAACTACTCTACTCCATGTCGATGGGATGAAATTAAAAGAGCTGTTTCTTTAAGAGATTCTATGAATTCTAAAACATTGATATTGGGAAACGGTGATATTAGGAATATTAAGCAAGCAAAAGAGTATGGTAAGAATTTTGGCGTGGACGGAGTTTTAATTGGGAGAGCAATTCTTTCTAATCCATGGTTGTTCTCAGATGATTCAAAAAGGCGAATGGGAATGATAACGAAAAAAGAAAGGCTTGAGACTTTGTCGGAGCATCTAAGGATTTTTATTAAAGAAAAGGGTAAACTTGATATCTTTAATAGTCAGAAGAAGTATATAAAGGCATATATTAGTAATTTTGATACTGCAAGTGATTTCAGAGAATTATTGATGAATTCAAATTCTGTTGAAGAAGCTTTTAGTATCCTTTCTAGAAGAAATGTATAAAAAATGGGCGATACGGGGCTCGAACCTGTGACCTCCACAATGTCAATGTGACGCTCTAACCAGCTGAGCTAATCGCCCATAACAGAAACAATTCTATCTTCTTTTTAATCTTTATTCAACCTATAAAGCAATTCCAAATATTTTTCCCTTAGAATTGGGTCGTTTTGGATATTAAGTTTATGAAAGAAGTAGCAATCAATCCTACTCTCTTCAATATTCTCTAATGGTAAAAATGCAGCAACCTTATCTCCCCTTAAGATGAAATAAAGAGGCTGAGTTTTGAGATTTTGTGGCATTTCTGCATGGAATCCTTGATTGTTTGCTAAAGAAATTAACCCAGCGTCTGAATATATTCCAGAAGGAACAACTGAAGGAAATTCTGCATAAAATCTTTCTAGCATGTGCTTATCTATATCTGCAAGACTAATATCTTCAAACTGCAAAGACGAAGGAGAGTACTGTGCTTCTGCATTAAGCGTTTCCTCAATTCTGCTATCTATTACTTCTCCCCAGCTGGCAGGTTTTTCTTTTTCGTAATTATTATTCATTTTTTATTAATAACAAGTTAAATATTTTTTCCAAATTTCTTTTTTAGCTCCCCAAATTTCTTTGTTTTGTTTTTCTTTCTATCTTTAGAAGAATTCTTATCTACAATTTCTTTCCATTTATTAACTAAAAATTTTGGGCTCTCTTCTAAAGGTTCAACCTTAACACTTACTCCCTTAAGGCTTGTCTGAATAACTGAAACAGTTGCAGCGAAGTCACCCGATTCTAGGAAATGTACTTGAACTTCTCCTTTTTGTGGATATTTTGTGAGTGTGGTGGACAAAAAATCGCATAATTGGGCTATCTCATCAAAATTTTCTATATCAACAGTATTGGAAAATTGTACATCAATTATTCCACTTTCAATTAAGTGTTGGTATATAAATTCCTTAATATCCAAAGAAGATAAATTTTCTAAATCTTCTGTTTGAGAATCTCCGCTGAACCCATGACTAAATATGTCCTCAAGGTCTTTTCTGATGAATTCTAAGTCACTTTCTTGTCTTTCATCTTCAAATGAATCTGGTGATTCAGAATAGTATCTTTCTGGCATTATCTTTTTTTAATTATTTTATCTATCAAACCGTAAGCTTTAGCTTCGGTAGCAGTAAAATATTTATCTCTATCAGCATCTTTTGTTATCTGAGATACGGATTTCCCAGTTTTCTCTGAAATCATTTTGTAAAGACTTTCTCGGATTTTCAAAATTTCTTTTGCTTCAATTGCAATATCACTAGCTTGACCTTCTACTCCACCAAGCGGTTGGTGAATATGTATTTTACTGTTTGGGAGAGCGTATCTTTTACCTTTTGCTCCATTAATTAACAACATTGTTCCCATAGATGCTGCAAGACCTACAGCAGTAGTTGACACATCAGGTTTAATGTAATTCATAGTATCGATGATCGCCATTCCTGCGGTAATGTGTCCTCCAGGAGAATTGATAAACATCTGTATGTCAGAATCGGGATCCTCTTTCTCCAGAAATAGAAGTTGAGCAACTACGGTGTTTGCCATATTTGTTTCAATTTCGCCACTAACAAAAACAATCCTATCTTTAAGAAGTCTTGAATAGATATCGTATGCTCTCTCTCCGCCCCTTTCTTTCTCAATTACTGTAGGAATTAATATCATAGAACAATATTAATAAATTAATAGGCAGTTCTATTCTCCTAAAACCTCTTTAGAAAAAGCTCTGAATGCTTTTTCTTTCTCCTCTACTCTTCTCACATATTCTTTCCACTCATCATTCTCAAAAAGAGATTTATCTTCAATATTAGGAGAGTTATTTACAATTTCTTTTATCTTTGTTTTTAACTCTTCATCTGTCACATTAATTTCTTTCTCTCTTGCGAACAATTTTAGGAATACATCTGTTTCTAGGGCTTCTTTTGCATCTTTCAGCCAAAGCTCCTTCATTTTCTCCATCGATACATTATTGGATTTAAGGAATGTATCAATTTTGCTTTGATCATGACCAAAATCATGCACAAATGAATGCTCTCTTTCTTCAGCTTCGTACTGGATAGCGGCTTGTGGAATTTCAATTTTACAAATATTAATAGCTTGATTCAATGCATCATCTTCAGCCTTTCTTCTTGAAACAATTTTTTTCTGATTTTCGATTGTCTTTTTTACAAACTCATTAAAATCTTTTACAGATTTGATTGCGTCTACTTTAAGTTTTTCAGAAACTTTAACCGCCCATTTATCATTTATTTCCTTTTCTCCCAAATTATCATTTTTAAAAAGATTTGATATCGCTTCTTCTACTTCTTTATCAGTAACTTTTGTATCTTCTTGAATAATTTGAATTTTCTTTAAATTACCAAGCTTAAATTCGGGCATAATGGTAATGTCTACAGAAATGACCAAGTCTTGATCCTTTGTTAAATCGGGGAAATTTTTGTAGTTAGGTGGTGCAATGGGTGAGAGATTTTCTTTTTGTAAAGCTGTGGTTAGGTACATCGGAAGTAATTTTTCAAATACCTTTATCTTGAGACTAGTCCCTAGTTCTGTTTCAACTAAATTCGAAGGGACTTTCCCTTTTCTGAAGCCATCTATCTTTGTATTGCTTAATTCCTGATCCAACATAGCTTTGTAGCTTTTGTTGAAAGAATCCTTTGGAATTGTAATTGTTAATTCCACCGTACTTTTATCAATATCTGTTCTTTTGTAAAAATCATCCATGAGAGATTTGTGTTAATTTATGCTTCTAATTCTATACTTTTTGATATAGTTTGTCTAGCTTTGAAATGATAACTAACCTTTTTTCTGAAGTCCAAAGAGGTGTACATGTAATTAAGGTGAGTCGATAATCTTCTGTGTTTTGGAGAACAGATAAATCATTGTCATTAACAATCCTAGTTTCTGTAACTATATATTTCCACTCACCTTCACTGTGATTTAAAAGAATTGTGTCTCCGATTTGTACTCTATCTAAATTAAAAAAGGTATTTTTTGCTGGGGGGAGATAAAAAAAACGATGTCCAATTATAACTGAATTGCCTTTTTGTCCAGGATATTTCGAAAGAGGAAAATGCCAAAAACCTAAATCCATTGTTTTTGAGGTAATCCCCTGGAAAACTCTCCCATGAATTAGTGCGGAATCAATCGTTAATGTCGTATTTAATTCCTCTAAAAGTTTGCTATCTAGAACAATATTTTTGGATTGAATTGATTCTTCTATTGAGTCTGACTCAAATTCAACAGTTTTGTATTTCTCTGGGGAAGGAGATACCGATGTAAGCAAAGAGATGTAAGTCTTTTTAGAAATTTCATATAAGTTTAGCTTCCCAAATTGTATTTCAATCTCATTTATGTATGGATAAGCGATAAAATATGAAATTGGTGTCAATACCAATAGTATAAGGAATAATGTTAATAGAATTTTAAATAATTTGCTCATAATTACTTTACTATTCTACTAAATTTTAAGAAAGGTTGCATTATTTACGAAATTATATTATTCTAAACAAGCGACTATATAAATTTTAATATGGGTCAAACGTGGCAAAGAAAAAAATTAATTCTGCCAAAAAAAATAATCAAAAAGTGTCAAATTCTTCCAAGGATAGTATGGTGTCTAAGGTTGAGATTAGAGAAAAGAGAGAAAGTTCTCTCTCGAGACTTATCGGCACACTTTTTATTGTGTTTGGTCTGCTTCTTATCGGTTATGGAATTTTTTCCTATCTTAAAAATAACAAGAATCCTCAACTAGATGAGTCCCTATCCTCCCCTTCCATTGCAGACACAGTGACTGCTGTTAATGGTGAGAATATTGTTGTAAAAGGAATTGCAGAGGGTTTTAAAAAGGCTCAAGTATATATTGACAACGAACTTGTAGGAACAGCAAAAATTGGTAAAGATGGGAAGTTTGAATTCATTCAGAAAATTGAAGATGAAGGTAAATATATAGTATCTGTTTCAGCAATAAAAGGTTTTCTAAAAAAAATAGTAACTCCGAAATCAGATCCAATTATTGTATCTGTTGATAGAACAGCCCCAGAGTTGTCAAAGATAAATTATTCAAAAGAAGTAGGGACGGAGACATTCGCATTATCAGGGGAAGCTGAGCCAGGGAGTAAGGTTGTAGTCAAAAGAGGTACGGATATTTATGAGGCAGAAGTAGGAAACGATGGGAAATTTGTTTTAAAGGATATTTCTTTAAGGGAAGAGGGTTCAAACGTATTCGCAGTTGTCCTTAAAGATGAGGCTGGAAATAGTAAAGAAGTCGAAGAAAAAGTCTCTGTTGTTTATTCGAAGGATAGCTCTGTAAATGGAAATGCCGTTATTGACTCTGATTTGCCAGTTGCAGCAGGTGAGTTGCAATTAGCCCTTTCCATTCTTAAAGATGGACAGATAATGGGAATTATTGGCATTCTTGCTTTGATAGCTTTCCTTGCAAGTTCTGGAATCGTTATTTACAAGAAGAATAGATTACAGTAAAGGAATTGTGGTATCATATTTAGGATAATATAATTATTGCTATATATATGCCAAAGATTTATTCTGTTGAAAGTAAGAATGGTCCAGATGCAAATAGGCCTCAAAAAGTTCAAATAGATTTATCTCCTACTCTACTCATCTTGATTGTTTCAACGATAGCTCTTCTGTTTTGGGGGAAGCAATTTATTTCGATATTACTTTTTTTAATGTTCTCATTCGTACTAATGTGTGCAATGAGGCCAATTGTAAACTGCTTCTTAAAGAAGAAAATGTCAAAAAATGTTGCAATATTTCTTGCATATTTTTCTCTTTTGATTTTCCTTCTTGTAATATTAGCAATTATTTTTGTTCCTTTTGTTAATCAAATAGGTGGTCTTTTTGAAGCGCTACCTGATTGGATTTCAAAATTATTAAATTCCATAAATGGGTTAAATATTAATGGTTTTAAGATAGATAGTGCTTCTGTTGAGAAATCTGTGTCTGATTGGGTCAGTTCCTTGACTACTTCAGACAATTTCAAAAGTATAACTTCAACTCTTGGTGGGTTTTTCAATGGATTTACTACCCTGCTTTCAGTTACAGTTCTTTCTATTTATTTAGTTTCAGAGCATGATTCTTTGGCTGATGTCATTTTTGTTAAAATTCGTTCAAAAGATAGAGTGCAAAGAGTTAAACAATTAATTTCTGATGTGGAAAATAAGCTGGGAGGATGGGTGCTAGGACAGGGTGCAGTTAGCCTAATTGCCACACTGATTTCAGTAGTTTTACTATCTCTATTTAAAGTTCCTTTTGCTATTCCCTTGGCGGTATTTGTTGGGTTAATGGATGCAATTCCAAGTATTGGTGCGACTTTGGGTGGGGTTGCTGTCGGAATAGTATCACTTATTACATTGGGTCCCATTAATGCGTTTATTATTTTAATTTTGATGGTTATTTATCAACAGATAGAGAACAATTTTATCATTCCAAAAGTAATGGGAAATGTTGTTGGAGTTAAGCCTTTCTATGTAATGGTCGGAGCGGTAATTATGCTTATCCTTGCGGGTCCTCTTGGTGCTGTTGTTGCAGTTCCGATAATAGTATTAATTAAAATTCTTTATGAATTTTATATAGACTTGCAAAAAATAGAAGCGAAAGGTATTGTTAATTAAGAATTAGAATTAAGTTTTTTACTGCCCGAGACAATGAGTAATGAAACTTCAAAGAAACCAAAAGTATTCTTTTTTGAAGACTATTCTGCAAAAGAATTGAATGAAAATAAGGTTGGAAGAAAAGGATTAAGTCTTTTCAAGCTTAAAGATATGGATGTTCCTGTCCCAGAATTTTTTGTTGTATCAAGTGATGTCTTTGTTGAGCATTCTTTGAAAGTGTTTAAAGGAAACAAAGAAAAATTGCTTGGTAAGGGGAAAAATCCTGAGGCATTTGAGATTGAATCAATGATGGTTAACGAGATACTTGATAAGGAAGCACAGGAGGAAATTCTTTCTGCATATACTAGATTATCAGGTTTTACTGATGCCTGGGTTTCTGTAAGGTCCTCTGTAGTCTTTCCCGATGATAAAGATGTTTCATTTACTGGAATTTTTTCTACCGAGCTAAATGTTCGGAAGTATGATGAGCTATTACCATCTATAAAAAGGATTTTTTCTTCGATGTTTAGCGATGATGTTGTGGCTTACGCTAAAAGAATGAACATTGATATCTCCGATGTTAAAATGGCTGTTGTTGTACAGAAGATGGTTCAATCTGAAGTTGCGGGTATTGTTTACACCGTTGATCCTATTAGTCAGGAAAAAACGAAATTAAACATTGAGGCTGTATACGGATTGGGAGATGTAATTTCTTTGGGAGAAGTGACTCCGGATACATATTTATTAAACAAGAAAGATCTCTCAACAGTTGAGAAACATATTGCTCCACAAGAGTGGATGAAGGTAAGGACGATGAAGCAAGTGAAGAAAATGAATCAGGGTGTTGAGAAGATAAAAATATCAAAAGGTTGGAGTCATAAACAGAAACTTTCAGATAAGGATATACAGGAGATATCAAAAATCTCTTTAGTTATTGAAGATAGAAGTGGGGAAGCTCAAAATATTGAATGGGTTTTGTCTGGAGGGAGATTTTGGGTACTGCAAAACAAGCCAGTTAGATTTAAATCACTTGATTTTGAGGTACAAAGCGAATTTGTTGTTAATGTTAGGTCCAATGTCCGAGAAGAAATTCTAGGTTTTATTGAAAAGTTTGAAAGCAAAGATCAAATGATTTCCTCTGCAATGACGGAGGCAAAGAAAATTGTTCAGAAAAATAATGATGAAGAAATTAAAAGACTTGAGGAATTGATAGTTCAAGCTAAGAAAGAGCTTGATGTTGAATTAAACAAACCGGAAACCAAGAGAGAAGATTTTGTTATCTCTGGTATTGGTGCAAGCTTTGGAACGGTTACAGGAAAGATAAATATTGTTGATGGGCCAATAGTAAAAAAATATACAAAAGGAGATATTCTTTTAATAAAGAGATATTCATCTGAGATGGAAGGAATGATTCTTTCTTCTGGTGGAATAATTATGGAGACTGGAGGTCTAACTAGTGACACAGCAATTCTTTGCAGGGAATTTAAAATACCAGCAGTAGTTGGAGCGGCTACTGCCTCCTCACTTCTCGAGGATGGGGATATTGTTAAACTTGATGGAAATTCTGGGACAATTTATAAAAGTTCCAAATTAGTTGATGAGATAAAGAAGGAGTTACATCCAATTGCAGATGTATACGCTCGTGGTGATGTTACTCTAAAAGATCTCTCAGATGAAGAGGGAGATAATACTTCATCTCCACCAAAAGATTTTACTTTGCCACCCACTGCAACTAAAATTTTCTCTTTGGTTGATAAACAACCCAAGGAACTATTTGATTTTGTTGGTAATTCGAATGGTCTTGTATATATTGATTTGGATAAAATTATGATTGAAGATGGTCGTCATATTCTTCAATACGTTGAGGATAAAAAGTTTGTAGATTACTCTAAAAGAATATGTAACACTATTCTTGAATATGTTAATTTGGTAAAAGGGGATGAAGTAATTATTTCCATAGGTTCTGCAAAAGTTAAAGATTTTAGAGGGTTGGTAGGTGGAAAGAAAAATGAAGATGAGTCTCTTTCCTCTGATGCTTTTGGTGCAATTCATTATGCAAACAATCCAGAATTACTTAAAAGAGTTGCTAGAATTATTAGAAAACTTCGAAATGTTTACAAGAAAAGGAATATTTCTTTGGCTGTTCATGCTCCTATGAATGAGGATGTAGTAAGGGAGATAAAAAAATTACTTCTTAGTGAAAAACTTAGAAGAATGTCTTCTTTCAATTTGTATGTAATTTTAGATAATCCTTCTGAAATAATTCTTGTTGATGAGATTGTGAATACAAATCTTGATGGAGTGATTTTAAATACTCCTAGAGTTGCAAAACAGATGCAAGGGTTTAAAGTTGATGAAAAAGATGCAAAATATGATTTGGCAAGATCTAGTATTTTTAAGGTTTTGGATAATATTAACTATTCTGTCAAAGGTAAAACAGGGAAAGTTATTGTGATTGTTGAAAATAGCAAACCGTTACTTAAGTACTGTGTACAAGCTGGAGTGTATGGGGTGTGTGTATCTCCTGAGGACATTTCTGATGCAAGAAGGATTGTTGCAGATGAAGAAGGCAAAATAATACTTGGTAAATAGCTGAGTTTTCAATATTCTCTGTGGTATACTACAAGGTATGAATGATACTCCAATGATGAAGCAATTTTTAAGTTTCAAGAAGCAGTATCCTGATAAAATTGTCCTTTTCAGGATGGGAGATTTTTTTGAAACATTTGGTGAGGATGCAAAAATAGCTTCGAAAGTATTAAATATTACTCTGACAAAAAGAGACAAGAAGGAGAATGCTACACTACTCGCTTCCCTCATAAAGCTATAGATCAATATCTCCCAAAGTTTATTGATGCGGGATATTGTGTTGTAGTTGTAGATCAGCTTGAAGATCCTAAATTTGCAAAGGGTATTGTTAAAAGAGGAGTGACCAGAATTGTTACTCCTGGGACAGTAGATGGAGAAGAAGCAAACATTATGAGGAATTCGTATCTTGCTGCTTTCTATTTTTCAAAGAAGAAAATTGTTGCATCACTTGCTGACATAACTACAGGAGAATTTCTACTGTTAAAAGAAGGCTACGAAGATAACTATGTCAGATCTGTACTAACTGCGTATAATCCTTCGGAGATATTAATTCTTGAAGGCCAGAGTAATGATCTACTTTCTGCTTTCCCAGTTCAATTTCTTGATAAACGTTTCGAAAATATCAAATATTGCGAAGAGATAATAAAAGATTTCTTTGAGATAAAGACAACTGATTCTCTTGGCCTTGAGAGATTCTGAGGGAATAATTTCTGTTGCTATGATCCTCCATTATATCTCTAATACACAGATGATGAATCCAAAGCATATATCCAAACCAATTAAGGTTTCTTTGGAGAAGACAATGATTCTTGATAAGGCAACAGTAAGAAACCTTGAATTAACAAATAACTACTATTTGGGAACTATGGAGAATTCTTTGTTCTCTATTCTCAATAACACAAACACGCGTATGGGAACAAGATTGTTGTATGGTTGGATATTGAATCCTCTGATCTCCAAGAAGGAGATTGATGAAAGGTTAAAGATAGTTGAAATATTTTTTCAAAATCAAAACCTATTAGACTTGGTAAGAGAAAAACTAGAAGGAATTAATGATATAGAAAGAATTGTTGGGAAAATTGGTCTTAACAGGGTAAATGCTAGAGATCTCAAAGCATTACAAGTTTCATTA
>ENA-UOOH01003977-UOOH01003977.1-fermentation-metagenome-genome-assembly--contig:-NODE-3977-length-10650-cov-2.857197_pt1 | contig 10650 bp, 7 predicted proteins | sample MGYA00245778_ERZ724025 | MGnify/ENA primary metagenome ERZ724025 (study PRJEB28704, sample SAMN03018313) | fermentation metagenome | biome: anthropogenic terrestrial biome; feature: soil; material... | reverse complement strand
CTGTCTGTTTCATCATCACTGATTATATCATCAGGGTAAGTATATTGAAAATAGTTATTAAAATAATGAGATGAGCATATACTTTTTTCACTCAATTTGTGTATATTGTTATGATAACTTTTTGTGATAAAAGGCCCTAATAACCTTTCTGTTATCTCTTTTAAGTAAAGTGTCTTATCAGAATCAAGATTTTCAAATAATTTCTCAATAAAATCTTCTCTTTTCTGTTGTCTAATTTCAGGCGATTCATCGATATCTCTAAAACTTGGTTCAATAGACTCTGTAATTATTAATTTATTCTGTCTAATTATATTGTAACCATTTGGATGAAACAACTTAAGTGTTTCAAGTAGGCATAAATCTAATATATTTACATCTTTGTAAACTAAAGGTAGAATAATAGTTAGTGAATTTATGTAAACAATAATCTCTCTGGCTGAATTGAAAAGAGGTGAAACATACCGATTGAGGGATACTTTTATCTCATCAATTTTTGTTGTTCTTTTACCGGATTCTGACAACAAGATCTCAATTTTTGGCAACAACAAACTGTTCAACATTTTATTTAAATGACCTTGTTGAATTTTTGGTACATAAAAAGGAACTTGAATTATCTTCTCAAGAAATTTTTTTCCAGACTCTTCATCACCCCCTTCAAACCTCTGCCCAAGTGATTTAGCCACCATGTCAACATCCATAGCAATCATATATGCTGTATTTACGAAGTCGGCATTTTGTCGAATCAATTTAAACAAAGAGTGCAACTCATCTCTATCAAGCCTATCCACATCATCAATTATGATCAAATAATGATGGTCAGAGAGCATAATACTTTCATCCACATTTTTTTTCAAAGAAGCTAAATCAATTTCAATTTTAGAAACAGTATTTATGACATTATCTAATGAACTTTTAAATAGTAATCCTGTTACTGGATTAGCTAAACTTAATAGACCTGAAAGGCCGATAGATGCAAGAGGTCCATACTTTTTAATTTTCTCAATAACATCATAATTTGATATACCTATTTCAAGAGATTTAAAAAAATCCAAAAGCAGAGATTCTTGATCCTTAAATAGCCAAGGATTAAAATGGATAATCTCAATATTTTCCTCTTCCTTTAGACATTTACAAACCATGTTCATTAACGAAGTTTTACCTTCGCCCCATTTCCCATAGATTCCAATCGTAAAACAACTATGATCTATTATGCTTTGGTGTTTAATAATTTCTGAAATTCTGTTGACTATGGGAAGCCAGCCAAATAAATCCTCTTCGAGACATTTTATGGGTGAATCAAATATGATATCCTTTTTATTCAATGATTTGTTTCCAGTTTATAATTCTTATACTTAGTTACTAATCTTACAAAATTGATAGTTAAAGGCTTTTAGAACATTCTCAAAGTGTAAATTATTATTAAAAAAATCAAATGCATTCTTTTTTTTATCTTGTCTCATTTGATGATCAGAATAAATATTTTCTATCGTCTCTAATAATTCATTATCATTGTTATATAGATAGGAATTAGTTTCATTGCAATACTCAAATTCTGGTGCATGATTTCGATTTTTACAAGTAACAACAGGGACACCATATGCAAAGCTATGTACAACTCCCAAACCGACATGATCTGGGGAAATATATGCTATCGCTTTGGAAAAATATTTTTTTAGGAGATTGTCATCATATATGGCTTGAATAAATTTCACACGTTCTTCAATATCATATTTTTTCACTAAATCTTTCAAATATGATAAATAATCACCATCACCAATAATTACTAGTTTATAGTTTGATTTTTTAATACATTCTATTGCTTTTTCTATCCCTTTCCTTTTTTGTATCCTACCAACATATAATAAATAATCTCTACCTGTTGTCATTTCAGCATTGTCTATTTTTAAAGTGTTATATGCTACTGATAATTTTTCGGGTAATACACCAATATTTTTCATATTCTCTTTCCCTTTATCCGTGTATGTAACATACCCTAATGATTTATTGATGAAATAACGGCGAATAGCATTAAACAATTTGCTATCGTTTTGATGAACACCTTGTCCCCAAAAAATCCATTTCTTTTTGGGAAATAACAAAAATGGAACCCAAGTATGTGGTTTTCTAAAATTTAGAGTAGAGATTATTATTTCATATTTGTAAAACAAAAATGGGTTAAATATGGTAAGGGATATTTCTTTTAGAATTTTAATATTAAATCCTTTCTTATTATTAAAATCATTATTATAAGAAAATCTTTCTCCAGAGTGAAATATAGAAAAGACGTTAAAAATACTTTCAAAATATTTAAATATAAATGACCTATAGTGCGGAATACCAAATTCAAGAAGTAGTAAGCATTTTTTCTCTTTTAAGTTCATATAATATTTTATCTATCCAATTCTATTATAGTTAATACCTTTCAACATCGTTTCATCAAACGCATTTCTTCCATCAAAAAGCAATGGATTAGGCTTCATCGATCTCTTTATCACCTCCCAATTAGGAAGACGGAATTCCTTCCATTCAGTAACATGAAATATAGCCTCAACATCCAATACACAGTCGTAGATATCTTTAGCAAACCTAACACTATCTCCCAATAGTTCTTTTGTTTCATTCATTGCAACAGGATCATAAACCGAAACTTCACATCCATGTTTAAGTAAACTATCTATCAATACAAGAGCAGGTGCTTCACGTATATCGTCAGTTTCAGGTTTAAAAGATAAACCCCAAACAGCAACCTTCTTACCTTTAATATCTCCTGAAAAGTGTTTTGTAAACTTATTGAATAGAATGTTCTTTTGATTCTCATTAACTTTCTCTACAGCTTTAAGTACATTCATGCTATAACCATAATCGTCTGCTGTATGTATCAACGCTTTAACATCTTTAGGAAAACAACTACCGCCGTAACCTGTTCCGGGATATAAAAACTTATTCCCTATTCTTGTATCACTACCTACACCTTTTCTAACCATGTTAACATCAGCACCCACTAGTTCACAAAGATTTGCAATATCGTTCATAAAACTAATACGCGTTGCCAACATAGCGTTGGATGCATACTTAGTCATTTCAGCTGAAGGAATATCCATAAAAATAACCCTGAAGTTATTAAGCATCATAGAGCGATATATATTAGTCATTAGCTCCTTTGCCTTTTCTGAATCAATACCCACCACAACCCTATCCGGCTTCATGAAATCATTTATTGCACCACCCTCTTTAAGAAACTCAGGATTAGATGCTACATCGAAGTATATATTCTCATTTCTTTTATCTAACTCATTTTGAATAGCTAATCTAACTTGCTCCGACGTGCCAACAGGTACAGTACTCTTAACCACAACAAGCTTGTAAGAGTTTATATTATCCCCAATAGTCCTAGCTACTTCCAACACATAACGCATATCTGCAGCCCCATCCTCTCTTGGAGGTGTTCCTACAGCTATAAAAACCACATCAACATCATCTAAAACATCTTTCAGACTTGTTGTAAAACGTAGTCTGTCTGCTGCTACGTTTCGCATCACCATCTTCTCAAGACCTGGTTCATAAATAGGAATAATCCCTTTCTTTAAATCTTCTATTTTCTGTTCGTTTACATCCACGCAAACGACATTCAAACCAAGCTCCGAGAAGCATGTTCCACTAACTAGTCCAACATAACCAGTTCCTACTATTGCAATATTCATAATATAATTGTGATTTAAAAGAAAGGTATAATTAAGTTTGTAAAAGTGTAGTAATTCTTCATTCGATTAAACAGTGCTATATTTCATCAACTCCCTTAAATCAATTTTATTACCCAAGTAATTATAAAAATCTTTAGTAAAGAACCCAGTGCCCGTTGTAAAGGTCAATTCACCAAAAATAGGCTTATTATTGATTATGTAAAAATCTACTCTAACTTGATGAAACGGTTTTGATAATTTTCTACTCATTTCCAACATTTCATTCAAATATTTTGGTTTAGGGATATCCCTATCACTATATGTATAATAGTCACTTGAAACTAAATACTCAGGGTGTTTTTTCCATTCTGAATCATAAATTGTCATATAAACACCGGTATATGTCCTGTCATAGGCCACCCAGATTGCCTCAGGTTCCCCATTTATGCAATAAACTTTATAGTCTATTAAAGAATTTGGAGAAATCACAATATCTTCTTTATTGTTTTCAAGTAATTCTTCTGCAATTATACATGGTTTAATTTTTAGATAATGTAATTGCGCACCGCTATACCCAAAAGGTAGACTTAGCCATCTCTTTAATTTCCTTCTTGTTTTCTTGATATTTATCTCTTCTTTATTTTTCACTATCAAAACAGTACCGCATCCGTTATTTGCCTTAAGGACAAATTTTTCAGGAAGCTTTGAAAAATCTATTTCTTCAACATTATCCCATTTACCATACAACTTTGGCAAATGATCATTGTAACCATTCTCTTTGATATAATCTCGTACAAGATATTTATCAGCATATTTTGTCCATAGTGATGTATCAGTGTTAAATTGCAACCAATATATTTTCTCGATTAAATCTCTTGGGTTATCCCAATTTATGTTATTATTAAATACTGAAGTATAGACCCGATTTGCCTCCTTTTCAGGATTCCTCAACACCGTACTCTTATGTACTTTACTGGTCAATATTTTATACAAATAAAATTTGTGTAGATGAAGTTTTATTTTTTTTAACATTTGTAAATGAGGTTGATTAATGAATAACAAATTATATTAATGTACACTCAGGATTTTAATTTGGATAGCCATAAATACTTTTTTCGAAAAAGAACTGATACCATGTCGAGGCATCTTGATTAGATGTAATTATAGATAGATAAAAAATTCCACAGAAAATTATTATCAATCCGTAATACATTAGTGTATGACGCTTCATATCGGTGTTGTTGAATAATTTGGTTTTATATAAATAATATAAAAAGAAAGCATACATTATTGTTTGGAAAATATCTAAAAGGTCGTGTTATAGCTATTGAACCGACAGGAAACATATTTTGAATAATTATTCCTACAATAAAGAAAAAGTAAATAATAGTAAACCTCTTGTTGTTGTAAAACAATTTTAATCTTTTACTATAAAAAATAATAACTACATTTAATAATAATCTAAATAAATAAACTAACCCCGTACCTTCTTGCTCAACAAAACTTTCCTGAATTCTTTCAAAACCATAACTACTATATGCTCCACCACCTATAATATTGGCATAAGAGTTAATAAGTGGCTCTAGACGCATTAATAAATTTGAAAAAACACTTTGAATTAAAAAAGCACATGTCAAAAGTAAAAGCTGTAGAGGTATATTTTTAAAATAATCTTTTCCATTTTTTAAAATTGGATAGAAAACTACTAAAATAATCGCACTCCTATGGAAGAGTGCTGCTATAACACACCATATTATGTATTTCCACAATTTCTTATTTTCTATATACTTTATAGAGAATACCCAAACACACATTGCCAATGCCTGACGAATGCCATTCATCCAAAAAGTCCATTCATTATTTGTAAACAGAAGAAAAACCAATAACGGAAATAAATACCTTTCATTCTTAAATGCATAAAAAAAGAAAAATACCTGTATAAATGCAATGATGCCAAAATAGACAGTATAGTGTAGATTTAAATACCAACCCGTTTTTGATAAAAATTGAAAAAGAGGTTCACTCTTTCCTACATCTATTTTTTCCAGATAACCATATAAATATCCAAGATGGTCTACGCCAACATCATACCTCATTCCAAAAACAATAGCAAACAAAACTAACGGAAAAAGTACTTCAAATCGCAGAAACGATCTATTAACAACCACTCCTGAGGGTGTTAGATAAATGCTTTTTTTTGATGCATTTATTCCAAATGAAATCATTAATAACATCAAAAAGCTATATATTATTATGCTTTGAATCATAAATCGAGCGAAACTTTTTGTTGTTTATTGAAGTACTGAATATATTTATATATCTGAACTGTTTTATGAGGGAATAATTTAAACAAAAAGCCTTCTAGTCTATATTTTGTTACACTAGAATTTATTAAATGCCTAAATAGATGTCTATTTTTAGAAATGTTAACATTCAATACCTCTATATCTTTTTTAGTCATATAATAACTGTTATAAAGAGAATTGTTTAAATACATAGATATGAGATTATTAAATTTGTATTTATATTTAGGAAGTATTATTTTTGAAAATTCACTTAAGCTATTACATACCTTAATTAAGTCATATGATTTCTTTGGATTTATTGTCCTTGTTATGGAGGTTGGATTATAATTTACGAAATAAAATAAATCATTTATACGTGAAATCCTATCAGCAAAATAATAAGCACGTGGAGAAAATTCAGAGTCCTCATGAAATATTCCGAAGTAAAAATTCAATGAATTTTCAATAAGGAACTTTCTCCTATATATAGTAAATGGAGCGCAAACATTAAACTCTACATCGAGCATTGCATCCCTTCCTTGTGAAATAGATAAATTTTTAAATTCATGTTTAATAACTGGGTTTCCGTTAATAATATTGGCACTACGAATTGCTAATGCATCCAGTTTTTCATCGAAACATTTGTTAGTGATCCTTTTTAAACAATTAATCTCAATCCAATCATCTGAATCAATAAACCACACATATTCTCCTTTTGCCAAAGACAAACCCTTATTTCGAGCAGCACTCAATCCATGATTATTTTGTGAATATACTTTTATATTTTGATACTTCTGCTTAAATTCATTCGCAATATTTAAAGAATTATCTTTAGTTCCATCATTAACTATGATAATCTCATATTCATCTATTGGAATATCTTGATCTACACAAGAATTTAAGCATTTCTCTAAATATTTTTCTACATTATAAACTGGTATTATTAGAGATATTTTAACCATGATTTGTATAAAAAAATGATTTGTATAAATTACTGTATTTTTTCACCATAACGTGAATTGAATATTTATTAACTGCAAATTCTCTTGCTTTTCTACTTTTGGAATCTGAAATTTCTGGGTTCTCTAATAAAAACTTTACTTTATTTGCAATTTCTACAGGATTTTTTATAGGAACAATTTCAGCAGCTTCACTATAATTTGTCATTTCTGTTAATGATGGTATATCTGAAATGATTAAAGGCAGGCCGCAACTCATCATTTCTGCAAATGCAAGGCTTAATCCTTCAAATAATGATGGAAAAACACCTATATCAGCTTTATTTATATATTTAAATACCTCATTATTTGGAGGAATAAATTCAATATTATTAATTAAATCCATTTCTTTTACCAAATCACCAAAAAACATCTCATTTTCTCTACCCAAAAGTATGAGTTTAATATTTGGGTAATCAAACTTTAAAATATTAACAGCATTAATAATATCAATCTGTCTTTTTGTTTCAGAAGCACGGCCAATATGAATTAAAACAGGAAAATTATTCTTAGAATTATCTTGTTTCAAAATTTCATTATTTCTTTTATTAGGAATAAATAAATCAGTATCTATGCCATTCTCTATAAAAGTAAGAGTATTATAATACAACCTCTTTCTTATCATTTTATCAACAACATCTGAAATAGAGACTAAATGAAAATTAAAAAACTTGTAAATAAAATTTTCTATACTTTTAAATAATTTACTTGATAATTTTTTTGATGTATATATAAACTCAGAACTATGAACTGTTGCAATAAAATATGGCTTGGGTTTAAGACCTAAGAAACTGTATAAATAAATACATTTTACACCCCATAAATGCGAATGAACAATATTAGGTTTAATATTTCTTACTAGCTTTGAAAGTTTATTGAAAGCCTTTACTGAAAACCATGGAAAACCAATGTTTACAGTTTCACCTAAAGTGTAGAATTTAATTTTATCTTTATTTTTAACGGTTTCCCATAACGGAATTATATTAGAAATTGAAATTAAATATACATCAAAATTATCGAAATTTAAATTATCGCAAATATTTAAACATACTTTTTCAGCCCCTGCGATATTTAAAGATGGTATGAGAAATAAAATTCGAGATTTCATAAAGTTTGTTTTTCAATAAAACTTTCAACATTAGCATTTAATATATCTATATATTTTAAGTGAAACATCTTGTTTTGAATTTTCACATCTTTGTTAAATTTGTTCTTAAAATCAATATCTGAAACTACATTTTCGTTTTTGTCTATACTAATAACATTGAAAAAATGTTTTATACCTTTCAATCGACTTTGCTCATTATCATCTTTAAAACCTGCATCTAAAAATATTACAGGTGTATTTAAAGCTAAACATGGTAAAGCACAATGAATTCGTGATGTAATTACTAATTCCGCTTTAGAGTATATCTCAACAAGTTTCTCTGCTTCTTTAAACAATTCTTGTTCAGAATATGACCTATTTTTAAACATATGAGTAATTTTTGTGGATTCCTTTAAAAGCTTTTTATCCAAAATTTTATTTAAGTACTTTCTCCTTAAAAAGAAGTCCTTTAGTTTAATATTTCCAGATATTAAATTTGCAATAGTCCTTTTAGTATTGAATAGAAAATCAGTTAGTACGGGAAAATTGAAAAACGGATCCACAAGATATACACCGCATCTTTCTCCTTTATATTCATATTTATTTCTCAATGTTAAAGTTAAACATGAAGATAAATAGGAATCAATATTTTTTCTCTTTAATAATTCTAATGTTTCATAATCACGACAACCAACAGGTGTATTTTTTTTTAAAAAATTTATTATATCATCCTGTTCTAAAATAAAGCTCTTACTTCGATTTATATGAACAGAAATAAGCAAGGGCTCTATCATTGATGATGGAGGCCATGTTTTAGGATTGTGCATAAACCAACCATTCATTATGAGTTTTACAAATGTTTCATCATACTTTGATAATTCTTCTCTATTGATTAAAATATCAACATTAGGCAAGAATTGTTTAGCTGCTAAACTCTGAATATAATCTCCAATATTAATATATTTATGAGGTAATCTATACGTCATCAAACCGTACTTCATAATTAAATCCCTTTATTTGTTAATTATTAAATAAATCTGTATTTGTCATACTAAAATAAAATTTCATTTTAATTTAAAGCTATGAAAGTATCTAAATGCATTATCTTTAAGTGATATATAAACAAACACCTCTAATATTTTTTTTTAATTACATTCAATACACTTTTAATTAAGATATTTTTTTCTGTTTTTTTCAAACCTAGTATATAAATGATTAGAAAATTCCACAATAATGAAACAAACACTATTACAATTAAGCGTATTATCCCTTCATCCATTTTATAACGAAGAAAAAGAGGTATAAATAGTGAAAGAAATACAATTACAATATTTATTACTATAACTTCATTTATAAACCGTAGAATGGGAAAATCAATTATTTTCTTTACGAAAAATAATCTGAAACATAATGCAATTAAAGAAATGATAATATTCACATAAAGTGTTATTTCAGGTTTATATCCGTATTTTAAAAATATATATGATATAGGTAATACTAAAAATTGTAGAGTTCCTACTACAGCTTGATATAATTTTATTTGTCCTGTTGCTTGGACAGTTGTCATCAATGGACCGGACACACAATCAATTAAAATAACGACCAAAACAAGGGTTGTAAAGATAGAAGAATATTCAGGCACTGTCTTCAACCAAAGCTTTAATATTTGATCTATCTCAATTATAATAGGTAACGAAATTATATAAAGTAGATAGAAAGAAAATTTCGAACTCCTTATAACAAGAGATGACATATATTCTTTTTCATCAGCAGCATATGATTTAATAATTTGGGGGTTCACTGCCATCTGAAAGTTGCTGACAAAACTATTCACCGCACTTTGTACTTGCGTTGCGACACCTCTTGCAGCATTAACAACCGGACCAAAGAACATATTTAATAGTATATTCACTCCTTGCCCTTTTGCTACACCAGCTATATTCCCAAATAAATTCCAAAGTGAATAACTTATAAGGGTTTTATAGAGCTTTTTATCTTTTACAATTTCAAACTCCGATTCTTCAAAATTTCTGCTTGTATATAATCGGTAAATAGATGCTATTACAAAGACAACGGCAAAATATAGAATACCGTACAACTTGAGTTTATCATATGTTATCCAGGTCAGCATAAACACGATCAAAAGCTTAAGTAATACCTCTATTATACTTACATATGCATAAACGTTCATCCGTTCGTGGGCTATGATTGTAGCATTATAAGGTACTTGTATAATAGAAATCATGAAGGATAAAACAGCGAAATGATAAACCCAAATCGCTGCCTCTAACCGTTCAGGTGGTATAACCAGATATGTTTTTACAAACCATAAACCAAATGTTTCAGCAAGAATAAATATAAGTACTGCAATACAAATATGAATGATCTGAGTAGCATTGAAAGTCTTACGAAGTTGAGCTAAATCACCTTTACCAATTTCAACAGAAAGAAACCTCTGGGTTGCTGATGACATCGCACTATTGAAAAAAGCGAACATCGATACCACTCCACCTACCACATTGTATATACCATAGTCTTCTACTCCAAGCGTATTGAGTATAACGCGCGATGTATAAAGAGAAACTAACATTGTTAGTATC
>ENA-UOOH01003976-UOOH01003976.1-fermentation-metagenome-genome-assembly--contig:-NODE-3976-length-10650-cov-4.407645_pt1 | contig 10650 bp, 7 predicted proteins | sample MGYA00245778_ERZ724025 | MGnify/ENA primary metagenome ERZ724025 (study PRJEB28704, sample SAMN03018313) | fermentation metagenome | biome: anthropogenic terrestrial biome; feature: soil; material... | reverse complement strand
ATTATCACAGAGAATTGCAAAGCTATGGGAATCATAACTGAAAGAGAGCATCATCGCGGCCATAGTTGCTGCACTAGAACCTCCAATTACAGCAACAACCTTATCTTTGTAGAACATTGAATCACATGTTGCACAATATGAGAGACCTTTTCCAAGATACTCGTCTTCTTTAGGAATAGCTAACTTGTTCCTATCAGTTCCTGTGGCAAAAATTACTGTTTTTGCAAAATATTCTTCCTCATTATCTGTAATTACTTTGAATATATCTCCTTCTTTTTTAATATCAACAACGCTTTGAGGTAAATATTGAGTACCTAGATTCTTTGAATGTGTTAACATTCTTTGGCTTAGGTCCATTCCAGAAATATCTTCTATTCCAGGGTAATTGCAGACCATATGTGCTTCGGATATTGTTCCGCCAGGGAGTTTGCCAAATACTACATTTTTAAGTTTGTATCTACTTGAGTATATACTGGCACTTAATCCAGCGGGACCGCTTCCTATTATTGCTACATCATAGATTTCTTTATTCATATCATTGATAGAAGACAGATTAATATCTGTATTTTATCATAGATTTGAAATTGAGTATGAAAGGGTTAGAAAGGTACCATATGTTTGTAAATGAGCAAAGTGCTCCATATGGTACCTTCTAAAGGTCTAATTTTTCTTTTCCAATTGGAAACAATTTCCATCTTGGATCCATTTATAGTCAGAGCGAGCTCTGAGAGTAGCAGGTTCACTTCCTAAACAAACTTCTTTGTTCGGATCCAATACTAACTCAAGAACTGAGCTCCATTCTCCCCATTCTGTCCAACAGATTGAGTGATTATTCAAATCACAACGTTGGGTAGAGTAGGAACCAATATAATTGGGATCTGGTTCAACCACATAATCTATGTCAAGAGTATATTGAGGAGCTTGATTGCCCCCACAAGCAGTAAGACAAAATACAGACATAACCAGTACTGTAATACCAAGTAGAAAAAACTTTTTCATTTCATCTCCATTTTCTTTCCCAAAAGGGAACTAGTTTTATGTTTAATAACAGCAAACAAGCATCTAAACATATAAATACCTATGTACTGTTATCAAACAATGGAGACAAATTAGACCTTTTTAATGAGCAGTTAGACTACTATTAATAGCCTATAATATTATACCATAAAAACAGGGGATTTATCAATCTAGACAAGCCTCAACACCCCAGTTAAGAGTGTTTGTAAGTATAGTTGGAGAGCCTTTCCTAACTATAACCATATATTCAAACATAACTGAATTCCCACCATGTACAGTCCTAGCTGACCATCCATCACTCTTATCAATAACAACATTATCTTCATCATCAACTACCTGACATTCAATACAGATAACCATACCATCTTCAAGCAAATCTCCCTTACCTTTCTTTCCAAAAGCTGGTATGTCTGGATACTCGTGTAATCCTTTTCCTATTCCATGACCTACGAAAACACTTAAAACATTATAGCCGTTCTCAAGTGCAACCTTTTCCATTTCATATCCCAAATCTCCAGTCCTATTACCCACAACAGCTTTGGGGAGTGCACTCTCTACAGCTTTCCTTCCAGCTAAAAGTAATTTCGTTTTTTGCTCATCTGCCTTACCTACACACCAAGTCCAACAGTGGTCTGTGTACATTTTTTTATGTACTATTCCGAAATCTATAGAAACTAAATCACCTTTTTGTAGGGGAATATTCTTTGGAATGCCATGTACAGCCACATCATTTACTGAAATACATGTGTTATACATATACCCATCAACTCGTTTAAAAGATGGATGTACCTTGTATTGTAGGCAAAGCTCTCCAGCATAGTTATCAATTTGCAATGGAGTTACACCTTCTTTAATCTTTTGACCTAACTTTTGAAGAATATCTACAGAGATATTACATGCCTCTTTAAGCAATTCTTCTTCTTGTGAGTTTCTAATAATCATATTGCTAATTATATTCTCAATCACCGATAATATAAAGCTCCTTTGTAGCCCTAGTTACACCAGTATAAAGCCATCTTCTCCAACTATCATCATCCATTCGAGAGAATCTTTCTTCAAACAGAATTACTTTCTCTGCTTGACTTCCCTGTGCCTTGTGGACTGTTAATGCATAGCCAAAATCAAACAAATTGATTTCTCTAGTAATACCCTTTAATGTTTCTTTTTGCCCAAATTGTTCAATAGAAATTGGTAAATGGTATACATCATTTTCTCCATCAAAAAGAATATCTGCTTGATAGTAATCGGATATGCCTCTTTGTTTGACTTTTTCAATTGATTCAATACTACCCAACATACCATTAAATATCCCTAGTTGAGTATTATTTCTTAAGCAAATTACTCGATCATTGATAGAGGGTTGAAGAGATTCAAATTCTAAAAGTTGCCTAATGCCAGTATTTAATCTAATTCTTGTATTATTATATCCAACCAAAACCAAACAATTTTGATCGTAACCAGTTAATTTATCGGTTAGAAATTCCATTACTTCATCGTCTTGTCTTGAGAATTTCCTTACTGTTTTACTAAACTCCATTACGGGTATCTCTCCGTATTTTCTTGCTAATTCTGAAACTACAATAATAGGATTATCCTTCTCTTGTCTATATATTTCCTCAAGTCTTAAAATTGGATTGGTCATGAGATTGAATTTCCCATCAACTGGAGGAAGTTGACCATGATCACCAACAGCTAAAATGGGGATGTTGAAAGATTGAAGATCTCTCCAAATATCATAAGAGACCATAGAGGCCTCATCAACAACAATTAAATCATACTTAAAATCATCTAACTCAATCTTTTCCCATCCAATTATTACATCTCTTTCATCTACAATTGCTTTGTATATTAATCTATGTATAGTTCCAACGAAATCCGTTGATTTTAATGAAGTAGTTTCCTGAAGTTTCTTCTTTAAGATAAGGGAAGCCTTACCAGTAAAAGAGCAGTAGGCAATTTTAATTCCTTTGTATTCATTATGAAGATATAAATTTAAGTGACCAAGTAGGGTAGTCTTGCCTGTTCCAGCATAACCACCCAGAGTTAGATATTTAGTTTTTTTATCCTTATACCAGGCCAATATGGCATCTAGAATTTGTTTTTGCTTACTTGAAAGCTCATATTCCATATATAGAAGTATACATTAACTATTGTTTTCTAACTACTGTATTGATATCCTCAATAGTTATGAACAACAAATTTCTTTTTTTTGATACTGAAACAACTGATGTACAAAGTAAGGATATTATCCAATTAGCTTTTGTTACAAGTGACGGGAAACAGTTTAATGAATACTTTAAACCTGAACAAGAGATTACGTTTGGTGCAATGGCTGTACATCATATCACACCAGAATTCCTCGAGAACAAGACAACATTTAAAGGTGCAACTGTTAAAGATGAAAATTCATTAACACTTTTTTCTGAACTTTCCCTATCAAAATATTTAGAAAAATTAGCACAGGAATATATTTGGGTAGCACATAATGCTGAATTTGATCTGGAAGTTCTTAAAAAGAAAGGCGTTGAGATACCTAAGTATATATGTACATTTAAGGTTGCTAGAAATATGCTCGGAGAGGATGATAACAGGAAGGATTTAGAGAGCTACTCTTTACAATATCTTAGATATTATTTGGGCTTGTATAAGAAAGAAAATGGGGGTAGTCATATAGCAGCACATGATGCGATGGGGGATGTTGATGTGTTGAAGAATTTATTTGAATATTTACAGAGTAATTCTTCATTAACTCCTGAGAATATGATGGTTATTTCTAAGGAGCCTCAGTTTATGCGAACACTTTCATTCGGGAAGTATGCTGGATTTAATCTAGAAGACATTGCGAAGAGTGATAGGGAATATTTGGAGTGGTTGAAAGAGAATGCAAGAGAGAAGGGGGATTTGATATATAATATTGACAGAGTTTTAAGTTCTAGTTAGTATATATTTAATGAAAATTTCTGCCTCCAAGAAGACAATTGTTATGCTGATTATTCTTTCTGCCTTCTTTGCAACTTCCTTTTTAGCCTGCATATTTTTGCTTAAAGATGCAATATCTAATGGTATTAAGTATGGGAGATGGTTTACATTAGAGAAGCATGAGGAACTACTGGAATACTGCATATTGAGTAATGAAAACAGAACTCAAAAAATCAAGTGCAAAGCCTTGTTACAATCTACCCCAGCACCTGAAAAGAGTAACGGAGAAACCTGCTATTACCTACAACTAATCTCCAAGGAAGATGGGAATTTCATCAGGTACAAACTATGTGACAAAACTGAAATAATAGAATTAAAGAACCCTTACAAAGAACTTCTACCAGGGAAACTTCTAGCCACCACTTTAACAATCTCCAATAAAAGACAGGGCTTAATGCATTATTCACCCGAGAAAATAGAAATACTTGGTGTTTCCGAAGAAGAATTATTCAATGAGTGGTACAAGAATGAAAATATGTATAAAATAAAAGAAAAACTAGGTAGTGAATTCGAGTTAATAGGAGAATATCCCATGAAAGCCACCTATGATGGTATAGAGCTGGTGAATTATCAAGACTATTTCGGAGAGATTAGACTATACAATGCGACGATAAGAGAGAAAAGCGTAAAAGATGATTATATTTATCTAAATATTGAAGGATATATAAATGGGAGAGAATCTTCCTATAACCTTACTCTCAAGACAAAGGGGTTTTTTGTAGGAGCAAATGATACAGAGGAAGGCTGGTTCGTTGATGCTTCAAATCTAGAGAATATGCCTAAATGGGAGAGATGTATCCTAAGCCTAGTGTATACAACCACAGACACGCAGGAAGCTTTTGGAAGACTATGCAATAACGATGTAGAGGGCTTGTATAGGAAGGTTTGTGATAGAAAAGAAGAGATGTTAGAGAGTGACTACGAAAGTATCCTAAAAGATAATAACGATTTCCAAAAATTGGTTAGGGAATCGAATGGGAATTTCTATCAAAAGAGAGGGATGACTGTTCTTAATATTAATGGAGTATCTTCACTATGAGAATTAGAAATTATATAATAGCACTAGTGTTTCTTTCTTTATTCTTTGTTCTAGGAAAAACTCCTTCTAAAGCGGCTGTGTATCAGTCATGTTCTCCAGGGGTCCAATGTACCCTAACATGTTCTGTACATGATACATATTACTTCTCAGCATATAATGGATCGGATCCCATTGTATATGCTAGTTGTACAGGGCACTTAGACGGAACTTGTACATTTACTATGGAAAACTACCAAAATCATAACTACCAAATATCATGTGGTAGTAGTGGGGGTGGGGGAGGTGGGAGTGGTGCACCAACTTGTGATGAACAACATGCAGCTGTGTTGCCCGAATGGAGAAACCCTTTAGGAGATACATTCTACGAAAACTCAATAATACCACTAGAATATAAAGCAACCTCAAATACTAGCATAGGACGTCCTGCCTATAATGAGAAGCCACATACTGTGGTCTTGCTAAAAAGAGCATATACCCCAAATGTGGTTGTATGTGATAGTCATGTGAATAATTTTGCACCATGTACAATGGAGATACTTCCAGATAGTGAATGCCCTGGTTGTGATCCCACATCAGGTGGAAGATGTTGTGTCATTATTAGACACCCAGATTTAATGCCTGTTATGAAAGCTAATACCAATCCCGCCGCTGGGCAATCTTTATTTATACCATGGGTAGTTGAAGTAAAGGTAGAACCTTGGTGGGGAGCCACATGTAAAGCAAGCGGAACCTTTAATGTAGTTAGTTGTAATGATGACTGCCCTTCTCCTATCTGCACAATAAGTGAAAGTGACTGTGGGACAGGATATACCCTCACCAACACAGGGCCCCATTGTGTTGCTCATAATGCTACCTGTAGACAGACAACAGGATGTGGGAATCAGAAAGTCTGTAATAGTGCACAATGCTACCGTACAGAGGCAAATATTACGAAACCATCATCTCCAACAAATCCTAGAATAACAATAGATGCATATGCATTCAATCTAAGTACAACAGAATACACAAGAATTAAGAAGCCCCTCCCAGGGCAGGGAGAGAGTGCTGTAGCGATATCAGCAACAGCACCATCCTCAAGTTCTGGTCGTAACCCAACTTTTGATTTCAATGCCGAAAATTATGGAGTAAATTCTGAATGGGCAGACACATGGGACAACTGCAATGGTGTAGTAGGAGAAGATTTCTGTACCCTAAGAAAGGCAGAAAATACGATACCATTTAAGAGTGCATCTCTCTCTGCTTCCCAGATCCTAAAAGAGGGAGCAACAGGAATCCTTGCTCTTAGGTACAACACACAAAACATATGTAATGACAATATAAAATCATCAGATTACATCTATCCACGATATCAAGTAGATAGACTTCCAACAGTTCAGGATATATCTGTAACAGGAACGCCAAATATTGTTAGAGGGTGTAGTGCAAATTCATATACGGGAATAGAAGCAAACAGAACATTGACAATAACAGTAAAAGGTACGGATGCTGATGGAGTTAATGATATTAATGGGGCAGTAATATGGCTTGTTAAGGAGGGAACTTCTATAGCAAATGATATTAACAAACTAACATATTTCAATGCGGCCACACCAAGAACAGATGGAAATAAAATCGGAATATTTGTAAGAAAGAGTGATTCAAATTCCTATGTAGCTAATATTGTAAGCGGAAATTTAAGCAATTGGGGAAATGGTCCTACAGTTACTTCAATATCAAATCAAGAAATAATAACCTCAATTACAAGAAATCACTATTTAGGAACTGGCTCAGATTTAGGGAAATATGTTTTCGAAATAACTCTAACATTCTCAAGTAGTAACAATGAGAGTAGTTTGATTTCTGGACAATACAATGTCTATGCAGCCTTAACAGACTCTTTGTCTTACTCAAATTATATAGACCAACAAAATGTTGTTGATTCGGGAAGAGATTGGAATTTTGATTTCGTAAATCCTACTATTGGAATAATTAACACCAATGTAGAAGATGCTCAACAGCGTCTAATAGATGTTAATTTTACAAGTAGTGATAATCAGGGAGTTATAAAAGATACTGTCCTAAATATATACGTTTCTTCTTCTCCAAAAGAAGTACTGTTAATAAATCCCATCCCAACAAACGGAGGTCTCTCGCAAGAACCCTCTTCCTCTCCGATATCTCCGCAGCCAGGCTTAATTTCACCTCTCTTAAGTGGTTGGTATTTTGATAGCCAGCAGCAATCTTTCAGAATCAATATTCAAAACAATTCCTCTGGTAATCTAACCTTTTATCCAACGGTCTATGATAGAGCGTGTAACTTTGTTACTTCCCAATCTAATGCAATAGATTTAAACAAGTGGATTGTTACTAAGGGAGGAATTCTTTTCTCCTCGGGAAATATTGGGTTTTCACCAAAAGACATCTCAGATGATTGGTCAGATGATTGGAACATAGGAACAGAGATAATTGGAATAGGTTCTAACCTACATCCAGTTAAACTTGATAAAGGTGAAGAAAGAAATCCTGTTTCGATTACAAATATTATTGATAGAAACAACCAGAATAAAACAGCCTTTTACAATCTACTAGTAGAAAGAGCTAATTTATACAAAAAGAAATTTAACTATCCTATATATACAGATATGAATCTTTGTTTGTCTGACTGTGCAATAACAGAAAAGAAAATATGTATCTGCCAACCCACATCTGACTTTACTTTCTCAACTGATACAACATTCAATGGAAAGTTTTTAATTCTTACAACAAAAAATATAAACATTGAAGCTAATCTAACACCTTCTCCCCCTGATAGTGCGTTGATTATCCTCACTTTAGGAAAAGTAAATATTGGTAAAGCGAAATCAGGGGTGACCTCTTTTGGAACAGATACCATTAACGCTTTCATTATTTCTCTGGGGGGTATAGATATCCTCTCAGAAATAGACACTGACCCAGGAATTCAACAGGATCAAGTTGTAGTAAACGGTGGATTGATTGGTCTTTCTGAAGCAGGTAATGCAATAAATATTTTACGAAATCTTGGCTTAATGAATATTTCTCAACCAACTCTTATTGTAAATTATGAACCTAGATATGCAAAAATATCTGAACTTTTCTTTGGAACTGACACAAGGGTATACAAACAAGATGTTGGATTTAAAATGTGATAATATAATATATGAATATTATGAAAAATAAAAAAACATATTCTGGGCAAGCATTAGCTATTATTATGGTAGTTTTAGTTATCTCTTCAATTATTGGGTTTTCAATTTTCACAAGATCATTAAGGGATAAAAGGTCTACAGTACAAGAAAGATATTCTGCTGAAGCATTAGAGGTTAATGATAATATCCTTGACTATATATTACAGAATACAAATGAAGGGGAAATTCCAGACTACTTAGTTATTGATCAAGAATATGCTTCTGACGGTGTGAATAATATAAGAAATTTGTTGAATATGGGAGACAATCTTTTCAACAAACTGACTGTTTGTAGTCTTGATGAACCAAATAACAAATACACAGTAAAACTTTTCTATGGTGATAACGATACTGTATATCAAGTTGAACCTGGCCAAGCATTTTCCTTTGTAGTTCCTGAGGGGCAGGAAATTGCAGATAATACATGCACTATTAATGTTAAATTTCAACCAGAGGATATACCAGCAAATACTGGTTTTACAATAAACAAGATATATAGAACATCTCCTACAGGAGCAACAATTAAAGACTATGATTATTCTGATGCTGAAACATATTGTCTCTCAACAAATTGTACCAATTTCGAAAAAGATCCAAACGACTTTTCTTGGGATCCAGCTACTACATTGGTAATTCGTGCTGGAGGTGTAAATCTTGACAGGGCACAATTAATCGCCATTAACAGCAGAATTAGATTCACATATGAGCCAACAGCGGCTTGTAAAAATCTTTTCAAAACCTTAATTCTTCGCTCCTCTGCAACTTGTAATGGAGTATTTAGATCTAAAGAAGCTATAATTCCTGTACATAGAGCACATTTCTCCATCTTTAATTATGTCCTTTTCAATGGATCTGGAGAAATGAATAGTAATCAATGAAAATGAACTCAAATAGACTAGCTGTAAAATTTGGAGGAGCTTCTGGGCAGGGAATAAATACCGCTGGAAGGATGTTAACTCAATCCATAAATAGAACAGGGCTTTATACATTTTCCACAAGAGAGTATCCTTCTTTAATTAAAGGAGGTATTGCTTCCTACCAAGTTGATGTTTCAAACAAAGAAATATTTTCTTCAAAAAGAAAATACCAAATTTTGTGTACTATGTCGGAGGCTTCTTTTCACAAGTATCTTCTAAACTTATCTGAAAATGGTGTAATTATTCATGATGGAGAGGAAATGGAATTAACTCCAGAAGAAGAAATACACATACAAAAGAACAACCTTCACATTGTTTATCTTCATTCAGAAAAAATTGCCTTAGAAAATGGAGGTACAGAGATTATGGGAAATGCTGTACTACTAGGCTTTATCTGGAAACTTTTAAAACAAGATCCTCAAATATTAGTAGAAGAAGTGCTGGAGATGCTCTCTGGAAAGGATATTGATACCGAGGCAGAAACTAAATGTCTTCTTGCTGGATACAATCATCCTCTATACAGAGAAGAACTAAGTCATGGGATACAACTTCCAACCTCAGCAGAGACTCATAGAAGCCTTCTAATTACTGGAAATGAAGCTATAGCCTTAGGTGCATTAGCCGCTGGAATGAGGGCTTTCTATGGTTATCCAATGACACCTGCCACGTCTATTTTCAAATTTCTTGGAGATACAGCACATCAAAGTAAAATTGTAATTAAACAGGCAGAAAATGAAATTACTGCAGCATTGATGTCAATGGGTAGTATGTATATGGGAACCAGAGCTCTAACAGCGACTTCCGGTGGCGGATTTGATTTAATGATAGAAACAATTTCTTGTTGCGGAATGAGTGAAACTCCACTTGTTGTTGTATTAGCTCAAAGAATTGGCTCGGGAACGGGAGTCCCAACCTGGACCGGAAGCGGTGATCTATATACCGCAGTAAAAGGTGGACATGGAGATTTCCCAAGATGTGTAATTTCTGTGAGTGATGCAACCTCCTGCTTCTCATTAATACAAAAGGCGTTTAATATAGCTGACAAATTTCAATTGCCTGTTATTCTTCTTTCTGAAAAGCAAATTGCCGAATCAATATATTCAGTCGAGAAATTACCAAAGGTTGAAAAAATTGACAGGAACGTTGTTTCCCCTTCAAAACGTTATGAAATAACAGATTCTGGAATCTCTCCAAGATGGATTCCGACAAAAGGGTTGCAACCCTACATACATACAAGCGATGAGCATACTGAAGATGGCCACTCAACCGAAGAAGAGGTTGAAGTAAAAGCTATGTCTGATAAACGTTTGAGAAAAGTTACATCATTAAAGAACGAAATTCCTGAGCCAACTCTTTATGGCAACCCCAATTCTGATATCGTATTTGTAGGATACGGGAGTACAAAAAACGCTCTTCTTGACACAATACAACTTAATGAAAATATTTCTTACTTACACTTTGACTACATTTATCCCCTAAAAGCCGACAAAGTTCAACATTTACTTGATGATGG
>ENA-UOOH01003975-UOOH01003975.1-fermentation-metagenome-genome-assembly--contig:-NODE-3975-length-10651-cov-3.247169_pt1 | contig 10651 bp, 10 predicted proteins | sample MGYA00245778_ERZ724025 | MGnify/ENA primary metagenome ERZ724025 (study PRJEB28704, sample SAMN03018313) | fermentation metagenome | biome: anthropogenic terrestrial biome; feature: soil; material... | reverse complement strand
GGTACTTATATACATGATATATTTGAAGAAAGGAAACCTTCGACAGAACATGATATTAGGGAAGCCGTTGTTTTTGCAGGTAAAAAACGTGTAAGACCTGCGGTTATGACTTTAGCGACTACGCTTATCGCGTTATTGCCAGTATTGACCTCAAACGGAAAAGGTTCAGATATTATGATACCCATGTCTATTCCTACTTTTGGGGGAATGCTCATTCAATCCATGACCATGTTTGTAGTTCCAATTTTACAATGTTGGTGGAGAGAATCGGCACTTAAGAAAGGTAAACAAATTGAAGAGTAAAATTAAAGAAAATGAATTTAAGAAATATAATATTATCAGTGAGTAGTGCTGTTATAATACTTCTTTCAAGTTTAAACGCTTATGGACAGGGAACTGATTCTTTGAATCATTATCTGCAAGCAGCGATACAAAATAACGAAGGAATAAAAGCAGATTATTACTCCTATAAAGCCGCCCTGGATAAAATTCCACAAGCAGGTGCATGGTTAGATCCCACATTGGAATCAGGTTTTTATCTGAGTCCAATGGAGCTTGTAGGAGGAAAAGAAATTGCCAATTTCAGTCTTATGCAAATGTTTTCTTGGCCAGGTACCCGCAAAGCAGCTCAGACAGAAATGGAGCATATGGCAAATATGGAGTTTGAAAAGTACCGAGAATCCGTTAATCAACTTTATTTTGATGTATATGATCAATGGTTTAAATTGAACACACTGCAACAACGATTGATTAATTATAAGGACAATAAAGAATTGTTGAATATCCTCGAAGAGTTGGCGTTATTAAAGTATTCTTCAAGTGGAAGTTCAAGTTCTTATCCCGCCAGTTCTCCACGTCCTTCTGCTTCATCGGCACCTGTTTCATCATCAGGAGGAGGAATGTCCGGGATGACCGGTATGGGAGGCGTTAATGCTTCATCAGTGCAAAGCAGTTCAACTTCGCGGATGTCAGGCATGGGAGATTCTGGTTCTTCCTCTATGGGAGGTATGAGCGGTTCTTCAGGTGGCATGTCGGATGTGTTGCGTATTAAACTTGAGATTGCAGAATTGAATAGCAATATTGAGACAGTATTATCTGAAATAAATACAGAAAAGGCAAAGTTCAATACATTGTTAAATCGTCCTATTGAAAGTGAAGTTATTCTTCCTGATTCGTTTGAAATAATTCCTTTCCATTTTGATTTGAATTCATCTTTGCAAAAAGTCGCGTCCGATAATCCGATGTTGGGAATGATCAAAGAAGAAGGATTGGCCTATAAGGCAAAGGGAGAAATGGACAAAAAAATGAGCTATCCCATGTTTGGTATTGGACTGGAATATATGCTTATTGGTAAAAGTAGTTCTACTATGGATCCTATGTCCTCAATGGCTGTAGCAGCCGGTACTACGAGTATGAATGGCATGGATATGGTGATGCCGATGGTATCGGTCACAATTCCTCTCTATCGAGGAAAATACAAAGCACAACAACGCGAGAGCATGAACAGACAACAGGCAACTGTTTCGAGATTTACAGATACTTACAAGCAGTTGGAAGCAGAGTTGGTCCGTTCTAATCATTTTTTAGAAGATGCTGTTCGCAAAATCCAGTTATATAAAGAACAAACAAAGTTGGCTACCACCACCTATGACCTGATAGTTCAAGAATATGCATCCGGAAAGAGTGATCTTTCCAATGTAATTCAGGTTCAAAGACAATTACTGGATTACAGACTAAAAGAAATTGAGTCTATTGCGTCATATAATACGATGGTTGCAGCTATTCAAAAAATTCTTTCATTCACAGATAAAAACAACAGAAAATGAACAATTATAAATTCAAAAAGATATTGGTAAACCGAAATGTGATGTACAGCATTTTGTTTGTTGCAGGAGTTCTAATAGGAATATTCTTTATGAAAACGTGCTCTACCACGAAAGAAGCAGCTAAAGAAGCAGTAGTTGCTGATGCACACGATCACGAACATGAAGCAGGTCAGTTGTGGACTTGTTCAATGCATCCACAAATTAAGATGGACAAACCAGGTAAGTGCCCTATTTGCGGAATGGATTTGATTCCGCTTAAAACAAGTGCAAGCAGTGGTGAATCAGCTGATCCAAATGCGATTATGATGTCGGAGGAAGCCATTGCCTTGGCAAATATTCAGACAACAAAAATAGGCAAGTCAGATCCTAAGAAAAAGCTCGAGTTATATGGAACAATAGAAGTAGATGAGCGACTATCCAAAACTCAGACATCACATGTAAGTGGTCGTATTGAAAGTTTATCAGTAAATTTTACAGGAGAATTGGTGCGACAAGGTCAGACTATCGCAACAGTTTATTCACCAGAATTACTGAATGCCCAAAAAGAGTTGCAGGAAGCCATAAAAATGCAACAAATTCAGCCAGCTCTTGCTCAAGCCGCACGTGAAAAACTTCGATTATGGAAGCTTACAGATTCACAGATTGAAGCTATCGAAAAATCGGGAACTGTAGCCCCGTTAATGGAAATTAAGGCCAATACGGGTGGGGTAGTAGTAACAAAGTTAGTGAATGAAGGTGATTATGTGAATCAAGGTAGTCCGCTTTATGAAGTAGCAAATCTTTCGCAAGTATGGGCTGTATTTGATGCATATGAAGTAGATCTTCCTTTTTTGAAAGTAGGAGACAATTTAGAGTTTTCAGTCCGTGCCTTACCCGGAAAAACTTTTACCGGGAAAATATCATTTATTGATCCCATGTTGGATCCGACAACACGTACATCAAAAGTAAGGGTAGTAATATCAAATAGTGGAATGCAGTTTAAACCAGGTATGTATGCTGTAGCAACAGTAAATGCTCCAATTCGTCAAGCAGGAAATGATATTATCATTCCAAAATCCGCGATATTATGGACAGGTGAACGTTCCATTGTATATGTTAAAAAAGCCAATGCTGAAATGCCTTCATTTTTACTTAGAGAAGTTGTACTTGGTCCATCTTTGGGTGATTCATATATAATACTTTCAGGTCTTTCTGAAGGAGAGGAAATTGTTACAAACGGAGTATTCACAATTGATGCGAGTGCCCAATTAGAGGGAAAACGAAGCATGATGAATTCGGAGGTATCAAAGCCTATGACAGGTCACGAAGGTCATACCATGTCAGGCGAATCTACCAGTCATGAAGACCACAAAATGTAAAAATTATAATAAACTATTAATATTTAAAACAACAATAATGAAAAAGATTATTTTATCAATTATGGTAATTGGAGGATTTATTTTTGCTGCTTGTAATTCAAGCACTTCCAATAAACAACAATCTGAAACTCAAAGTAAGGCAATGGATCATTCCACAATGACCGATTCGACAATGAATGCGGCAGAGGGTGAGCATGCCATGTTAAATGTAAATGGGCTTTGTGAAATGTGTAAACAACGCATTGAGACAGCCGCTCTGAATGTAAAAGGTGTGACTTCTGCTGACTGGAATATTGAAAAGAAAGTATTACATGTTAATTTCGATCCGAATGTGACCAATATAGATGCGATTAGTAAAGCGATAGCGGATGCAGGACATGATACTGATAAGTACAAAGCAACTCAGGCAGCTTATGATGCTTTACCCAGTTGCTGCAAATACAGAGATTAACTAATTGATTTTTTCATAGCGGGTGGAATTGTACCACCCGTTATGAATATATTCTGAATCAGATTCCTTTAAACAGTAACCAGGAAACTAATAATGTTAGTATTATATTGAAACCTTGAGCTGATAAAAATGCCCATATGTATTTAGCATTTGATTTTTTAAAGATGTATCTGAAATCTGTTTCAAGTCCAATACAAATAAATGCTAGTGAGAAAAGAATCTCTCGTGCTCCTTTATTCGCTATTTTAGAAAGTTCTTTAGCCGAATCCGCTTCAATTAAGAAACTAAAGGCAAGAGATGCGAGGATAAATCCTATTACAAATTTTGGAAATCTTTCCCAGAGAACAGAGCCTGAAGGACGAATATCGTTGTTTGTGCCTTTCATTGACCAGTAGAGAGAGATTACAAAAGCCGCTACTCCTAAAAGTACATTCTGAGCAGATTTGATGATAACACTATATTGTTCAGCTGTTTCGCCAATAAATTTTCCGGATGCCACAACAGCTGCAGTAGTATCAATGGTTCCTCCCAACCATGCTCCAGCTACTTCTTCTGTCAATCCTATTTCTTTGGCAAGCCAAGGCAATATATACATCATTGGTATAGCAACAATTAGAACAAGAGATACAACAAATGACAGTTTTTTTGGGTCTCCTTTGATAGCACCACTAGTAGCTATTGCTGCTGAAACACCACAAATAGATACAGCACTGGAAAGGAGTGTGGACATTTCTTTATCTACTTTGAAAATCTTAGTAGATATCCAAAAACTAAAATACCACACGCAGAAAACAACTATAACCGCTTGTATTAATCCAAGAGCTCCAGCTTTCATGATTTCATTGAAAAGTATGGAACTTCCCAGTATTACCAAGCCAGCTTTAATATAATATTCACTCCGTACCGCAGGTCTCATCCATTTGGGAAGTCCCACAGTATTACGTATAAGTAAACCGATGATTACAGCAAAGAATACAGATTCGAGACCTGTTTTTTTGATTTCAGGTAACGCACTTAAATATTTTGCCGCAAGTGCAAGCACAAAAACGACAACAAAAGAAAGCAAGAAACCTAAGCTTTTTGTGTTACCCATAAAAAGGTATCCAAGCCAGGTTAGAATGCCGATAACAAAAAATAAAATTATGTTATTTGACATAAAAGTCGGGGCAATAGTAACAAAGATAAGAATGATCAGACCGATCAAGGTAGAAGTCCAATCTTCAGTTTTTAAAGATTTAATCATGTTTGAGAAATTAATACTTTTTGTAGTTTATTTTTGATTGTTGTGTGCAAATATAGCAACTTTTTTCAAATTCATAATTATGACTATCTTTGTGTAGTCAACTTCATTTATATTTATATTTATCTTATGATTGATAAAAATGCACAATTCTATAAATTAGGTTACGCTTTAAGCGGAGGTGGTGCAAAAGGCTTTGCTCATTTGGGAGTTTTAAGAGTGTTAGAAGAACATGGTCTAAAACCAAAAATAATTACAGGGACAAGTGCAGGTTCATTAGCCGGAGTTTTTTATGCTGATGGTTTTGAACTGGAAGAAATAATGGATCTTTTTAAAGGAAAACAATTTAAAGAATTTGTAGAAGTTGCAATCCCAACATCCGGTTTTTTCAAGGCTACGGGCATTGCCAAGTTCCTCAAGAACAATTTACGTTCCACTAAGTTTGAACAATTGCAAATCCCTTTTCATGTAGTCGCGACTAATTGGGACTCAGCAGAAATTGCTGTTTTTTCAGAGGGTAATCATTTGGTTGATGCAGTTGTAGCGTCATGTACAATTCCTATCATTTATCAACCTGTAGAAATTGATGGCGTGAATTACATTGACGGAGGTGTCCTTAAAAACTTTCCTGTATCCATTATCCGTGACATGTGTAAGTATGTAATTGGTGTAAATGTTGCTGTTTTTAGTCCTCCTGAAACCAAATACAACATCCGTAAAACTATTGCCCGTTATTTTGATATATCTTCGAAATCAAATACTTTAAGAGATAAAGAGCTCTGCGATATACTGATTGAGATTGAAGGGTTGGAAAGAATGTCTATGTTTGATTTACATAACATGAATGAAATAGCGCTATTGGGTCATAATACAGCAATTAAAGCATTAGATAATGACAAAGCCAAGCGTATAATTCACAGATGCAGAAAGTACGATAAACTAACAGAAGACTTTAGATTTTTGAAAAATAAAGTATTGGTTAATAAGGATCCAAATTCACTTGATAAATCTGAGGAAAATTAAATCAAATAATTAAAAGATTATTTTTCTTCTTTACTTTTCTTTGTTTCAAGATAATCAATTAAAGCAAGTGATTTTTGTTTTTCTATTGTCAGTTCATTCATTTGCTTCATTAGATTATATAATTCATAAGATAGTGCAATTCCTTTTTTGCTTGCCTGTGACATTTGAGTGGTTACTGTTTTGTTACCGATAAATGTAAGTGAAAGAGGTTCGTTTTGGAAAGAATAAATAAATTTTGCCAATCCATTCTCGTCTTTTGCAGTGAAACGAACAATCTCATAATTACCAACTTTGTAATTTAGTCCATCAGCAGTTACTTTATTAGTTTCTACAAATGTAGTATCATTGCGAGTTATCTTTAATTGATTATGATTGATTGATCTATTTGACAATACGCTTTCAATAAACATATCGCCAGTTTCTTCAACAGCGCTCCTTAACGAGTTTGTGCCAAGTGCATTGTCTAAAGGATAATTTTTAGGAATATACATTCCGTGATCCATATATTGATCTTTATAATAATTAAATTGAGATTTAAGCATTTTCAATTGTTGTTCTCCTGCTTTTAGTGCTGAATCGCAAAAAGTGATGTTTTTGGTGTTTTCTGCATAACGTACTTCATTCAATAAAGTGATGCTTTGCTTTATTACATCAAAGTTCTTGGGAAACAGTGCTTTAATGCTATCAATCTTAAGTTTAGCTTCGTCATAACGACCATTTTCATAAGCTGTTTTAGCTGAAATTAAATAATTCTCAGCTTCTTTGTTTTGATTAGTGCAAGAGGCTAACTGCATGATCAATAGTAATAAAGAAAAGAGAAGGATATGAGTAATTTTAGTCATTTATAAAAACTTTGTGATTATCAATATGGCAAATGTACAAAATTATTCAACTGTCAAAGGGGTTTTGAGCTGTAAAAATTGTATTTTTGCATTCGTTAAATATAAGAATCAAATGGAAGTCTCACAAAGAGAAATATTAAATTTTTTAGATAAAGATATTCTTCATCTGATTTCGCAATCCGCAGATGAATTGCATCTTGAATGCTATGTTATAGGTGGTTATGTGCGTGATTTCTTTCTATATAGACCATCAACAGATATAGATATTGTAACCATTGGTAAGGGAATTGATTTGGCAAAAGCTGTTGCAAAGAAATTAGGTAAGGGTGCATATCTCTCTGTTTTCAAGACATTTGGTACTGCACAAGTGAAATATAAGAATTATGAACTTGAATTTGTTGGTGCAAGAAAAGAATCTTATTCTCAAGATTCACGTAATCCTGAAGTGGAAGATGGAACATTAGAAGATGATCAAAACAGGCGTGACTTTACAATAAACGCACTTGCTTTCTGTTTGAATAAAGAGCGTTATGGGGAATTACTTGATCCATTTAACGGTTTGGATGATATGGAAAATCTAATTATCAGGACTCCTTTAGATCCAGATATTACTTTCAGTGATGATCCATTACGAATGATGCGAGCAATAAGGTTTGCCTCTCAATTGGGATTTGATATCTATACAGAGACTTTTGATTCTATTTTAAAAAATAAAGATCGTATTCTGATTGTTTCTAAAGAACGAATTGTAGATGAGTTAAATAAGATCATTTTATCACCGAAGCCATCTATTGGTTTTATTTTGTTGGATAAAACAGGTATTCTTGAAATTATATTTCCTGAACTTTTAGCATTGAAAGGTGCTGAAACGAAAGATGGAGTGGGGCCTAAGGATAATTTTTACCATACGCTAAAGGTGTTGGATAATATTTCTCTTTGTTCTGATAATTTATGGCTTCGATGGGCTGCATTACTTCATGATATTGGAAAACCCAATACCAAAAGATGGGATCCTAAACTAGGTTGGACTTTTCATAATCATAACTATATGGGTGAAAAAATGATACCCAAAATTTTTGCACGAATGAAGCTTCCATTAAATGAAAAGATGAAATACACGCAAAAGATTGTATCACTTCACATGCGACCAATGCAATTGGTGGAAGAAGTTGTTACTGATTCTGCTGTGAGGAGACTTTTATTTGATGCTGGGGATGATATTGATGATTTAATGAGGTTATGCGAAGCTGATATAACTTCTAAAAATCCAGAGAAAGTACGCAAGTTTACTCAAAATTTTAAAATAGTTAGGCGCAAACTAAAAGAAATAGAAGAAAAGGATCGGATTCGTAATTTTCAACCACCAGTCGACGGGAATGAAATAATGGAGATTTTTGGTTTAGATCAAGGTCGTGAAGTGGGTTTACTTAAAAATGCTATTAAAGAAGCTATTCTTGACGGTATAATTCCAAATGAACATGATGCTGCATTTAATTTTATGCTTAAAGAGGCTGAAAGCAATTTTGGTTTGATTCCTGTAAAGGACAAAGACAATAATAAATTGGGCTAAAAGACTTATTTACCCAAGATTTTGTTATCTTTGTATTTAATTTAGATTTAAGAGCATTGTCTTTTTCCGATCAACCGATCCTAAATTTATGGCAAAAAAAAAGAAGATTAGCAAAGCAAGATTTGTAAATGCAAAAATTACGTCAACTATTAGTATAACGTTAGTTTTACTTCTTTTGGGTGTTACTATATTATTGCTTTTTCTGGGTAATGGCATATCAACTTACGTGAAAGAGAATATGAGTTTTAGCGTAATGTTATCTAATGACATTACCGAATCAGGAATCACAAAGATTCGTAAGAATTTAGATGCTATGCCTTTTGTGAATTCATCTCGTTTTATCAGTAAAGAGGAAGCTAAAGAGCAATTAATTAAAGAGTTAGGTGAAGATCCTGAAGAACTTTTGGGTTATAATCCTGCACAAGATGTAATTGAAATATATCTGAAATCGGAATATACGAATAGCGATAGTCTTGAAAGCGTAACTAAGTTAATAAAAGCAGAAAACAATGTAGATGATTTATTGTATCAACAAGAAGCTGTAGATATAATAAATAATAATTTGACTAAAATTACTACAGTATTATTATTTCTTGCTTTAGTTTTGTTGTTTATATCATTTACACTTATACGAAATACAATACGATTGACTATTTATTCAAAACGATTTTTAATTAATACAATGCAGCTTGTTGGTGCTACCGGAAGATTTATTCGTCGCCCCTTTGTTGCAAATACTGTGTTTATAGGTGTTATAGCCGGAATTATAGCAGATGCACTTATTTTAGGTTCTCTCTATTATTTTAGTAAAGAATTTGCTCAACTAAGTTCTATTATTAGTGTGACAGATTTGATTATTATATTTAGTTCTGTTATTTTAATGGGTGTTGTCATTACTTCTATAGCAACAATTCTGTCTGTGAATCATTTTCTGAAGATGGAACGCGATAGTATGTTTTATGTATAATCTGTTTTTTATAAATATATAGCTTATGTCTCAAAGAAACTTCGCATTAGGTAAAACTAATTTTATAATTATTGGAATTGCAATATTTGTAATTATTCTTGGATTTATACTTATGGCTGGGCCATCTTCATCACCAGAGGCTTTTGAACCAGATATTTTTAGTGCAAAACGCATTAAGATTGCTCCTATTGTTTGTTTGGTAGGTTTTTTATTGGTTATCGTTGGAATCCTTTTCCCATCCAAAAACAATTCATCAGAAAATATTGATACAAAATAATTGTTAATATTCAGATGAGTTATTTAGAAGCGATTATTATTGCAATAGTTGAAGGTCTTACTGAATTTTTACCTGTTTCTTCGACAGGACATATGATTATAGTACAAGCATTGCTTGGAATAGAGAGTACTGAATTCACCAAATTTTTTACTGTAAATATTCAATTTGGTGCTATTTTATCTGTTGTTGTACTTTATTGGAATCGTTTTTTCAAAATGAAACCTATAAAAGTATTCGATAAAGAAGCTGTTATAGGACTTTCTGGTTGGAATAAATTAAAAACTTATATCAGTAGGTTTATAAATAAATTTGATTTTTATTGGAAGTTATTTTTAGCATGTATTCCAGGATTAGTTCTAGGATTGCTATTTGGTGATGCTATAGATGCAGCTTTAGGGAGCGTTATTATTGTTTGTGTAATGCTTGTTATTGGAAGCGTTTTAATGCTATTCGTTGACTTATGGCTTAAGAATACATCCGAAAATCAGTCTATTTCGACCAAACGAGCATGGTTGATTGGCTTTAGTCAATGTGCCGCTATGTTTTTACCTGGATTATCACGTTCAATGGCTACAATTTTGGGAGGAATGGCCACAAAACTTAATAGAAGAAATGCTGCTGAATTTTCTTTCTTTTTGGCTGTTCCAACAATGTTGGGAGCTTCATTGATTAAAATGATTGGTGTTATGAAAGAGCCAGGTGGAGCATCATTATTGTTGGATAATTTAATGTTATTGATTGTTGGTAATGTTGTAGCTTTTATTGTAGCAATGATTGCTGTTAAGTTTTTTATTGATTATCTAACAAAACATGGATTTAAGTCATTCGGGATTTATAGAATTATTGTCGGAGGTTTTTTGTTGACACTGATTCTTTCTGGCTATAATTTAAGTATGTTCTAATTTTTAACAAATGGATTTTATAGAAGGCGAAATATTATATGTTAATAAACCTCTGCATTGGACTTCTTTTAGAGTGGTAAAGGTTGTTCGAGCAAAAATTTGTCAACGATTAAAAATAAAAAAATTAAAAGTAGGACATGCCGGCACGCTTGATCCTTTAGCAACAGGTGTAATGATTCTTTGCACAGGGAAAAA
>ENA-UOOH01003973-UOOH01003973.1-fermentation-metagenome-genome-assembly--contig:-NODE-3973-length-10651-cov-271.156097_pt1 | contig 10651 bp, 7 predicted proteins | sample MGYA00245778_ERZ724025 | MGnify/ENA primary metagenome ERZ724025 (study PRJEB28704, sample SAMN03018313) | fermentation metagenome | biome: anthropogenic terrestrial biome; feature: soil... | reverse complement strand
CTGCCTGAAAAAGAGCTACATGAAGAAGAGTTACACGAAGAAGAACCTCTCGAAGAAGATCTGCACGAAAAGATGCTTCCCGAAGAAAAAGATCTTTGAGGTATCAAAACGGATGAACACTGAAAGAATAGAGAGTTCCGAGGGGTTCAAGGGATCCAGAAGTTCCAGAAGTTCCGGGGGCTCCGAAGCATTCAGAGGCTCCGAGCATTCTCTTCCAGCCAAGCATAGATGCAAAGAATTGCTGCCAGATTTGTACCAAGATACCGGAATGAAAATTTACGGCAGTGGAAAGCCAGTCCGACTCTTTGTCGCAGGTCTTCATGGAAATGAATGGAAAGATACGACTGGATTCCTGAAGAGTATAGAACCTCCAAAAACCGGTACTCTTGCCATAATCCCATTTGTAGACTGTGGAAAGTACATTTCAACCCTGAATCCTGGTTATTATTCTGGAACCGGAAAAAATATCCTCAAGGCTATTGAAGGGTTAAAACCTGACATCTACATTGAACTACATTCTTATTCCAGTGAAAATCTTGATAAACTGGCAGGAAAGAACAGGCTTGAACTGATAGGCGTGCCTGCTTACAGCATTCTGAAAGAAGGAGTGCTTTTGGGCTCGGTTTCTCCTTGGGTTAGAAGAAAGTATTTTCCTAAAGAAGCCCTCTGTCTCTCTTTTGAACTCCAGAAAGGAAATGTGGAATCAAGAAAATTTACTGCTCACATGCTTGAAATTCTGAAAGAAATTCGATCAAGGGATGAGTTTATAGATTATATGAAAAAAGAATTTCCTGTTCAGGCAAAGAAGGCAATCGAAGATTACAGGCGGTTTTACGGGGAAATTTAAGCCGATTTTGAATATTAAATTAAATAAAGAAAATGTGAGTGCTTTAGAAATAACAATTTGTTACTGGTGTATTATTAATTAACCCTGTTCCAATTATTTACAAAATTAATTATTGCTGTTAACTAATTTTTTGAACTCTTTATTTGTCCATAATTCTTCGAAGTCACTATCATTTCTTGCGATTTCTTTGTACAATGAATTAAGCTCTATTGCATGCCCTAAATCAGACATTGCTTGTTCCTTGTCACCTATAATGGAATGGATGCGAGCACGATTATACCAGGAAAGTGAATAATTAGGGTTAATTTCGATCGCTTTATCGTAGGCTTTTAATGCCTCTTCATACTTACCTAAGTCATAAAAAGCAAAGCCTTTATCATTCCAAGCAAATGAATTATTATGATCGATTTCTATTGCCCTGTCATAAGCTCTCATTGCATCATCGTACTTGCCTAGACTGTAAAGGGCAAGTCCTTTACTATCCCAGTCAAGTGAGCTATTAGGGTTAATCTCAATAGCCTTATCATAAGCTTTTATTGCATCATCATAGTTACCTAATTTATATAGAACTAATCTTTTACAAGTCCAAGTAGGCGAATAATTCGGGTCGATCTCAATTGCTTTATTATAAGTTTCAATTGCTTCATCATACTTGCCTAATTTATATAGAACTAATCCTCTACCAGTCCAGGCAAATGGATAATCAGGATTAATCTCAATGGCTTTATCGTACGCTATTATTGCATCGTGATATTTACCGCAGTTACTGAGAACTAAACCTTTACCAGTCCAAATAGGTGAATCATTAGGATCGATTTCAATTGCCTTATCATAAGCTTGTATTGAATCGTCGTACTTTCCCAGATTATTAAGAATATATCCTTTGTTAGTCCAAGCAAATGAATTGTTAGGATCAATCTCAATCGTTTTATTAAAATACACTAGGCTTTCATTAAATAGGCTTTCATTATGATTGCCCTGTAGTAAATAGCAGTTACCAACATAAAATAAAATAGTTTTTTCTTTTTCGTAATTTACAACATGTTTAAACATTTTAATTGCAGAAATGTATTCAGATTTTCTATAGTATTCGAATGCAAGAGCTGTATATACAGAAGAGGATACATTTTCCTCTACTGATTCAAGCCGAATTGATTTGTCAGAATATAAGATAGGAATTGCTTTTTTACTACTATTAACATCCAAGAATAATGGTGCTGTAGAAGATGCATTTGTGGAAATTATATAAAATTCTGTAATGGTTTCACCTGTTATGACCCTCTGGTCTCCTCCGTAAATAACCAGATGGGCTCCAGTTTTTTCCCTTTCTGTACTGCGTCTTTGTCATTAGTTATTGGAGGTGAATCCAGAATTATAACGTTTATTGTATTCCCCTCAGTTTTTTCAATTTCCTCCTTTATTTTACCTGGATTATACATATCCACTGAGTAACCCTGGGGACTAACCGCATTAAAAGGTGAGATTGCAACGACAAATCGATCTTCTGAGGGCTCAGGAAAGAAAAAGTTTTCGTGTACAAAATAAATAGCAGCCAAAAAGGCTGTCGATATTATAATTAAGATCAGACCAACAGTGATTTGTTTAAAATGAAACTCTATAAGTTTATCAACCTTATTTTTATTATGCTTATAATAGAACTTGGCTAAAAGAATAAATATAACTATAATAAAAACTGCAAGTAAGTTATATGGAAAGGGAAGTGAATTCGCCAACTGTATAAAGAAGTCCTCAGGAGTCACACTAACTTCTCCATTAATAAGCTTATACTCCTCTGTTTAGTCCTGAGATCCAATGGATATATTAATTTAGCACTATATTTATTTATTCTCGTAAATAATAACCATTTAGAAAGTAAAAAGGAATTTAGGGACAAGCTCGAACGTAAAATAGAATAACAAAAAAACATGTAAAAGAACAAAAAAGAATTAAGATAAGAAGGTTGCTGAATGGGATCTGCAGCTTTCCTTCTTGAAATTTTCTGAGTACTCTCAGTATTTATCTAACTTGTCTTTACCTACGCATGTTAAGCTGTGGGGCTGCCATGCCGTCGTAAGTGCTTGCCATATGCTCAGGTTTGACATTCTGCATATCAGCACGCTGGGCACGGAGCATATCGTCTACACGCAGCACCATTTCTGCAGCTTCAGAACCTGATTTGACGGAATTGACCTTAACCCTCAGAGGATCAACTATGCCTTTTTCTAGCATGTCCTCGGCAGCGCCTGTATTAACGTTCAAGCCTGCATTTTTGTTTTCAGCGTGTTTTGCCCTGAGATTAACTATTGTGTCAATGGTATCAAGCCCTGCGTTTCTAGCAATTTCCCTAGGAATATCTTCAAGGGAATCTGCAAAAGCCTTGATTGCCATTTGCTCACGCCCTGCTATACTGGGCGCATATGCGCGGAGCCCAAGTGCGACTTCAATCTCGGAAGCGCCACCGCCTGCAACGACTTTGCCGTCTTCTACCACGCATTTTACTACTCTTAGAGCATCATCAACCGCACGCTCAAGATTGTCAACTATGTGCTCTGTACCGCCTCTAAGGACGAGAGATACAGATTTTGCACCCTTGCAGTCTCTGAGGTAGGTTTTACCTTGATCGCCATCCCGGTCCTGCTCAAGAAGCCCTGCATTTCCGAGTTCTTTTTGAGTCAGTTCCTTGATATTGCGAACAGGTCTTCCGCCTGTGGCATCTGCAAGGTGCTGCATATCCTCATTCTTAACCCTGCGGGTAGCATAAATTCCCCTGTCTTGCAGGTAGGCTGCGATCTTATCATCCATGCCCTTGGAACAGAAAACTGCATTTGCACCTGCTCTGATAATATAGTCTGCCATTTCGAATAAGGCTGCTTCTTCCTGCTTTACAAAACTCTCTATATCGCCATATGCACTGATCTGAAGTTTTGCTTTGTTTGCAGTTTTGGCGACTTCCATAGGGGTATCGATAAGGGCGATTCTGGGATTCTCGATTCTGAGGGGGAATTCCCTATCCAGAGCAACTTTATCTATTACAATGCCTTCAACGAACTCGGTCTCTTCGATTTTGCCGCCGACATCTTTTTTAATAGTAACATTTTTAAGGTCGGCTATTCCTCTCTCGCGGATAGCGAGCACGGCATCCACACAGAGTTCTGCAATCAGACGGTTGTATTTTTCGGAAGCCTTACCTGTAATAGAGGTTTTGGCAACGTTTACAAGTAACTCCTTTTCGTTCTCGTCAGTTGAGATCGCCAAGCTCTCAAAAATCTCAACCGCTTTTTCAGCTGCAAGCCTGTATCCCTTGACAACAATTGTTGGATGGACTCCATTCTCAATAAGTTTCTCTGCCTTTTCCAGCAGACTGCCTGTGAGCACGACAGCACTTGTAGTCCCGTCCCCTGCTGAGCTTTCAAGTGATTCGGCAACTTCCACAACCATTTTAGCTGCCGGATGCTCGATGGACATGTCGTGTAATATGGTTGCACCGTCGTTTGTAATTGTGATGTCCCCGATAGGATTGACAAGCATCTTGTCCATTCCTCTCGGTCCGAGCGTGCTTTTGACTATGCTGGCCACTGCCTTTGCAGCCGCAATGTTCATGCTGAGCGCTTCTCTTCCCTTTGTCTGCTCTTTTCTAGGATCTACTATTATAATTGGCTGGCCACCTTTTGCCATCTGAACCAAAGCCTCCTTAAAATGATGTATATGTGTCGAAGATTTTTACTCGATAATTTGAAGTTGTCTGGCTTACAGTTACTTTAGTCAAAGATTAACCTGAAAATGTGATTTAATCAGTTGCCTTATCTTAAGCAATATTTAATCAGGAAATTACTGATAATACTTCTATAAAAACATACCGGGTATATGCCGACTCTTAAGGCTGAGACTAAATCATTCACATATTTCCTGAAGTTTTTACTTCTTAATGATCTCCACTGATCCATCTTTTTTTCCTATATAGAGTTCATCCACATTGGAAAAAATCCCATGTTCAACAACTCCTGGAATTGAAGATAGTTGTACAGCAAGCTCTTCAGGATCTTTTATCACGCCGAAATTTACATCAAGTACAAAATTACCATTGTCGGTAATTACAGGTCCGTCTTTTCTCAGAGCAAACCTCAGTTCGGGCTTTCCCCCAAGCTCTTCTATTTTTTTAATAACAAGCGTTTTTGCAAAAGGGAGAACTTCGACAGGTACAGCCTTATCAAGCCTGGGGCTCGTTTTTGATTCGTCGGCTACTACAAGAAAACGTCTTGCAGATGCTGACACTATTTTTTCGCGGGTATGAGCAGCTCCCCCGCCTTTGATTGCATACAGCTTCGAATCGATCTGGTCTGCTCCATCAATAGCAAGATCCAGTTCTGGATGCTGGGCAAGAGTAGCCAGAGGAATGCCGGCTTCTATGGCAAGTATTTCGGACTGATATGAGGTAACAACCCCCAGGATTTCGAGTCCTTCTTCCTTTACCCGCCTGCCGAGTTCTTTGATTGTATATGCAACCGTTGAGCCTGTTCCAAGTCCTACTACCATTCCCGGTTCTACCATCTTCGATGCGGCAATGCCAGCTGCACGTTTTTCCGGAGAATCGGTAGATATATTTCTTTCTGTCATGCTATGTTCCCTTCCGGTTCAAATCCCGAAACTCAAAAAAATAAGAGATTTCAGGGAGAAAGTCTTCTCCTGTCCCTTGGGAAAAGTACAGTGTCCCTGATATTTTCGGTCCCTAGCATGGTCATGATAAAGCGTTCGCAGCCCATACCCCAGCCTGCATGTGGAGGCATCCCGTATTCGAAAGCTTTAAGGTAGAAATCAAAGCCGTCAGAGTCCAGACCCTGTGATTCTATCCGGTTTTTGAGTAAGTCAGGAATATGGATACGCTGGGCTCCTGAGGAAAGTTCCATTGTGCGGTGCATCATATCAAAAGATTTGCTAAATTCCGGTCTGTCCTCATAAGGCATGGCATAGAAAGGTTTGATCTCAGTTGGCCAGTCTATTATGAAATAGTGGGATTCCCCTGTAGTCTCGTAGACGTAATCGCCCACAGTATGTTCTCCAAGTGTGCCGAGGTCGTCTCCCCATTGCATTTTCTCTTCTGAACGGGCGTTTATGATCTCGATTACTTCGCCATAGGTGAGCTTAAGGAAAGGAGTTTTTGGAACTTTCAGCTCAACCCCCAGTGTTTCAAGGGAAGGCTTGCACTTTTCAATAACCTGAGTATAGACATAAGCCACAAGATTTTCGAGAATTTCCATTACATCGAAGTGGTCTGCAAAACTGACCTCTACATCGATAGAAGTAGCCTCGTTCAAGTGCCTGCGGGTATCGTGTTCTTCTGCCCTGAAAATTGGGCCGATTTCAAAGACCCTGTCAAGCCCGCCGCTCATAAGGATCTGCTTGAAGAGCTGGGGACTCTGGTTCAAAAAAGCTTCTCTGTCAAAGTAGGTAATCGGAAAAAGTGCAGTACCACCCTCGGTTGCAGTTGCCACGACCTTGGGAGTTGCGGTTTCAATAAAACCATTTTCCACAAAATATTCTCTGATTGCCTGGAGAGCCTGGTGTCTTATCTTGAAAACTGCAGTTGTCTCAGCCCGCCTGAGGTCGATAAATCGAGAGTCAAGCCTGGTATCCAGCTCAGCTTCCACTTTGCCAGTTGTGTCCATTGGTAGTGGAGAGTCTGCAACATTCAGGACAGTAATCTCCTCAGGAAGTAGCTCATATCCGTTTGGAGCTTTCTCTTCGAATTTTACAGTGCCAGTTACTGAAATTACGGATTCACGGACAAGCCTTCTTGCAGCGTCGAACAGGTCCTTATCAATTTTCTTCTTCACAAGAGTGACCTGAGCCTTTCCTTCCCGATCCCGAAGCACTACAAAACAGATCCCTCCGAGGTCTCTTACCTCATGGACCCAGCCTGCCAGGGTAATTTTCTGACCGTTGTCAACTTTTTCAAGCTTGACATCGGCTGTATAATGTGTTCTGAGCTTTGCTAGTGACATAAATTCACCTTAATTAGGGTAACAAATTAAATGAAAAATGTAGGATGAACCTGAAATGTAGGTGAATAGTCATAACTCATTATTAATGTATTTGTTGAGCCACCCGAATTTCGCTTTGGGATCACAGAAAATCTTCGATTTTCTTGGAGTTACACTGCAAGTACAAAAGCACGAAGTCTGTTTCGCTTCGCTCAAGCAGACTATTACAGTTTAGCATAGTTGCGGCTCTGCAGCCCGAGTCCTGTCTCGGGAGGACGGCTTCCGTTTCGGCGCCCGAGTTCCGCCTCGGGAGCAGAAAAATCTTTGATTTTTCTTTAGTTGCGATGTAATCGAAACAGCACGGTGCCCTTTTCGCTCCGCTCAAGAGGGCTAATTTACCGAATTTCTTTTTGGATCGCGAAGCAGGCGTGATCACAAACTTTTTCAAAAAAAGTTTGATCAAAAACGCAAACCTTTTTAGAAAAGGCTTGATCGCAAACCTTTTGAGAAAAGGTTTGATCGAAAACCCTGGAAGCGGCGTGATCAACCGGCGCAACGGTTGCGGTGCAACGGTTGCGTTCGAACCTAAGTATTAAGAATAATCTGGATAATATATTATTCTATATTATTCAGAAATTCTATATTATTCAGAAAATAATATAGAGTGGGGGCAATTTAATTGGGGCTTTCAGATGCTTCCTGTGAAGCTGCCGGAAAAGCAAAGTTTAACTTTGGATCGGTGAAAGCTATTGTGCTTTTGCTGCTTGCTCTTTGCCTGGCGTCCTCAGCTAGTGCAAAGTACTCACTGGAAGGAGCTGAAACAAATATAACTGTTAATGCCAGCGGTATAGTTCATGTTGAAGAATCGGTTTCGTATGCTTTTGATGGGAAGTATATCGATATTCACAGGGAACTCAAAGCATTACCTGGAGAATCTATCCGGAACCTCGAGGGACATTGTTCAGACGAAGCGTGTAAACTCAGGATTGAACCGATTCCAGAAGGATATAGGTTAACAGGCAAGCTGCCAGAACCTACTCCAGAAAAATTAACTCTTTTTACTTCTTATGATTTATATGGTACAGTAAAAGTTCACAGGGATGTTTCTGAATTTAGTTTTAAACTGTGGAGTGGAGGATGGGAGAAACCTCTAAAGAACTTTAGAGGAAATATTACGCTTCCGGTAAAAAATGAAAGTGAAATCAGTTATTGGACTCGTCCGATTGCTTATACACAGGAAGCGAATATAGAAAATAATGCTATTAATCTAAGGACAGGTGAAATTCCATCAAGACATTGGTATGAAATTAAAGTGGTTTATCCAAGAATTGTATCTCCCAATCCTGTTCTTGTTCAGATAGATGATGCTGAGGGGCTAGGAAAATTATTAGCTACTGAAAGTGAATATCAGCGGAAAGATTTGCTCTTAAAGAGTTTCCATAACATGACAATTTTAATTGCACTCTTTATCCTGGCTTTTCCTTTCCTTATATACTACATATATGGAAGAGAACCAAAAATCGACTATGAAGTAATGTATGAAAGGGGAATTCCTGCTAATTTCAAGCCTATTGATTCTAAACCTGCTGTCGTAAATGCCATTATGAAGGGAAGAATGGCTATTCCCACAATAGATGGATTTACTGCTACGGTTATGGACCTTGCCAATCGTGGATATATCTCTTTACGAAATTTAAAACCTGAAGAGGGAGAATCATCAAACGTTCCAGAAACTGGGTCCAGAGACTTTATGGTTGAACTTCCAAACAATGAAGTATATTCGGAAGCTAAAGGAAGTCTATCTGACCTGGAAGACTTTGAAAAAGATGTGCTTTGTCTGTTAAACGCTCATGCTTCTGAAAGAAAAGTCTCCTGGAAAAAACTTGAAAAAGAGCTTGAAAGCGGAACGGATTCCTATCAATTCTTAATTACCTGGAGCAAAAAAGTTCAAGCATACACTGAGTTTGATAAATTCTTCCAATCTACAGGAAACGTGTATATGAATTGTTTTGCCCGAACCATTTTGTTAGCGGCAGTTGTCTATTATATTGCAATTTCCAAATATTTCCCTTCAGACGAGTTTCCTTTAGTATCAAAAATTAATGTGCTGACTGCTCTAGTCGGGATTTTCGGGTTCGTTATGGTAAAGAATTCAAACCTGCTTATAATGGTATTTGGACGGTGGACCCCTGAAGGAAGCCTTTACTATAAACGATGGCATAATTTTAAAAAATATCTTACAAATCTTCCTGCTCTTAAAGCACGTCCTCCTGAGTCAATAGAGATCTGGGATTCTTATTTAGTGTATGCCACTTCCCTTGGAGTCGCAAAGGAAGCTCTTCAGAATATATCTCTGATTTTTCCGTCTTAGCAGCTAATAAAGAGTCGCTTCTATCCAATAATCTATAATTGTGATCAAGCTAGCAACTACCTTCAATCTGGCTGTAATTCTGAGGTTACCTGCTCTTCACCTCATCTAAAGCAGCAGGGATTGAAGAGAATACAGAAACGGCGTAGGTGGCAGTTCTCAAGGGCACGGACACAGTGTCGAACAAAACATCCTAGGTAAAAAGGCAAGAAGTCCCTTAAACTTATATTCGAGACTTTGGAGCAGGTAATGATTATAGTTTCCAGTCAGGGCTGAAAATTCCGAAAATTAATGAATCATAGGCGTTAACGAAGGAAATGAAAAAATATGAGGAAATTAATTTTCTGGAAAGTTGACTGAAAAAATAACAGACTTGATAATAATTCTTAAACCTGACCAGCAAGGCTAAGGATCTGTTTTATTAGAAGGATTCAATTTTTCAGATTTGATCAGTTGCTTCCGGTTTTCCTCTTAGCCTTGACATTTTCACTGATCTTCGATTTTTCACTGATTTTTCAATAAGATATACTCATTTACTTCCGGAGACTGTAATATACTTTGGCATGATTCTGGTGTTGCTACCATTTTCATTCGTTACTGTAAGACTTACATCGTAAGTCCCAGGTTCATTAAATGTGTGTGTTGCGTTTAAAGCATGTTTTGACTTAATGCCGTCTCCGAAATCCCAGTACCAGAAGTTCGGTGAACCTGTACTGTTGTCAGTAAATAATACTATTAAAGGTGCATTTCCTGATGTTATATTAGCAAAGAAGTCAGCAACAGGTGTTTTTAGTGATGGTACCACTTCCGAAACAGTACACATATAAATATCCTCATTTGTCAAGGGAAAAAAATTGCCTGTATATTCGTTACGTGAATCGCTCCAAACTATCCTATCGCCATAGATTGCAGGATACGACGGCCCTGATTTGTTTGAGGTAATCTGAGTTTCTGTATGAGTAGAGAGATTATACATATAAATATCGACATTTCTATTACGCTCGTCTACCCATACTATCCTGTCGCCATAGATAGCAGGATTATCCTGCCTTGTTGATTCATAGGCGGTGACTTTGGTCTCCTTGGATGTAGAAAGATCGTACATATAAATCTGGCGACCATTCACGTAAACTATCCTATCACCGTAGATTTTAGGATCCGATGCCGATCCACTGGTGGTAATTTGAGTTTCTGTAGATGTAGAAAGATTATACATATAAATGTCAGTTTTACTCCATGAACTATTGCCATTGCGATAATCTTGCCAAACTATTTTATCTCCGTAAATTGCAGGATAATCCTGCTGTGATTCATTTGTGGTAATCTGAGTTTCTTTAGAAGTAGAGAGATCATACATGTAAATATCGGCGTTTCCACTGCGTATATCTCGTAAATCTGTATATACTATTTTGTCTCTGTAAATAGCAGGATAGAACGCGTTTATACTGTTTGGAATCT
>ENA-UOOH01003972-UOOH01003972.1-fermentation-metagenome-genome-assembly--contig:-NODE-3972-length-10655-cov-5.161792_pt1 | contig 10655 bp, 7 predicted proteins | sample MGYA00245778_ERZ724025 | MGnify/ENA primary metagenome ERZ724025 (study PRJEB28704, sample SAMN03018313) | fermentation metagenome | biome: anthropogenic terrestrial biome; feature: soil; material... | reverse complement strand
GCCGGTCTCCTTCCACTGAGAGCCTGTCCAGTACAATTTCCTTACCGCCGGCGGTAACGGTCCGTCCCAATAGGACCTCCCCTTCCGCCGGAACGGCCAGACTTACCTTTTCCTCGGGACTGGTCTGCCGGTAGGCGTACAGCGGGAGAAAGGAAAGCTTTAGCATTTTGGCGTCAACGTCCAGGGCGCTAAAAAGGAAGGAACCTGCCACACTGCCTGTGCTGGAAAGGGTCATGAACTTGGCGCCCTCATAGGCCGCGCTTTTGCCGTTGGTCTGGTCGATCAGAAGGGGTACGCCAAACGGCGGGGCGTCTTTTACCGTTGGTTTGGCCAAACTCCAGGGAGGCTGATCCGGCGGCGCCATTCCGCCCGGCGCCTGGGGCGGTCCGCTGAAGCCGGCCGAGGCAGCGTGCGCCTGCCCGTCCGGACCCAGTCCCAGGCTATATGGCTGGCCGGTCCCAAAGCCGACACCGGTCACTCCGTTGTCCGGTTCGGCGGCCACAATGAATTCGGCAATACTCTGGCTCACACCGAGAACAAGCCTGTCCAGACTGATCTTCAGCCCGCCTGTTTCGCATTTCAATCCAGGGCTGATTTCCCTGGTCAGGCCGGCTAGTTTCACCGTATCCGCCTGTATCTCGAATATGGCCTTTTCACCGCCGGCGCGATCTGTAAATATAAGTGAAACTGTATATGCGTCGGGTTCTATGGCGGCCAGTTCGGCCATGAAATGTTCACCCCGGTAGCCTTTACCCGCATAGCAGGGATAATAAGCCCCGTTTTGGTCTCGCATTTCGATCTCAACTTCCTTTAGCATATCAAGGGCAGGGGACATGCGGTAGAACACCGTGGTACGCGCCACGTCGAAAAGGATCCCTTCCACGGTGAGCAGGCTTTGGCCCAGTTGCTTTGTCTGCCCCACCGGTGTGATCAGGCCCAGCTTTTCCGCCCTGGCGTAAGCAGGATCCTTCATGGCCACGTTTTTACCGGCGTAGTATGAGGCGGAGGCCAGTCCCGTGACGGACAGGGCGAGTAAAACCAGCACCACTAAAAAGGTGCGGCGCAGCCTGATCAGAAAGACCGCTGCCGGTTTTTCCGGCGTCCCTGCGGCTGCTGCGGTTAATTGCCCGGACGCCTGGAAGAACGGCTTGTGAAACTCCTCCAGCAAGCGCCTGCACTGGTCACAGGAGGACAGGTGTTCTTCCACGAATTCGGCGGTGACGGCGCTGGTCTCCCCCTCGGCGTAAAGGGCCAGCAAGTCCTGCACTATCTCGCATTTATTTTGACGCATAGAATCACCCCTTTTCCTGCAAGCCGTATATTTCCCTGAACCGTTTTTTAGCCCTGAACAAAATCACCCGGGCAGCCTGGGGGGATTTGCCCATGGCCGCACCGATCTCGTCATAGCTTAGATTTTCCACTTCCCGCATGAGGATCACCGACCGGTAATCCTCCGGCAGCAGGGAGAGCGTGCGCTCCACCTGCCCGGCAAGCTCCGCCCCGCACAGCGCCTCTTCAGGATCACTTTCAGCGGCGGGCGCCGTCTCACACCAGGACGGGTCCGCCGGAAACATATGGTTCTTCTTGCGTCCGTGCTTCGCGCAAACATTGCGGGCAATCCGGTAAAGCCAGGTGCGCACGCCGGATTCGCCGCGAAAACCGGCTATCGACAACACCGCCTGGTAAAAGGTTTCCTGGGTCAGCTCTTCGGCCAGGTCGTAACTGCCGGTGCGCCGGTACAGGTAACGAAAGATCATGGACCTGTGATCCTGATAAAATTCGGCGAGTAATTTAAACACACAACTCACCTGATACCTTTCAATATTACTGTACTGTAAAAGGGGTATTTGTTACACCAAAAAAAACCGAAGCCATAGCCGCTGTTTGAGCGCTCCAGGATCCCCGGTCAGGAGGTCTCTGATCTTTCAGTTCCGGTTAAACCATGTGTATTAGTTCTCTTTCAGCGGCCTGGCGTGATCGAAGTTCAAATCGCCTGTAAAAGCCGGTATCTCAACCTCGCTTTTTTCCTGCATCTCAACCGAAACGCCGACTGCCCCCAAAGATTCAACAAGGCCGCCTTTTAATTCCAACCTGCTCTTCAAAGCAGAGGCGTCGCCGATGGCCGTAATCCGGTAGGGAGGGGAGAGCGGGGTACCGTTGACATTGATATGGCTGCCGGACAGCCGTATCTCGCTGCCGGCTGTGATCCGCTGCCCGTTTATGGCGATGGCTTCCGAACCGGCGCTGTATAATTCGTTCACGATTTTTAAAAGGTGTTCGTCGGCGACATTATTTGAGTCCTGGGCTATACCGGACCCGCTCTGCCCCGGGCGGCCCTGCGCGACCAGTTCCACGCCCGGTCCGGACACAGGGGACAAACCGGCAAACTGTTTCATTTTAGCAAGTTCTCTATTCAGCGCCTCGTCGGCCTCCCTCTGTTCTATGCCGGCCTGTTCCGGTTTAGTTGACAGATCAGAAAGTTCCATCTGCGTTTCATATACATTATTCCGGACTGAATGGGCAGAGCCGGCGGCAGGTTCCTCTTCAGCGATATAAACCGGCTTGATGCCGCTGGAATAAGCCGGAACCCGAACCTGCTCCAGCTTTTTAATTGAGGCCTGGAGGCCCAAAAACCGCAGGTACTCAACCACTCCGCCTCTCATCTCCAGGGCGCCTTCCATGATATCGGGGTTGCCGATGGCGGTAATGACAAAGGGAGGAGTAAGCGGCTTATTGTTTATTCTGATCACGGGCCCGTTGCAACTGATGGCGCTGGTGGCTATAAGGCGCTGATCATTTACAGCGATGGCTTCGGACCCGGCCGCTTTTAATTCGTTGACCACTTTTAATATGTCTTCATCATGTACCAGATAGAAGTTGGGGTTCTCGCTGGGTTTTGGAGGAGCGCTGCTGTCTTTCAAGGTCACTTCCACGCCGCTGCCGGCCACATCGGTTACACCCGTAAAAATCGCTATCTCCTCTTTAATTTGAGATGCCAGGGGACCGGTGGACAGGTTTTCCAGCTGCCCCCGCATCCTGAGCAGTTGGGCCCGCAGGACCTCCTGCTCTTTTTTCATCGCTTCCACCTGGCCCGCCAACTCCTGTGTCCTCCGGATGGCCTCATTATGCTGGATATCCCTGATATGGAATTGCACAGAAAGGACCACTCCCAGCACAAGTCCTGCCAGGGCCAGAAGCCAGTATAAATTCCTTTTCATCTGCACCGCGCTCACCCTTATGATCCGAGGTCGCTCTAGTCCGTCTCTATATATTTAGGACGATATGGGCGACAGACAGGTTCATAAAAAGATAAATATAGACAATTGGCGCAACATTTCCCTTAAATAACAGTACCTTAATACGGCTATTTGTTACAGGAGAAAATGAATACCCCCTGGCGGCTAAGCCCAGGGGTATGGATCATTTATTTGATCTAATGCGTTATTCCCACTTAAATCTTTTTCTGAACACCTGCCGGGCACTGTATAAACGCGATTTTACCGTACCCCGCGGACATTGCAAGATTTCAGCTATTTCTTTATAGGACATACCCCGGATTTCCCTCATTACAAGGATAAGCCGGTACTTTTCGGGAAGGCTGTGCAGACACAATTGGACTGTACTGCAAAATTCTTTTCTCTCCAAAATTTCTTCCGGGGAAGAAACCCCGGCATGTAAATAATTCCTATAAACATTATTGTTTTCGGTGTCCGCTTTTTTATCCTCTACGAACCCTGCGAAAACTATATTGCGCCTCTTTTGGCGGCGCAGTTCATCACGGCAAACATTTACGGTTATGCGGTAAAGCCAGGTCATTAAACTGGATTCGCCGCGAAAACGGGGCAACGACCGATAAAGCCTGATAAAAGTTTCTTGGGTAAGGTCATCGGCGTCGACGCGGTTTCCGAGAAAACGGCAGGCTAAATTATAGATCTTGTTCTGATAACGCTTCACCAGTTGTTCAAAGGCATCCAGATCGCCTTTTCCGCTCTGTTTAACCAGAATATCATCAGCCGGATGCACCCAATCCCCCCATTCCCATAACCGCTTTTTCCGCACGGTCATCCGGGTCCCTAGAGGGGCTGTCCAGGTTTATGTCCAACAGAGCATCCTCCTGCTTAAAGCCCAGTTTGGTTATTTTTATAGCCGGGCCCCGGCCCATGATCTCCTCCTCGCTTTCCCACTGAGGCCAACTCATAACCAGAAGCCGCTCCCCGTCGGGCGCATCCTTAAGCCGGATGGGAGAAGTAAGCGGCAGTCCGTAGTTATGCGAAGCTTCGCATACGCAGGCGTCAATGACGGCGTCCACTTTGTTTCCGGCAGAATCCAGGACGGTATAGCCCAGGGTCCTGGTTTGCTCGTCTTCTTTTACGAATGAATTGAGGCAGACGATATATCCCTTGACCGGTATTTTTTTATTGATGCTGCCTGTTTCCGCAATCACTGCCAGGGGGATGAGCTGGTCCATGGCATAATAGCCGTAAACATCTGTGAGGCTTAGTTGCAGCGAGCCTGCTGCCGGCGGGTCAAAATTAGCCCGGCCCACCGCCGTTTTTTCATCCCGGGAAACACGGTAGGAGGGGCCGGGGTTGTCGATGCTGGACAGGTGCCTGGTCAGCTCCCGCCCGCCGTCACGCATGGCTGGCGCCCCTCCTTTAAGGCGGTAGCGGTAATTGTTGGGCCAATCATGCAGCGGGCCGTGCGCGACACCGTCGTAATCCCCCCGGGCAGTGAGCTTGTAACGGATTTGGGTTTCACTGATCCCCGTGATAATGGCGTCAACCAGCAGCCTGTAGCCATTTTTCTCTACTGCTTCGGCCAGTTGATATGTCCGCACGTATTTCTGGTCCACTATCTTAAACTTGATGCCCTGCAAGTCCAGGACAACGGGCCCGTCCCCGTGCTTCACCGGCCCGCCGGAAAATTCCAGACGCAGTGATTCAGGCGGGCCTTCCACCGGATCGAAGGTTAAAAGCGTTTTATTTCCGGGCAATTCGACGGGGTATTCCGGCAGGAAGGAATTCCAGCCCAGATTCTGCTCCTGCCCGTCAAAAAGCTTGACGTTCAGCGGATCTATCTCTCCCCTGACCTCTCCCTCGACTGCGGCAATGATAAACGTACCCGTCTTGTCAAACAAAATTTTTTCTATGGTCACCGTAGTTCCCTGGCAGTCCGCGGACCTGTTGACTTTGTTGAATTGGCCCAGCTTTTCCGCCCGCTCAAAGCGGCCGGGCAGCCCGGACCCGTCCGGCGCCGCGGACTGAGACAGGCAGCCTGCCGGCAGGAAAAGGACCAGCGCCGCCAGGGACAGAAGAACTGCTTTCTTTAATTTTTTAATTTTTGCCACATGCTAGTTCCTTTCCAGCACCACCGTTTTTCCGGTAAGCGCATCGATATAGCCCAAATCCCCGGAAACCGGGAGATAGACCATCTGGGGAGACGGCGCTTTTTGTTCATAATACTCCGGCCAGATGTACACCAGACGCAGGGGATGGCGTTTTAAATACTCTGCCTTCGCCACATCGGCTGTCACCGCGTCACTACTGTCCGGAAGGGTAACGGATGCATTGCGAGACCCGATACCAAATTCTGTTACCTTGCCGGTAAGGGCATCAACCCGAACTATATGAGAACTGTCCGCAACTGGTATGCCCTGATAAGTCTCGCTAAATTGAATAAAAAACTGCGGCCGCTGCTGCATTTGGTCTGTCAGCTTGCTCTGATCCACCCAGGCTGGAATGTTATCTTCACTGGGGAAAACCGTCAGCACCAGCTCGGCCGCACCCGGTTCCAGGTACCTTTGAAGAAATTGAACCGCTGTTTTCTGAGCGTCTTCCCCGGATACCGTTCCCTGTTTGCCGCGTCCGGAATCATCCTGAATGCCGAAGCCCACAATTTCCCCCGTCTCCGCTATAGTCTTAAGGTTTACAAAACGTACTTCGTTCCAATCCGATTTGTTGTCCGTTTCCTGCTGCGTTTCAGAGCGCCAGGAGTATTCTTTGAACTGGTATCCCGAGGTAACAGGCAAATCATGAACCCTGACGCTGCCAAACTCCATGCCGGCCATATCCACGCCGAATTCCTCCGCCAGCAACCTGGCCCCTTCCTCAGGCGTCGCGGCGTAAAACTTCTTGCCCTCCCCGTTCAGGATAATCCGTTGAGATTGCTGAAGGCCGCCCCAGGAATCGTCCAACGGCTTCCCCGTTTCTGCATCTATGAAACCTGAAAAAGACGGATAATACATCAATACCGGTGTGGTTTCCTCACCGCCTTTGCCAAGCCATGAAAGCCTTAGGGGCTGCCTGCTGTTGTAGCTCAGCTTCATTTCCACCAGCCCGGCAAAAGCCTTTTCTGCAGCTTCCTTCGTCATTGCCCGGGACGGATCGGGAAACTTGGCCGAATCCTGATTATTATCCTTCTCTTTACGGAATTCGGTAATGTGGCCGGCGGAGTCAACACTTACCTGAAAGCCGCTATTTAAAAAGGGGACGCCATTTATCAGTTGATTAAAATATACATGAGCCGAGGTCATCATTATTTTGTTTCCTTTATCGTCCGTGGTACTTCCGCTGCTAAAGCTCATTGTTTCCCCCATCTCGTATTCTTCCAACCTGTCCCCGAGGAGTTCACGGGCAAATCCCGCCGCTTTCTCTTCCACCAAAGCGGGAGACGGCAGATTTTCCGCAGTCCACTGAGGGTTATCAATATAAAAATTGATCAGCTCCCCCGTCTTGGCATCAAAAGCGATGCCGGCCCGAATACGCCGGTTATCCGGGGTAACGTCCGGGGAGCCGTCGGTTAAGTATCCCCCCCAGGCTGTCCTGTCCTCATTGTATTCCACATTCTGCAAGGACAACTCCTTGAGTTCAGGTATAATCTGGTACATTTTTTCCAGGGCTTGCCGCTGTGCTTCCGTTAACTCCGCTTTAGAAAACAGTTGAATGGCGTCTCCGCTTCTTTCCTGCACCACTGCGACCTCTTGTTCCGCCGCCCACGCAGGCGTTGTCAGTAGCATACCTGCCGCCAACACGGCTGCTACCGTTCTTTTAACCTTTTTCAATCATTTCTCCCCCCTGCTTAAAAATCACAAATTTTTTAATCACTTTTATGGATCACTCATTTTTCATCCCTACCTGAATATGACGCAAAAAATACCCGAATGGATGGTGCAAACCCAGGCGTTTCACCCACCGGCGCCCTGAACATAGGTCAGGTCTCCTATTTCATTTATAAATGGTCATTTACTGTACTGTACCAAAAACAAGGCTTTTGTTTCACTGCCATTTATTGGCGCATTTCCTGAACGGTTTTCCGATAGTGACAGGGGCAGGGGGGTGAACTTTGGAGGAAGCAAGCGGCAGTTTTGCCGGTGAAAAAGGCCCGACATCCAGGTCATACCCGGCCTTAACTATAGCCGTTGTTTTTGGTGGGTCATTAAAAAGGAATGCTTTAAACCATAGAGAAAGATAATACTCTATAGTCTGTACTGCCCAAAATTGCTGCTATGTTTATTATGTAATCATCCCGAGAAAACTAATCCCCTCGCTGAAAACCCTTCTTTTGACGTACCGATTTTTCATGATAGGAGCTTATAGGTTGAAATTCTTGGAAGGAATTCTTGTTTATTTATTAAGTTCAGGTGTTGGAATTTTGTTAATTATATCCAGCCATTCTATCAAAGAGCAAGGTGCAGTTTTAACTAAAATTACTAAAATATTTGGAGCTATGTTATTTATACTAGGCTTAGTTTTACTTGTAGTAAGTGTTATGGGTGAGTTAATAACGATTATATTTGGTTTATGGTTTTAAAAAGATAAAATACCTCTTGTCCTTCGTTTCTACAAGGTGTAAAATAAAAACAAGTTGTAGAAGCGGAGGGAGATGTTGCTGCAGTGAATATTACAGACGCGGAAATGGAGATCATGCGCATCGTATGGGACAGCGGCGAAAAAGTGACCACCAGGGATATCATGGAAAATCTGCCCGGCAAAAAAGTAACCACCGTACTGACTCTGGCCGGCCGGCTGATCCGTAAAGGCGCGCTGCATGCGGTTAAAACCGGCCGCTCTCATGCCCACGTGTACTGGGCGGGAATCAGCGAAGAAGAATATCAGAAAATGCAGACCCGGAATTTTATCCGGTCGATTCACAACGGTTCGGCCAAAAGTCTGATCAGCGCTCTGTTTCAGGATGAAAACTTAACGCCGGAGGACATTGCAGAGCTCAGGGCTTTTATCGAAAAGCAGGTGAAGCGTGATGATTAAAATGCTGTTCATGACTTCTCTTGCAGGCAGCGTCGTCAGCCTTTTGCTTATTCTGCTTAAAACCGGGCTGGTGAAAAAATGCGGCGGTACTTGGTATTATCGTATCTGCCTGCTTTCTCTGGCGCTGTTTGTGGTACCGGTACAAGTCAATGTAGCGGGGCTTCTGCCCCAGCGGGTAGCCATCGGGGAAAAAGCGCCCGTGCAGCAAGCCGCCCTGACCGGCCAAACCGCTCCCTCCCCAGAGGGAACTATCCCGGCAGCTGCAGCGCAAACAGCTGTCAATCATCATCTGCCGTTGACAGTTCCGGACACCGAACAATGGATGTTGGGCATTTGGACGGCGGGTGTTGTCTTGATGGTTGGCAGATACCTGTGGGGCTATTTCAGGTTTAAGAACAAGGTAACCAAAACCAGTCCTATCGGTAAAGCGGAAGATTTGGATGTTGTGGCCAGCGCTTATGTCCGCTCTCCCATGCTGATCGGGTTTTTCAAGCCTAAAATCGTGATCCCGCAGGCCGAAATCAGCGCCTGTGATTATCAGTTGGCCTTGCGGCACGAACTGGCTCACCATAAACAAAAAGACGCCTGGTGCAAGCTTTTGGCCGTGCTGGTAAACTCCCTGCACTGGTTTAATCCGCTTACCTATCTCGTGGTGCGAAATATAAGCGAGGCCTGTGAATACGCCTGCGACGAAAAAGTGACGCGGGACATGGCCTGGGAGGAAAAGAAACGCTACAGCAATATGATTTTGAATTTTGCCTGCCACGCCTCCCCCGCTTTAAGCAGCAGCCTGGCCAGGAATAAAAAACAACTGTTCAGGAGGTTTGAACTGATCATGAAATCCGGAACCACAAGCGGAAAATTCTTGGGCGCCCTGCTGGCCGCGGTGCTGCTGGCCGGTTCCGTAACGGGGGCGTCACTGGTGTTCGCGGAGGAGCTGAAACCGCTGTCCGAGTTCGGCGGCGCATTCGTGACCCACTATAATTGGCCCAGCACTCTTGAAGACAATGTGCTCAGTACACTGGACATGCTTTCCGATATAAAAGGTGGTTTTAGAGTGAAGGTATCTTCTATACCCGGCACTACTTATATTGACGTCAACGGACGGAAAATAGATACATATAACCGGACCGAGCCCTATTACGGTGTGGAGAAGGAGTGGAAAGAAAAAAGTTTCGCTGTTAAAACAATGACAACCAAAACCCTGTCCATAGAAGGGAAAGACGTTACCGTGGCCTTTGCCGGCCAGGCCGCCGCCTACCGGGACGATAAAGTGATCGAAAAAATGATCAGAAACCAGATTGCCTTTGAACTGAGCTATCACAACGAGCATTATGATTATGACCATCAGGCGTTCATCAACGAGCTGATCAGCCGCGGCGCCTATGTCATCAACGAGGTGGTCGCGCCGGAAAATTTCAAACCCGTTGAATTTAGCAGGCGAAACGGAGATTTTGTGGGGATGAAAATACTGACCAAGCTTGATAAAAAGGATAAGATCACTGATGTCTTCAATCAAAAAACGGTCATACCGAAAAACATCGACGGCCATCAAGGGGCACAGCTGGGAGACAGCTTTGTGATTGGCAGCGGCGAAAGCCTGGCCATAGACATCAAGGAGACCACCGACAAAATGCCCAAGGTCAACTGGGCCATCATCAATGTGACAACCGGCGAGCCGATGGATTGGATACCCGGAGCGCTGGGCGGTTACAGGTTTATCTATACACCGCGAGAAGCTTACGCCAACCATACTTTTAAAGTCGTAATGAGTGGCTATGAAAGCGACACTGCCCATATCGAAATTTTCACTTACCGGACGGGAGAAGGCGAAGCCGCGTCAGACGGAAAAACGGCAAGACAAACTATAACCAGTTTTATTGAGAACTGACTGTTCTAATTGAACACTGTGAAAACCGAAGATTGGCGGGACCAACTGGAAGGTTGTCCTGTAAAAATAATAAGAACCCTGCGATACGCTTGGGCGCTTATTATTTTTATAAGGTTATAAATTGTTCCGGTGGAGGCCAGCTTTTGGAAAGCAATCAGGAAATACAAAATCAGGTTGAATTCCTCTATCATGAAACCGCAAAGCAACTGTATAAATTAGCACTTTATACCTTGGGCAATAGGAAGGTAGCCGAACAAATCACAGTTAATGCTTTTTGTGAAGCTTTCAATACTATTTCGGACAAGACGGATGTCAATTTATTTAAAGAGCGAAGTATCAAATTGCTATATAAGCATGGCAGAAAGATACAAAAAAAGTCCGAGTGGAATGGCTGTACGATACCTGTTAAAACCTCAGAAGACATAGGAGGGCAGGCGGGCGTTAAGAAAAAGGAACTTATTCAAATGCTTGGCAGTCTAAATTTTGACGAAAGATATATT
>ENA-UOOH01003971-UOOH01003971.1-fermentation-metagenome-genome-assembly--contig:-NODE-3971-length-10658-cov-2.646232_pt1 | contig 10658 bp, 13 predicted proteins | sample MGYA00245778_ERZ724025 | MGnify/ENA primary metagenome ERZ724025 (study PRJEB28704, sample SAMN03018313) | fermentation metagenome | biome: anthropogenic terrestrial biome; feature: soil; material... | reverse complement strand
CACTTGCACCTTCAATCACACTGTCGGGACGTGCAAAATATACGAACTCAAATACACACATACCGCTTTTTTGCCCGCAATGTGTCTCAATTGTACGAACACCCTGACTAGAAGCCACAACGATCTCTCCGGGCCTTATATCCCTGACAAAATCAGCGTTAATGCTGTCCAAAGCACAGCTTTCAGATGCAAATACAACAGCACCATCTTGCGTCCTACCCATACAAAGTGGTCTGAACCCCTGCGGGTCTCGGACAGCAATTAGTTTTTGAGGAGACATTACAACAAGAGAATATGCTCCTTTAATGGAGGTCATTGCCTTTTCGATAGCTTCCTCTATCGAGCCGGTTTCCAGCCTTGCTTTGGTAATCGCATATGCAATTACTTCGGTGTCGCTTGAGCCATGAAATATCGCGCCTTCAAGCTCGTATTGACGGCGCAACTCATATGCGTTGGTGAGATTTCCGTTGTGGGCAATTGCCATGGTACCCTTTACATGGCGCACTACAAGGGGCTGTACATTGTTATTGTTATTGGCATTACCTGTAGTTGAATACCGAACATGAGCTACAGCGATATTTCCATTTCCGAGTTTTTCAAGAATTTCGGATGTAAAAACCTCAGGCACCAAACCAGTTGCCCGGTGTGAACGGAAAACACCGTCCTCGTTTACTGCAATGCCACAGCTCTCCTGCCCTCTGTGCTGTAGCGCATACAGTGCAAAATAGGTTGAGCGAGCAACGTTGCTGATAACCGGATCAAAAATACCAAAAACGCCGCATTCTTCATGCAGTTGATCTGACATATATATACCTATGCCTTTCTATATAAGGTCTGATTCATTAACATTAAACAAAACACCCAGCTATTCGCCCATTAGACGGCGCATAACTTCTTTGTAAGCTTCAACTTCTCCGCCCAAATTTCTGCGAAAACGATCCTTGTCCAACTTTTCATGCGTATGTACATCCCAGAAACGACAAGTATCGGGCGAAATTTCATCGGCGAGGACGATTTTTCCATCTGCTGTCTTGCCAAACTCAAGCTTAAAGTCTACCAACTCAATGTCAAGTTTTAAAAAATATGTTTTTAAAAATTCGTTTACCTTAAATGCGTATGTTGCAATTATATCCAGCTCCTCCCTGGTTGCAAGACCTAGCGCGAGAATATGATAATCGTTGATAAGGGGATCCCCCAGATCATCATTTTTATAACTAAACTCGAGAGAGGGCTGTTTTAAAGGAGTGCCTTCCTCGACACCGTAGCGCTTTGAAAAGGATCCGGCTGCTAGATTGCGCACAATGACCTCTAAGGGAATAATTGAGACCCTTTTCACAATGGTTTCACGCTCGGATAATTCTTTCACATAATGAGTGGGCACTCCCTTTTTTTCTAGGAACTGCATCAGCATATTACTCATTCGATTATTTATAACACCTTTTCCGAGAATTGTACCTTTCTTTTCACCATTAAATGCAGTTGCATCATCCTTGTAATCAACAATCACCAAGTCTGGTTGATTAGTAGAAAATACTTTTTTCGCTTTTCCTTCATAGAGTTGGGCGCACTTATCCATTTTGATTCCTCCTAAAGCGTATAATTAGAGTAATAATTCAATATTGAGACAGCTTTTTATCCTTTTCTATAACAGCGGTTTCCATGTCCTGTTTCATTTTAAAAAGCTTATCGCTCAATTCCGTATCAATAAGGGCAAGCATCTGCACAGCGAGGATTGCAGCATTTTCCGCCCCGTCGATTGCTACAGTCGCAACGGGTATTCCTGCCGGCATCTGAACAGTAGACAAAAGCGAATCTAGGCCGCCCATCGTAGAAGATTTTATCGGAATACCTATAACCGGAAGTATGGTATGAGCAGCAAGGACGCCTGCCAAATGAGCCGCCTTACCTGCCGCAGCGATAATTACTCCAAAGCCGTTATAATAGGCGTTAGAGGCGAAGGAAATCGCCCTCTCAGGCGTACGATGAGCAGACATTACATGAGCTTCAACCGGGACTCCAAAGTATTTTAGTTTTTCAATCGCTTTAGAGACAACCGGCATATCACTGTCGCTGCCCATGATTACTGCAACTTTCTTTTTTTGTGTCATCTTTTGCTCTCCCCATCTTGAAAACTTCCAGTCGGCTGATTTACTCCTTTATTAAACTGCATAAAACAGATTAAATAACGGCTGCAGGCGCAACAACGCCTACAGCCGCTTTATTCAGGATTATATTTGAATAGATTGGAGCTGTTCCTGCAATTATAGTTGCAATACTCCCGGTGCAAAAATGAAATAAATCCATTAACCACATTACACCTCGCATTTTATAGCCTCCAATATTCAAATACAATTGATTGTATGTACATATTCTATTGCAAAACAGTGCTAATTTCAAGTAGCACAAGCATTTTTGTAGAGTTATAGTGTTCAGGCATTCTTTAACAACAATATTTTGTATACTTTCGCTTTATTCGCTGTTATAAGCATATCATCCATGTTTTTGTAATTACTAAAAAATCGGTGGAGGATCCCCCCACCGATTTGGCTGATTATATGATTAATACATTCCGTCCATTCCGCCCGGAGCAACAGGAGCGGCAGGAGCAGCAGGCTCTTTCTTATCTGTAACAAGAGATTCTGTTGTGAGAACCATAGCTGCGATAGATGCAGCGTTCTCCAGTGCCGAACGAGTAACTTTCGTCGGGTCTACAATGCCTGCGGACATCATATCGACATACTCTTCGTTGGCAAAATCGTAACCATAACCGATCTTACCGGCCGCCATAATCTTATCAATAATAATGCTGCCTTCAAGACCGGCATTAAGAGCAATCTGACGAATCGGCTCCTGAACAGCCTTTTCAACAATTTTTACGCCCGTCTTTTCGTCGCCCTCTTTTTCCTCAAGCAGCTTATTTAGGCGTTCAGAGGCATTGATAAGAGCTACACCGCCGCCAGCTACGATGCCCTCTTCAACTGCAGCTTTAGTAGCAGACAGGGCATCCTCAATTCGCATCTTCTTTTCTTTCATTTCAACTTCGGTAGCTGCACCTACTTTAATAACAGCAACACCGCCGGAAAGCTTAGCAAGACGCTCCTGCAGCTTTTCACGGTCAAAATCAGAAGTGGTGTTTTCGATCTGAGAGCGAATCTGAGCAACACGAGCTTTGATGTCTTCGGAATTTCCCGAACCATCAACAATAATTGTATTTTCTTTCTGTATCTTAACTTGGCGGGCACGTCCAAGCATCTCCACGGTTGTCTCTTTAAGCTCAAGTCCGAGCTCTTCGGAAATAACCTCGCCGCCTGTTAGCGTTGCAATATCACGGAGCATTTCCTTGCGGCGATCGCCAAATCCGGGTGCTTTGACAGCAACACAGGTGAAGGTTCCACGTAGTTTATTGACAATCAGAGTAGACAACGCTTCGCCTTCAACATCCTCGGCAATAACCACAAGCTTGCGGCCTGCCTGCAAAATCTGTTCAAGCAAAGGTAGAATATCCTGTACATTGGAGATCTTGCGGTGATCAAAATGTATGCATCATCAATAACAGCTTCCATTTTTTCAGTATCTGTAACCATGTATGGCGTAATATAACCGCGGTCAAACTGCATACCTTCAACGACCTCGGAATAGGTTTCGGCGGTTTTGGATTCTTCAACAGTGATAACACCGTCAGCTGAAACCTTTTCCATTGCTTCTGCAATCAGTTTTCCTATTGTGGCATCATCTGCCGAAACGGTTGCAACACGAGCAATATCTTCACTGCCACTAACTTTATTTGAGTTAGAAATAACCCCTGCTACTACTTCTTTAACAGCAGCTTCAATTCCGCGCTTAACACTCATAGGGTTGGCGCCTGCCGCCACATTTTTCATGCCCTCACGAATCATTGCCTGTGCAAGAAGGGTGGCAGTGGTAGTCCCGTCACCTGCTACATCATTTGTTTTCGTTGCTACTTCTTTGACAAGCTGGGCACCCATATTCTCAAAAGAATTGTCAAGCTCAATCTCTTTTGCGATGGTTACACCGTCATTTGTAATAAGCGGTGCGCCAAATTTTTTGTCCAAAACGACATTGCGTCCGCGGGGACCAAGCGTAATTTTTACGGTATCAGCAAGCTGGTCAACTCCTAACTGGAGTGCCTTGCGGGCTTCCTCGCCGTAAAGAATCTGTTTTGCCATATCTGTATTCCTCCTATATTATCTAAAATAATAATTTGCCGAGATGATTATTCGACGACTGCAAGAATATCATTCTGACGGACAATTGTATATTCCTGACCGTCCAGCTTGACTTCGGTTCCGGAATACTTGCTCGTCAATACCTTGTCGCCAACCTTTACGTACATTGTGATGTCCTTGCCTTCGACATTACCGCCCGGTCCGACAGCGACTACTTCAGCAACCTGTGGTTTTTCCTTGGCTGAACCGGCAAGAATGATACCGCTTTTGGTGGTTTCATCAGCTTCAACCAACTTAACTACGACCCTGTCTGCAAGAGGTTTAATTGACATAATTGTTCCTCCTTGATAAAATATTGATATTTTTAGCACTCTAACTCTTTGAGTGCTAACTACTTACATATTTTAACCGGAAAATTGGAAAAATCAAGAGACATTTAAAAATTTCACAATTATTTTACAAACTGACTATAATTGTCGAGATCGAGCTTGCTTGTCAATAGAGTTTTTCGAAAGTGTCCTACTCATCTATCCTGCGGAATAACAAAAGATACTGATTTCGGATTTACTTTAAATACAATTTCATTTTTGGAAAAACACTCACCATCAACACAAACGGTAACAGGTTTCGGTGAATTTACGATCATGCTTTTGCCCTTGAATGTATGTACAATCGGAAGATCCAGGTGTTTTCCTTCCCTATACATCTTCAAAAATTTCAATATTTTATTCCTTCGTATGGTTTCTATTAACACAAAATCAAGAAGACCGTCGTCATTAATAGCGGTAGGAGCACCGCGGTACCCCCCACCATAATACTGACCGCTTGCTGCAAGAGCAAGTATATAGTCCCCCTGATAGTCGACCATACCATTTTCTGTTTCAATGCTTACATGAAGCTGTCTGCCGATATGGTGAAAAAACATATACAGAACCGAAAGATTATATGCCATAGGTCCGGTTACAAATGGAAAATGCTTAAAATATATCATTTTATCAGCTACATCCGCATCCATGCCCATACAGCAGATATTAAGGGATTTATATCCGTTACAATCTATGGTATCAACAACGCGTGCCGTTCCGTTCACCTGTGCCCTAACAGACTTAAAAGGAAGACCTTCCTCGAAACTTTTGATATAATCATTTGCCGACCCGCAAGGAATACACCCAATTTCTACATTCTTATATCCAAACGATCCATTCAGCACCTCCATGAGCGTACCGTCCCCACCGCAAGCATACAAACGCACCGGTTCCCCCTTTGCGGCATGCTGACTTGCAAGTCGAGCCGCATCATTTGGTGCGGAAGTAACATGAATTACAAAATCGTCGGGATGTTTGGCAAAAAAGCTTTCGATATCAGGTATCAGTCTTAAGGCAGACTGCTTTTTACCCGCAGCAGGATTGAGAATAAAGACATGATTCATAATTTAGATATCCTTTCTCGTACAGGTCTGAGGCTCATCATCTGTAATACATATAAAGCTGACATTTAAGCATTCCGTTATAAAGCTTTCTGCGTTTATCCGCAGGTCGCCCAAATAACTCTTCAAAATCATCATGTGGGCTGATTATATAATAGCTCCAATTAGGGTGTGGTTTGAATACATTTCCCATTTGGCGTATAATATCCCCTGCAGCTTTCACATCAAGCAGTCGTTCACCATAAGGGGGATTGCATAAAACTACTCCGCCGTCATCATCAATTTTGAAATCAGTAATATTCGCTACAACAGCTGTAATATTATTCCCGACTCCTGCTTTCTTTGCATTTTCCAATGTGAGGGCAATGGAATCACTGTCAATATCATTGCCCAGTGCCATGAAATCCGGTTTTGGTCTTTCCATTTCCCTTGCCCTGGTTCGCTCCATACGCCATATCTCGGAAGGAACCAGTTTCCATGCAGATGCTGCAAATTCCCGACGGATTCCAGGTGCAATTTTCATAGCAGCCAATAATGATTCAATCAGAAGTGTGCCTGATCCACAGCAGGGATCAATCACCCTGGCAGCATTTCTAACCCTTGCAAGGTCAGCAATTGCAGCAGCCAAAGTTTCCTTGATTGGAGCATCGCCGGCTTTAGCTCGGTATCCACGTTTATGCAGACCAGGACCACTTGTATCAATCAGCATTGTAACTTCATCTTTTAGGATTGTAAACTGGATTTGATATAGCACTCCCGATTCCTCAAACCACGGTATCCTGTACCTTTCCTTTAGCCGTTCAACAACCGCTTTCTTAATAATAGACTGGCAATCCGGAATACTGTGAAGCTTGGATTCAAGTGCCCATCCTTTGACAGGAAAACGGTCACTTTTTCCAATAAACCGTTCCCATGGCAAAGCGCGTACTTTGTCAAAAAGTTCTTCAAATGAAAAGGCGTTAAATTGACCCATAACAACCTGAATCCGTTCAGCATATCTTGAACCGATATTCGCCCGTGCAAGGATTTCCGGACCACCTTTAAATAGAACACGCCCATTTTGAGGACTTACCTCCTGTGCTTCCATCCGCCGAAGCTCGTTTCCCAAAATACCTTCTACTCCAAATATACAGGGTGCACTCATTAATAAATCCATCATAGTTTCCTTCCATTATTTACACTTATCCATTTCTTATAATATATTATTCCAGAAAAAGAGCCGCATCAATCACAGCGGCTCTTTAAAATCTGTATTATAAGAATATATATTTCTTATAAACTAGCCAATCATCGAAACGTATGAAACAAAATGGTGGGCGGGGTTTTCCCTTTCGTATTCGCATTGGCTGTAATTATGCGTTGGGTTCTAATAGTCCATAATTTCCATCCTTGCGGCAGTATACAACATTAATCTCATTCGTATCCATGTTGCGGAACATGTAAAACTGATGATCGAGGAGATTCATCTGCAGGACGGCTTCTTCTACATCCATGGGTTTTACAGGGAATCTTTTTGACCTAACGATCTTGAAATCAGATTCAAGATCGCCTTCTTCCAGTAAAACATCATTTGAAAAAGCATCTTCACGGAGTCTTTTTTCAAGACGTGTTTTATTTCGGCGAATTTGTCGAAATAAAACATCCACAAGCTTGTCCACTACTTCGTTTGCATCATCTTCGGCATCCTCAGCCCGAAATAGCATCCCATTATTCCGAATCATAATTTCAACACGCTGGAGGTTGCGTTCCTGAGAAACTGTTACTTCGGCTTGAGCATCACTTTCAAAAAACTTATCGAGTTTTGAAAGCTTTTTCTCCGTTCTTTGCGCAAACGACGAACTGATTGAAACCTTTCTGCCTGTGATGGTGACTTTCATGACTTCAACTCCCGTTCCTAACCCTTTGCAGGGACTTTTGTTTGCTGAACCATGAATCGCCCTTTGTGAAACCTTCGGCAGTAACCACAGATTATGCTTCAGTTTTCAAGGCGGTGGTTCTGCATTCATATTATAACAAATTATTTAGAAAAAAGGAAGTGATTTCATCTGATTTTTTAACTGGGTCTTGTGATTCTGTGCTAATAAGATTACAGAAATAATGACACTTATTAGATACAATCAATAATTTAAAAGAATTAGTTCTATGTAATAGGCTGATTACAGTGTTTTACTGGCGTGTCTGGTTACGTGGCAGCCGACATTAACGGCGACCGGAAGACCTGCAATGTGAGTTGGATAAGTCTCAATTGCAACCTTAAGCGCAGTAACTTTACCGCCGAATCCTTGAGGACCAATATTTAGAGAGTTTACGGCATTCAAGGCATCTGCTTCCATCTTTTCGTAATAGGTATCCGGGTTCGATATATCCAGCGGACGGCACAAAGCTCGCTTGGCTAACAAAGCACTCAATTCAAAATCACCGCCGATTCCAACAACAAGAACCATTCGAGGACAGGCATTGCTGCCTGCAGACCTAGCCGTATCTGCAATAAACTCGACAATATCCTCATAACGAGCAGCAGGTGTAAACATATGAATTCGACTCATGTTCTCGCTTCCGAACCCTTTTGGCGCTACAGTCAACTTTATTTTATCTCCCTGTACAAGAGTAATATGCAGAATCGCCGGAGTATTATTATTGGTATTGACGCGCCGCAATGGGTCCTTTACGACAGAACACCGTAACAGTCCTTCTAAATACCCTCTTGCGACACCTCTATTAACCGCTTCGGACAGCAAACCGCCGAATATATGCACATCCTGTCCAACCTCTGCAAATACAACCGCCATTCCGGTATCTTGACATACAGGTAGCCTGTACTGTTCAGCTGCTTTAATATTCGCTTCAAGATCATGCATTATTTCACAGGCAAGCAGTCCTGTTTCATTTGCAGCCGCTTGGTGTACAGCATCCTTAACATCATCCGTCAAAAACAGGTTGGCTTCGATACATAAATCCCGTATTGCCTGTTCTATTGTTAAAGCGTCAATTTCTCTCATTGAAGTCCTTCTTTCTTTCGGACAGCTAAACGAAACGTTTTCCCTTACAAAATACCGCGATGGGTTTTGCGGTAATGGTTAGCGGATCATTAGCAAACAAAACCAAATCAGCGTCTTTACCCGGTGTAATGGAGCCGATACGATCATCGATTCCACATATTTGAGACGGTGTGAGCGTTATTGCACGCAGAGCCTGATCATAAGGCAGTCCTTCGCGTACTGCAAGCCCTGCACATAATGAGAGGTACGACTCAGGTATAACTGGGTGGTCGGTTATGATTGCAATCTCAACTCCAGCATTATGCAGAATTACAGGATTGGTTGGTGTAAGATCCTTTAGCTCCGGCTTTGACCGATCGCAAAGAAGAGGGCCGCAGAGTATTTTTACACCATCCTGTGCCAGAAGATCAGCAGCAAGATGGGCTTGTGTACCGTGAACAATGATATAATCAAGGTCAAATTCCTTTGCGATTCGTTGAGCAGTAAAAATATCATCTAATCTGTGAGCATGAAAATGGACAGGAAGTTCTTTTCGGATAACCGGGAGCAACGCTTCGCATTTAATATCAAATTCCGGCTCATCAACATCTTCATTATCCAGAGCATTTCTCTTGTCAGCATCATACCGTTTTGCAAAGGAAAGTTGCTCCCGAATAATTGCCGCTGTTGCCATTCTGGTGACGGGTGATTGATTTTTGCCATGATAAACCGTTTTTGGATTTTCACCAAGTGCCATTTTCATTGCAAGCGGTTCTTTAATAATCATATCCTCCATACGTCGACCGTATGTTTTCATTGCACAAAGCTGACCGCCGATCGGATTTGCGCTTCCCGGACCGGTCACAACGGTTGTCACACCGGCTTTCAAAGCCTCTTGAAAGCATCGATCCATTGGATTAACCGCATCAACAGCGCGTAAATGCGGAGTTGCCGGGTCGGTGTCCTCATTTCCGTCATCACCCTCAAATCCTAATGAATCCTCCCACATTCCAAGATGGGTATGCGCGTCCACAAAACCCGGCAGCAAAATTCCGCCCTGCGCATCAAACAAATCCACATCAGTTCCCGAATAAGGCATCTCCCCTAATTCGGTAATGATACCGTCTTGAAATCTGACATAGCCTGATTCAATAACGGATTGATCAATGGGAAATATCTTTGCATTGATTATTACCATAATTAGAACTCCAATACATATGTAAATACGAAAAAAAGAAGCGGAGCATAGCTCCGCCCAATTTACGTTTCAGCGTGAACCACGGCGAGAGAAACCGCCGTTTTTGCCATCAAGCGAACGTTTTAAATCAAGCATTTTCTCATCACTGGTTTGCTTGAACTTTGAAATCATATCTTCAAAGCTAACGGTATCATTACGGTTAGTCTGCCATTCAAAACCGCCCGGACGGCCGGGGGATGAATTGCGCTGCCGTGCAGCAGTTGGTTCGATTGCCTTTTTCATAGACAGACTGACCTTGCCGTCTTCCCCAATGGTGAGAATTTTTACCTTAACCGTCTGGTTCTCCGTGACATAATCGCGGATTTCCTTTACATAGGTTGGGGCAACCTCCGATATATGCACCATACCGGTTTTGCCTCCCGAAAGCTCAACAAAAGCGCCAAATTTTGTGATACCCGTAATTTTACCTTCCAATACCGCTCCAACTTCAAGTTGCATATGTGCTTGTTTTCCTCCTAATTTCAGTCAATTACCATAATATATAGTTTCGCCCGGACGGGCCATACTGTCACGTGCTTTTTCCTCAAGATAGTCTTCATAATTTTTATTTTTATATTCCAGCTCTTCAATTTCCTTGCTCAATTGCTCATTTGCTGCATTAATTTCCTCAATTCTCCTTTGCCGCTGACTGATTTCAAGCTGAAGCTGAATCAGCATAACAGCAACGTAGACAGAAAAGGCAGCCAACGCTATGCGAAGAAAAATACTTTTTTTCTTTTTTCTCTTTCCAGCAGCCGGCGAAAGTAAGCAAGTTTATCTTGTTCCAAGAGGCGTCATCTCTTTTCTTTTAGATCTTCCCATCCAGCTGC
>ENA-UOOH01003970-UOOH01003970.1-fermentation-metagenome-genome-assembly--contig:-NODE-3970-length-10660-cov-43.513814_pt1 | contig 10660 bp, 7 predicted proteins | sample MGYA00245778_ERZ724025 | MGnify/ENA primary metagenome ERZ724025 (study PRJEB28704, sample SAMN03018313) | fermentation metagenome | biome: anthropogenic terrestrial biome; feature: soil; material... | reverse complement strand
TCCCGCCTTTCAATGAGGCTGAATAGCTGGTGATCCAGGGGCTCACGTCTACATACTCGACTTCTTCTCCCTTCCGGCTGTTCACCGGGATGCTGAAACCAACTTGGTCTTCTTCAGGGACAAAATCGAAAATTGCTTGCCCGCCGCCTACAATTAGACCAGCTGTGTTGTAAGCGACCGCGTTCAGCAGCACCTGGGTATAGGTGTAGGGGTCGGCATTACTGAGCCATCCGGTAACGTTGTAATTGTTGCCAACCCGAAATGCGGTAGTGTTTTGGATGGTTAGTGGCTGTTGATATTTTAACTGCCGGTCGATCAAGCCATCCACTACGCGTACCTCAACGCCCGTAATCACCAATCCTGAGTTGAGTTCAAATGCCTGTACCAGGCTGGTAGTTTCGTTGGGGAAGAGGTAGCGGAAAGAAGTGCGCTGCTGGGCAAGGCGGTTGCCGGCTTCATCCAGTGCAAGCACCTCCAGCTGGACATCCCGCAAAATGGCGTCATCAAGGGTATTGAACAATTTTGCCATGATCAGCAGATTCGTGTCTTCCTGCAGGTATTGCAGCTCCGTAATGCGCACCGGATTCGGGTTAACCAGGTTTGGGGTTGGCGTGGGGTTAATGGGTAGGAGCGGGCTTTGCGTTACTTCAGAAGTTGCCGGGAAGAAGGGCTCCGGTGTTGCCGTCGGGTCGCCAGATCTGCTCACTTCAGTGCATGCTGAAAGAACTAGCGCAAGCAGCAGCAAGACGATCAGGCAGGAAGAAGCGTGTTTGTTCATCATTTGTAATCCTATGTATTATAAACGCTTCAAAGGGATAGTATAGGGAAATTTGGACATGTGAATTGCAAAGGACACTTAAACTGTACTTCCAACAATACTTCCGTTACTCTGAGCGCCAAGGGAGAGCTGTGTACTGGGCTTCCCCCAGGGGCTGCTTGCGTGCCGGAGGCTAAGCTGGATCCTGCCGCGTAGCGGACAGGAGACTGAAGAGGGGTTTTTTATAAAAGTACTGCAAACGACAACAAAACACTCTCCCCCGTTTCACGGACCCTCCCTCGAGGGAGGGCTCAGCACTTTTTACACTTTTTACACTATTTACATCATTTTTTGATAGTGTCAAAACGTAGTTCCGCTGTAAAAAACTACCTGGTTTATAAAGTGCGGCTTCCTAAGTCTACCGACTCTTGTGCCAATGAAAATCGAGCCCACTCGCCCATCTATTTGCAGATTTGCACTATTTGCACTGTTTTTTGATGGTGCAAAGAAGCAGTTTGGCTGCAAATACTTTATTTTTATGTTAATGTGCGGCCGTGCAGATAATTCTTGCGAGTATAATATAGCACATATGTTCTATTTATGCAAGGAAAAGGTAGGTGGTGGCGGACCCCCGCCACATCGTATCCGCAGGGTGTCGCAAGCTTTCTTGCGAAGCGATCTCTAGCCGCAAAGAATGGTAGGGAAAAATGCGGAGACCTTGCGGTCAACCTTCTATCAATGTCAGAGAATAACAATTATCTTTGGCTTGCAAAGCCTTCAAAAATTGGTTCATACTTGAAATGAAGGACAGCTTCAATTAGTTCCAATGTAAAGATTCCTAAATCTGCATTGAGTAGAATATCGATCCTTCGGCAATTGGTTTTTATCCAAACACCAACCGTATCATTAGTAATCCCCAATTCTTTGCTTCGATTATCATTTAGAATTGATGCTGCCAATGTGCTTCTGGCTGATCCCGGATTGTAATGCTGACTTAAGAATCTAGCGTTACTGTTTGGACCAGCCTTGCCAATTTTCAAGCACACTGTTCCATACCAAAAAGTGTAAACACTCATCATGTTTGCAGGTAGGTTTCTCGGTTGATGTGGTACACCTAGATCAATAATTTGGTATTGCTTTGAATCGAGTTGGTTTCCAAGCACAGAGGTCACCTCACGAATCACAAGATCAATTTCAGTTACAAGGTCGACCATTCTTATCACACATTCAGCGGAAATTGTTCGTCGTTATACTCAACTTCATAATCATCCACATCATTGTCCTCAGATGCAACATCTTGACGAACAATCCTTTTGCCTGTTGCCTTTTCAATCCTAGTCAATAATGCTTCTTTCCTATTGCGATAAAAACCCTCGAAATCATCAGACCGAATTTTGTCCACATCAATTGCATGCGAACTCAGTATTTCATTTTGGCGTTCAATACTAAGCGTTCCAGGATCTCGAAGTTTTTGAAGATAAATACTAGGGGCATTCCCACCGATTATCCTGTTAGTTTGGTAAGATAATGCGGTTTTGTTGATTATGGAGTCGTAAATTTTCTTGTCAATACCTTGTCTTTCACACCAGGTTTTTGGAAAAATGTGATGTATATCCAATTGGTCATCAAAGAAATTACTAACTTCAAATGGGACCCCGGTTCGAAAGTCGAGACATTGGTCCTTAAGTAAGATATTGAATACCCCTTTATACGCTGCACTATTTCGGCTCCGCAATGTGTCTAATCGAGCCGGAATAAAGTTAGAATCCTTAAAAGTCGTTGGTTCAGGGCCTTCTTTTATCCAGGCAAGCACTTCCACGACATCTTTTGCGAAACGAGTTTCGATAGCACCTCCATATAACTCGCCGAAAACACCACACCAGTACCATTTGGCGATTCTTAAATTTGCTAAGTCAGTTTGATCATGTAATGATAACTGTGCCAACATTGTTGCCAGTGGAACAATCTGGGTGGTATATGGTAAGTCCCGGTCAGAGAAGATTTCTTCTTTATATAGGAATTTTGCAGCCTTCATGAAGCCTTCAGTAGCTTTGTCAACATAAGCTAAATATTCCGATAGTTCTATCTTAAGAATATCAACCCTTTTACAGCTAACAGCCATTTCTTGATTTACTTGTTTTCGGTTGTAAGTAGCCAATAATGATATGACCTGTAAAAGCTCATCTGCTCCAACAGACCTGAGGACTCGTTGCTCATGTAATCTGTCCTTCCTCCCAAGTGAAATCTTGCGACCACGATTGTCCAGGCGACCTTCCCAGTCCTCTCTAAGGTTGTATCCTTCTGCAGCAAAACTGGCTGTGACTAATTCAAACACAGAGAGCGGCACGCCTCCGGTATTAACTTTTTCAAACACCTGGCATACTGCCACTTTTGGGGTACCTCTTAACAGCAAGATTACGGGAATCAGATATTGCTCTAAACGTTTGATAACATTCGTCTCAAATGCATCGAACAACTTGATTTTCACTCTATCGTAATCCCAGTATTCATAGAAACCTATTCGCCATTCGGAATAGTCAAAAATCTTTGAGATCGGAAAGACCATTGCCTGATATTCTAAGTCAGGAGTTGAGAAGTCATCTAGTACTTCATTTCTAAAATTTCTAACTTTTTTATCTTCTGGAACGCTCAAGATGGCATCTTCACGGTCGCAATTTGGGTCTAGCGCCATTGTTATATTGATGTAATACCAACGTTTTAGAGGTTTTTTTCTATGATCCCTAGTGTTCACAACTTGATTAAGCATCAGTGTCTGAAAGAGCGAAGTTAACCGCTGTTGACCATCAAGGATTAACCGCTCTGGCTCAATATAACGATCAAATTCAATTCCCTCCACAGGTCGGGCTTTAAACTTCACGAGAGGGTTTCCATTTTCTAACATCATCATTGCCCCAATAGGATATGAGAGTGAGATACTAGCTAACAGGCTGACGATATGTTTATCATCCCAGATCCATCCTCGCTGAAACTCGGGTAACTGATAGTTGCCATTCGCAATTTTATTGAGAATGTCCTTCATTGATTCCTTATCACTTGAAAATGTGGTTCTCATTTCATTTGTTACTGTACTTTCCATGGAATTCCTTACCTCTGTTCTTGTACTATTGATGAATTATGCTGTTGGGGTTATCGTTCGATTCTTAATATGGTAATCGATACCTCTTGTCTTGCAGAAAGTAATAACCATTTTTGCCTGCTGGTTATAAAAAGCATTACGATTTGGATAGGCAGTAACCTCTTTGTTATAGTTGGTTCTGCCAAAAATAATTTTATCGGCAAAAGATACTGTATCAAGAATATCCATTAAATCTTGATCCAGGATGTTTGGTGTGGGAAAAGGCTCAACACTTACCCATGTTTTACACCCCTTGTCGTGCAAGGCTTTGAGAGCTGCAATTCGTTTTTCGTATGGAGCTGCACCAGGCTCGACCCTCTTACGGTAATCTTCATCTAGTGAGATTAGTGTGATACCATTTTCATTTTCAGGATTCTGTTCAGCTAACTCTACTGGTAGAAGACCCTTCGTGAGTACTACACACTTAATACCGGCATTATTCAATTTTTTTATGGCTGCCATGCTCATTTGACCAACTTCCTCATACCCAAACATAAACGGATCGGTGGTGAAACAAAGTTGTACAGATTTGATCTGATTTTTGAGCTTAGGTATTTCCTTATCTAATAATTCAAGCGTATTTCTAACAAGATAGGGTTCTATCCATTCTTCATAATTAGTTACTTTGCCAAACCTTCGTGCCATTAGAAAGGCATAACAGGGATAGGTACAACCATGAGAACAACCAAGTACGTGGTTCATTGTGTAATCGCCGTACTCGACATTTGTTTTATACAGCATCGACTTACGTTCGATAAAGCCTTTAACATGCTTCATTGCTTTTATTTGGTTCCAGTAAAAGAAATGGTCGATTGGGCAATTTTATCCCCAAATGTTGTTTGGAGACACTGCTTAATCTCCGGCCTGAATCCCTCTGAAGGAAATACCGGGTGCTCTTCAAGAGCCGCCCAAACATCTGCTAGTGGTACGTTTTCTTGACCAAAAAACATATGATGTAAGTAATTAGCAATATCTTTAGGAAAGTAACAATTTTCATCTGCAGGTGTGGTGGTGGTAGTCATATAATCTGTGTTGATCATCAATTGGCCTTCACTTTCATATGTTTTCTTACCGGAGGACTTCCCGCCAAAAATCTTCCAAGCAACTTTTTTAAAAGTAGTGAATCCTTCGAGACTACCAGTGCCTAACAACAAATTGTATACAACAGCATTACATGTATTAAAGAATGGGAACGATGCAATGTAATATCGTCGGTTACCTCGACCTCCACGTAAAATGGTCATTATTTGTTGAACCTTCATCTCAAAGGCATCTCGATCACTTTTGAAATTTGCCAACTCTTGGATGCTTGAAAGATAAGTATGTTCGTATTTTTCCTTTGCCGATGGTCTTTTTACTTGTGAGACAGCTCTAATCGTATCGGATACCATGTGATTGACAATAACATCACCCCAGTTTTGTATAAAAGGCATTAATGCAAACCAGTCAATTGTGGCTTGGTAAGGATCGTAAACAAGAAGGTAGCTTAGCTTGGAATCTTCCAACTTAATTTCTCTTAGCAGCTGGTTGCCATCGAGCACACTAGTAAATACAATAAAATTACTGGTATTGGATGGAATATGGGTGTTTAATTCTTCAATTTTTTCAAATGATAAGTCATTGAAATATAGATAGGCTTTTTTATTTGGATAGTTCTTCATAATTGAAGCAAGATAGTTAGCTACTCGTATCGGAGTGCCAAAAATGGTGTTACCATCTTCACTTATGTAAACACCCGAATTGCACATACAATCAATAAACACAATTCCGTTGCATTTTGGATTATTTAATAGTTTCTGAGACCATTCCTTAACGTAAGCCTCAATCAACTCAAATTTTTTTATTGTGTGTGGGTGTGCAATGTCCATGTTTCGATTTCCTTTCTATAGACTCATTTACATAATTTGCAAAATCTATTTCTTGCCTCACAACAGCCTTGGTAGTTTATGAGTGATCGATAATTTTTTGATAACGTTCCATCAAGTATGCGACGCAGGCGGGTTCGTCGTCGAGGGGCCAGGGTTTGCCGTAGGCTTCCCAGACGGCTTTGTCGTTGGCGGTGTGGGCTTTGCGGAGTTCGGGGGGCATTGTCAGTTCATCGTATAAGTCCGCCAGGCTGGCTTCCGGGTAGAGGTCGCGCGCATCCAGGATTGCTTGTGCGGTTTGCTCGATTTTCTCTTTTTGGATAGCGGTTGGATTAGGCCATGGAAAGTTGTTGTACACAATTCCTACGGAGTAACTATAATCACTTTTCATTCGTCCCGTTGTAGTCCGCATCCATGCCATGTGCGTAGATGAAGTGAGTATGCCAAAAAAATACAAATTTGCATTCTTCATCAATTTCAACTTATTGGATGCCAAGTATTGTGGGGGCATAAATCCAATAGGAATATAAGATCGATTCTCTGAGGAAACCTCAGGTATAGCTAAATACGGAGATATTGGTATATTTGTTACATGAAATTTTGTAGGGTTTTTTGCGATATCTCGTGTGCCTTTGCTTCTACTTCGTAATCGATACTCACGAACCTTATCAATACGATCCATTACTAGCGGCATTTTTCGCAGTTCACTGGGAGTAACGTCGGCGACATACAGACAATACCTGGGTTTTCTATTAATAAATTCTTGTGCACCATACCATGGGCGGAAGTATTGAGCCGCATTGGGTTCTTTGCTGATAAATTCTTCCATTTCATCTTTACTAAACAGGTAGTTACCATCGTCAATTGGCTTATTGCCAATGCCAATTTCTGGAACATCGCAGATTGGCTTTGATCGATTCTTGATGATAATTTTTGGTGCGTCGATTAAGTATTGGTTGATTTGAGAGACATTACTTACAACAATCCCGTCAAAAATCATTCTCGGCTTTCGCCAGGCACCCTCTTTTCCAAAACCAACGATTACACAATGGACGGCGGCTTTGCCTTTGGCAGCGTTGGACCATTTGAATGTGCGGTAAGCAAAGTTGATCTCAAAACCACGACCAAACAGGTACTCACCCAGGATACCAGCCTGGTCCCCCTGTACAATGGAATTTGTGGAGACAAGCGCGGTTTGAATGGCAGGGTTCACATCCATCATATCCGCAGATTTCTTATACCAGGGAGTGACAAAATCGAGATTTCCGATATTCTTTACATTTCCAAAGACATGCATCAAGTCGGATTTCTGCTCAGTGCTCATGGTTCGTGCGCCATTGAACGGCGGATTGCCCATGATGTAATTGAGGCGGTAGGCAGGGACGACTTCGTTCCAGTCCAGGCGCAGGGCGTTGGCATTGATGATACTGGCGTTGTCGCGGATGGGGTAGTCGATAAAGTTACCGCCAAAATAATGGCTGACTTCCTGGTCCATGAGGTGTTTCATCAGCAGCATGGAGACCTTGGCGATTTCACAAGGAAAGTCTTCGAGCTCGATTCCGTAAAACTGGTCTGCACTGACCTTGGTGGGGTCATCGAACAAAACCATCTGACCGGACTCGCTGAGCAATTTCAGGATCTCAAATTCGAGCTCACGCAATTTTTGGTAAGTGATGATCAGAAAGTTGCCGCAGCCACAGGCAGGGTCGAGGAAAGTAAGGGAGGCAAGTTTGCGGTGGAAAGTTTGCAGTTCAGCAGTAGTGTTCTTGGAGCGCTCGAATTCGGCATAGAGTTCATCCAAAAAGAGAGGTCGGATGACTTTAAGAATGTTCTCCTCAGAAGTATAGTGGGCTCCCAATTCCCGGCGTTCCTGAGGGTTCATGACTCCCTGGAACATGGCACCAAAGATAGCAGGGCTGATTTGGGTCCAGTCAAAATCGCAGCACTCCAACAAGGTCTCGCGCATTTTAGCGGAGAAAAATGGCGGAGTCAGTTGTTCGCTGAACAAATTGCCATTGATGTAGCGGAAGCGGTTGAGATCATCGGGAAGGGTTTTCATTCGCTTTTCTGTGGGTGTATCGAGCGTGGAGAAAAGCAAAGAAAGCCTGCCGGAGAGGTCCGAACCGTCGGGGTTGGACGTTTTGATGTAATTGTAGAAGGTGCTTTTTTCGAACACACCTGTATCATCTGCGAAAAGGCAGAAAAGCAGGCGTACCAGGTAGACTTCCAACTCATGCCCTGAATAACCGTTTTCTTTGAGCGCGTCGTGCAGCTTTGCCATCTTGTAAGAGGCATCGGTGTTGAGTTCGATTTCGGTTCGCACATTGGGGTCGGGTTCGCGACCAGTGAGAAGGCTGAAAATGCGTACGTGCGCTTTCAGGTTGCTGACTTTGAAGGGTTTGTAATGATGTTGTTTGGCGGTGTTGTAGACGCGGATGGTGTCAAAATCGGAAACGAGGATCAGGGCGGGCTGGGCTTCCGGCTTGAGAGCGCGGGCGTAAGCGATTGCCTGGGTGAAGGCGGAATCAAGGGATTTTCCGCGGGATTTCATTTCGATCAGGATTTTACCGGGCAGAAAATAGTCGATGTAGTTGGTGACACCGTCCAGGCTGATAATCGGGTGTTCGTGGAAGCCGTCGTGCCAATCTACCCCAAAGACTTCCATGAAGTCTTTCTCGAAGGTTTGACCGTATTGTCTTTCATCACCAGAGCAGCCTTTCCAGCGTTTTTGAAAGGCGATGGCACGAGTCTCGATTTCTGTCCAAGTCAGCATAACGGTTCCCTCATGGTGGTTTTTAACCCAGTCTGCGTGGGGGTCTTTTTGATTATACCCTTGTACTTTCCACAAAACCCACGGTTGGGGCGAATTGATAACAATTGTATGGCGGAATGGTGCTCTCCTGTTGAGACCCTCACCCCAACTTACTCGTCCTTTTCACGGCAAGTACAGGTCGCCGACCCTCACTCCCTCTCGCTTTGCTACGATGGATCTTCGACCAGGGGAGGGCTTAACCTCTTCGTTTTCGCCGGTCTTGGGCAGATCGCCACGCTACGCTCGCTATACTCACGATGACAGAAAAAAAAGGAACGGATTCTCTCCTGCTGAGACCCTCACCCCGGTACGCCCCAAAAATGGGGGCTACCGACCCTCCCCTCAGGGGAGGGCTTAACCTCTTCGTTATCGTCGGTCTTGCAAAGCAACCTGGATAGTTACCACAATAATGGCGGACTTTGCGAAAAGAGCGCAGGGCAAGCAGAACGCCATTCCGCCCTACGGATTATCTACTGAGCGTCAGCGAGGAATCTTGAAGGTGGGAGGATAAGATCCTTCACTTCGTTCAGGATGACAGCAGATCGCCACGCTACGCTCGCGATGACAAAAAAAAGCTGGGCTTCCCTTAGGGCTGCTTGCGTGCCGGATGCTAAGCTAGCGCTCGCAATTACAGAAAAACTCAATTAACGCTTGAAATGGACAAATTCAAGCGCTGCTTGATAGGAATTTTGCCTTCCAGGTCGTACACTGTGGACAGAGTAAAAAAAGGAGTTTGAAATGTTAGTAACCAACAAAATCAATTTATTTTCTTTCCTCTTTGGGAAAAGCCACTCGTCCACTATGAAAAAAGGAAACCATGGGTTGAACGCTCTGACCATTAAGGCAAAAGATCTGTCTGACCTGGAAGGAAGAATCAATGTTATCAAGAGTGATGACTTTTACAGGGTAAACAATGCATTTGCAGCCAGTCCTTTCACCCAATTGAACAGATAAAACGTCAGTAATCAAATAGTAGAGCTGAAGGAAATACAAAGAAGTTATTTTTTCCCAGGCTCTACTAAAATATACTTAAAGAAGAAGAGGTAACTATGTTTGACACAAAAATCATTGGTAAAAAGATCGCCGCACTGCGCAAAGCCAAAGACATGACCCAGATGGAATTAGCAGATCAAATGTTTGTCAGCTATCAGGCGGTCAGCAACTGGGAGCGGGGCAACACCATGCCCGATATTTCCAAGTTGATGGAACTTTCACAAATTCTGGGAGTGAATGTGGAAGAGTTGTTGGGTTCTGAAAAAGAGACCACAATCGTAAACAAGATCATTGAGCAGTCTGACGATATCAACCTGGAAGAAGTCGCTGAAGTGGTGGAGCTGATGAAACCTTCGCAGGTTGAAGAAGCAGTTGAAAAAGCGTCTAATGAGGAATATCAGTTGGAGACCCTGATCGCCCTGGCGCCTCACCTGAATTCGAAACGCCTGGCGAAAATGATCGACAAAACCAGGATCAAAGATTTGTCACAGCTTATCCCGTTGGCTCCCTTCCTGGAAAGCTCACAACTGGCAAGTATGATCGACCGTCAGCAAGGGATGACCGGCGGCTTTGATAAATTGATCGCGCTCGCGCCTTTTTTGGACGAAGATGACCTGAGCAGTTTTGCTGAACGGCTGTTCAACTCAGAAAAGGATTCCCAATACCTGAACGCTTTGGCACCTTTTATGAGTGAAAAAACCCTTGGCAGAATTGCGCGGCTGATGAACACTGACCAGAAGGAGCGCTACCTGGTCGGTCTGGCACCGTTCATCGACGAAAAAGTGCTGACCGACATCGCCCGGGATCTGATGAAATCCGGAAAGTTGAAGATCCTGAAACAATTAATGCCCTTCATCGATGAGGATGAGATTTAAGTCTTGCTAATGATTGAACTGCTCTTTGACATAACACAGCACTCACAGCTACATAAATACCTGGATGGTAATATCGGTATAGTAGCTGTGAGTGTGACCAGCATGAAATATCAGGAAAGTTCATAGTCTTAATTAGGAGAGACCTTTTGCAGGTCTCGCATAGAGTGATTGAAGTTCGGGCTTAGATCAAATATCTGCCTGCCTTGTTATTTTTATACAAAG
>ENA-UOOH01003965-UOOH01003965.1-fermentation-metagenome-genome-assembly--contig:-NODE-3965-length-10678-cov-5.965452_pt1 | contig 10678 bp, 8 predicted proteins | sample MGYA00245778_ERZ724025 | MGnify/ENA primary metagenome ERZ724025 (study PRJEB28704, sample SAMN03018313) | fermentation metagenome | biome: anthropogenic terrestrial biome; feature: soil; material... | reverse complement strand
GCACGGGAAACGACGCGGAGTGTGTCGGGGACGAGTTCGCGTCCTCCGGGTGCTTTTTCGGTGGCTTTGACCACGCCTTCGCATTCGATGACGGACTCGCGGGTGGCGTCTTTGACGGCGGCGAGTACTTCGGGGGTGACTTTCTTTTTAGGGATGGTGACCTGAAGGATCCCGGTTCGGTCGCGAACAAGGAGGAAGGTTAGCCCTCCAAGGTCACGTTCTTCGTGGACCCAGCCTGCAATGTGTGCATGCCCAATTTCAGGGGTCACGTCTTTTATTGGTATGCGCATAAAATCTCTATAGTATTTGCGGTGGAGATAGATTATAGTTTGGAGTGGGGCGAAAAATTCCCTTCCCAGGGCAGGCGGGATATCTTCTCATTTGCATGCGGCTCTCTCTGAATAGAAAAAAGAACAACGTTTTAGACAAGGTGGACGGCATCGGTCCGCCACCCTATCCAGACTCTATCTCCGGAAACATACGTATCTCCTGTCTGCCGGAACGGGCAGACGACCGTGAAGATGCATCCGGCTTCCACCGTGATATGCAGGAATGCTCCCGATCTTTCTGAAGTGATTACTCTGCCCTGAACCGAGATATGGCCGGCGTCGATCTCTCTTTTCGACAGGGAAATATCCTCGGCGCGAAGCATGATCTGCACGATTCCGTCCGGTATGCGGGGAGCAGGGCAGAACACAACGCCGCCAAAGACCGCATTTCCGTTTCTGACAACCCCGGTGAAGATGTTTTGAACGCCGACAAACGTTGCCACACTCTCGTTTGTCGGATGATAGAACACTTCGTCGGCAGGCCCTACCTGAACGAATGTCCCGTCGATCATCACGGCCACCCGGTCGGCGAGCCGCTGACCCTGTGCCTGATCATGGGTTGTTATGACGATCGTCGTTTTATTCACCCGGTTTTCGTGCAGGATCATCTCTTCGAGCAGTTTCGTTGCGCCGGGATCGAGATTAGCCGTCGGTTCGTCAAGGAAAAGGATCTCCGGTTTTGTCACCAGGACCCGGGCGAATGAGATACGCTGTCCCTCTCCGCCCGAGAGCGTCCGGCTGCTCCGTCTGGCATACTCGCTCATTTCCATCTCTTCGAGAATCGTTTTCACCCGTTTTTGTCTCTCTTCCCGGGAAACATTTCTGTAGGACAGGCCGAGAGCGATGTTTTCCTCTACGGTTCTGTCAAAGAGCACCGTTTTTTGGAAAAGCATGCCCATCCGGTTCCTGAGATCATGGGCCGAGTGCTTTGTGACCTTCTCGCCGAACAGGGTGATCTCACCCTTTGATGCCGGCTCGATTATATCCAGCATTCGAAGCAGCGTGCTTTTTCCGGCACCCGACGGTCCGATGATCACGAGGATCTCGCCTTTTTTCACCGAAAAGTTCAGCGGGTGAACGATCTCTTTTTTTCCGTAGCTTTTAGAAAGGCCGCTAACCGAGATGATATCAGTCATCTTTCATCCTCCCGTTGTAGTGCTGGAAAAAATTCACGCCGAAGTTCACGACCAACGCGATCGTCAAAAGAATAATGCCGAGGGCAATGGATGTGGAAAACTCTCCCATGGATGTGTTCAGCGTGATGGCCGTCGTTAGGGTCCGGGTAAAGTGCCGGATATTTCCGCCGACCATCATTACCGCGCCGACTTCCGCGATCGCGCGTCCAAATGCCAGGACAACTGCCGATAAAATAGCAAATTTTGTCTCGCGAACCAGGGTCAGCATTGCCCGGTATGCCCGTGCATTGAGTGCCATGGTCGTGTATTTCATCTCTTTGTCCAGGCCGGAAAGTGCGGCTATGACCAATCCGACGATCAACGGCGAAACCAGAATGACCTGTGCAATGATCATTGCATTGGTCGTGTACAGGAGTTTTAAGGAACCGAGAGGTCCTGAATTCGATACCAGGAGATACACCAGTAATCCGACGATCACGGTCGGCAGAGCGTATAAGGTCTGGACGATGTTGATGACGGTACGTTTTCCGCGAAAATCATAGTAGTAGATGACGGCGCCGATCGGGATCGCGATCAAAGCGGCGGCAATTGTCGCGAGCGATGAAACGTACAGACTCCTTCCGGCGATTTCCATGATCTCCGGGTTCAGCGTGATGATGAGCGTTATCGCTTCCAGAAATCCGTCGGTTATCTCTCCCATGTATAGTTTTCCTGCGTCAGATACGATAAAAAAATTGGATGACTGTTTTATGCAGTCGGCATGACTACAGGAGTCTTACAGTCAATGTTGAATGGCGGAAGAGTGCTGTCTTTCAAGGTGCTCATCGGCGTGAAGAGCGGTTTGCCGTAGACTTCGACACCGTATGCGCCGATAAAGTTCTGACCTTCTTCAGAGATGAGCCAGTTGGTGAAATCGGTTGCGTCTTTCACATTGGTATCCGGATATTTCGCCGGGGAAATGGTCATGATACTGTATCTGTTCAGAAGGGAAGCTCCCTCATCGATGATCACTTCGAGCGGGAGGTTATTGTTCTTCTTGTAGGTGAGATAGGTTGCTTCGTCAGTGAGGATGTAGGCGCCAAGCTGGCCGGAAGTGGTCAGGGAGTCTCCCATGCCTGCACCGGTTTCTTTGTACCATGGTCCGGATCCGGTGATCTGGGCCGTGTAGTTGAATCCGGCAGACTTCCAGATGTTTTTCTCTGCAGAGTGGGTTCCCGAGTTGTCTCCCCGGGATACGAAGATGATCCCCTCGGTTCCTGCATCTCCCAGTTCTTTGAGTTTGGCAACGCCTTCTTCGGGAGTCATGCCTGCAATTCCTGCCGGGTCATCGGCCGGGCCGACGATGATGAAGTAGTTGTATGCAATACCTCTGTGGTTCACACCATAACCCTCGTCGATAAAGGCGGCTTCCTGAGACGGAGAGTGGACGAGTAAGACGTCGACATCACCATTCTTTGCAGAGGCGATCGCTTTTCCTGTTCCCTGTGAGGTGATCAGGAGATCAACGTTGTAGTTTTCGAGATAATAATCCTGGACCGCATCCAGAAGGCCGGTATCATACAGCGACGTGGTTGTCGCGATTTTCAGCTGGGTCGGTTCCTGCTGTTGTGGACTTACACATCCTGCTGCACAAATGACGGCGAGCAGGATGAGAAAAACACCAAACACACGTAGTACTTTTTTCATACGAATTTACGTATCTTAGGCATCCCATAAAAATCAATCTGGTGTCAATTTAATCAATTAAGTTTATTTAACAAGATGTTTCAAACAAATGTGGTGAACTTATTCACATTTTTACCCTGTATTTTTGGTATTGTTTGAAAAAAGTTCTGATAAATATTTGATATTTCCGTTTATGCCGCAAAGCAGTAATTTTCAGGATGCAATCAATCTGAAAAATTGCATAGCGCATATTTTGATGAAAAATATGCAAAAAATATTTTAAAAAAAGAAAATATATCCTCTTCACTCAGTGAAAAGAGGTCAGTATATATAAATTATCCCGGTGAGATTCAGATAGACATTGATGTCCTCTCTGATTGTACCGTCAGAGATCTTTTCCGGCACGGCGGTCAGTATCCGGCTCAGGAGTGCGCCGGTATCATACTGGACTTTGATGCCGGTCTGACGTGCGGCTTTGTAGATCAAAAAAATTTCCTGCGTGAGTTCGCTTCCTGCAGAAAGTGTGCAGACAAGGGTCGCCTCGAGTGAATAGACATAGTCCAGCGCCTCTTTTGCGAGTCTGATATTATCGTTTGCCGATTTTTCTATAAGACTGATGTTCGAGCGGGTGGTCTTGAGTTCATCAGCTATCTCCTGCTGTGTCATTCCCTCCTTTCGGAATTGGATCACCATCTTCTGGCGATCAGTTAACAACGGTCCGGGCATTATCTTACCTTTGCAACTGATGAGTATAAAATATCTTTGATTCCCCTATTTTTCAGAAAAAACTCAAGAAAGATGGAAAAAAACCTGCGCACGTCACTTCCCACTGTTATTGATCAAAAAATCAAAACGGGCCTCAAAGAACGGCCGAAATGTCATTAGAAGCCCGAATGTGTTTTCTCTCAAATAACTGAAATACCTAAAATCCTTGCGCGTATTGGAAAACAGGGCCCTATAATGGGTTAATTCATTGTTAATATAAAAGTGTAAATATATCTATTTTGTAAATTAAAAATGGTATTTTCCAGCGATTTATGATACTTTGTAAACTAACATTATTTTATATAAATTATAAGTATTTTACAATACCGCTAATTAATATACCCTGGTTCAAAGAAATTTACCTATACGAGGTTTACCAAGCATGGCTGATTTGAAGTATATTCAGAGCACTTGTCCGTATTGTGGTACCGGCTGCTCCTTCAACCTCGTTGTAAGTGACGGAAAAGTCGTGGGCATTTCCCCGTACACCCGTTCACCTGTCAACGAAGGAAAACTCTGTCCGAAAGGCATGTATGCCAACGAGTTCATCAACTCTCCGGACAGACTGACAACTCCCCAGATCAGGAAAGACGGCAAACTTGTGCCTGTTTCCTGGGATGAGGCAACGACCTTTATCGCAGAAAATCTGAAGAAATATAAACCATCCGAGCGGTGTGCTCTTTCGTCTGCCCGCGTGTCCAACGAAGATAACTACGCCATGATGAAATTTGCCCGTGGCGTTTTGAAGACCAATCATATTGACCACTGCGCCCGTCTGTGTCACTCTTCGACCGTTGCCGGTCTTGCAGGCTCCTTTGGATCCGGTGCGATGACCAACAGTATTCCCGATATTGCCGAGTCCAAATGTGTTTTCATCATCGGTTCCAACACCTTTGAGCAGCACCCTCTGATTGGACGCCGGGAATACATGGCAAAAGCAAATGGCGCCCGCTATATCTACGCCGACCCGAGACGTACTATCACCGCCAGTCAGGCAGACCTCTTTTTACAGTTCCACTCAGGATCCGATGTAGCTCTCCTTAATGGTCTGATGCATGACATCATCAAAAACGGATGGGAAGACAAAGAGTTCGTCGAAAAACGCACCAAAGGCTATGAGGAACTCAAAGCCGTTGTCATGCAGGAGAAGTACAATCTTGAGAACGTAGCCAAAGTTACCGGTCTCAAACCTGAAGATATTCACACTGCAGCCGACTGGATCGCCAACTCCGGCGGATGTGCGTTGATCTACTCCATGGGTATTACCCAGCACACAGTCGGAGTCGACAACGTTCACGCAACGGCAAACCTTCAGATGCTTACCGGCAACCTCGGTAAACCAGGTACCGGCGTCAACCCGCTTCGCGGCCAGAACAATGTTCAGGGTGCCTGTGATATGGGCGCACTTCCGGTCAATTTCAGCGGTTACCAGAAAGTCACCGATCCGGAAGTACACAAGAAGTTCGCCGAGGCATGGGGCTTCCCCGAAGACATCGCTCCGACCCAGAACGGATACGAAGTCACCATCATGATGAACGTTCTCGTGGACAATCCCGGAGAACTCAAATGCATGTACATCATGGGTGAAAACCCGCTTATGTCCGACCCGGATATCAACCACGTGAAAGAAGCATTCGAGAATCTCGAGTTCGTCGTCGTCCAGGATATCTTCTACAATGAAACCTGCGACTACGCTGACGTCATCCTTCCGGCTGTCTGTTATGCGGAACGCGACGGAACGCAGACCAACACCGAACGCCGTGTGATCCGGTGGAGAAAAGCTCAGGACGCACCCGGAGAAGCACTCGACGACTGGCAGATCATCTCCATGGTCGCGGCAAAGATGGGCTACGAAAAACAGTTTGCCTGGAAGTCTGCATCCGAGATCTTCGATGAAATGGCCTCCCTTACCCCGCAGTATCATGGAATGAACTACGAGCGTCTCAACACGCCCGAAGGTCTCCACTGGCCATGCAAGACCCCGGAAGACCCCGGAACCCCGATCCTCCACAAAGAGAAGTTCCTTACTCCGGACGGACTTGGTGTCTTCTTCCCGGCAGAATGGAAAGCACCGGCTGAAGTTCCCGACGACGAGTATCCGTTTGTGTTCACGACCGGGCGCTGCCTGTTCCACTGGCACACCGGAACGATGACCCGCCGCAGTCCGACTCTCGACAAAGAAGTTCCGACCGGCTGGATCGAGATCAATGATGAGGATGCAAAAGCACTCAATATCATTGACGGTGAGCTGGTAAAAGCAACGACCCGCCGTGATTCCATCAACGTAATCGCACGTGTCAGCCCCACGATCATGAAAGGGACGACTTTCATGCCGTTCCACTTCGCAGAATGCGCAGCGAACCTGCTTACCCACAACGCACTTGATCCGGTCTGTAAGATTCCGGAGTACAAAGCATGTGCAATTAAAATTTCCAAGATCGAGGAGGGTCAGTAAATGTCTGCCAAAGGTGATATGTTCTACGCATGGACCGCAGTCCCTGACATTAAGGGAGAATGCGGCGGCGCCGTAACATCCATACTCAAATATCTGCTTGACAGCAAAATCGTCGACGGTGTCTTGACCGTCCAGAAAGGTCTTGATGTCTTCGATGCAGAGCCGGTTGTCATTACCGACTCTGCAGACCTTGCAAAGACTGCCGGTTCCCTTCACTGCGGAACGCTGCTTCTGCCAAAGCTCATCAAGAAGTACCTGAACGGTGCAAAAGACATGAAACTCGCCGTTACCTGCAAAGGCTGCGACGCAAAGGCCATGTACGAACTTGCAAAGCGTAACCAGATCAATCTCGACAACATCGTCATGATCGGTCTGAACTGCGGCGGGTCCGTCTCTCCGATTGTTGCCCGCAACATGATTGCTTCGAAGTACGGCATCAACCCGAATGATGTAGTGAAAGAGGAGATCGACAAGGGACAGTTCATTGTCATGACCAAAGACGGTCAGCACAAAGGCATCTCAATCGATGAACTTGAAGAAGAAGGTCTCGGCCGCAGAACAAACTGTCAGCGCTGCGAAACCAAGATCCCCCGTCAGTGCGATGTCGTATGCGGGAACTGGGGAGTTATCGGCGACAAAGCCGGCAAAGCAACCTTTGTTGAGATCTGTTCCGAGAAAGGCGCCATGGTCTTTGACGGCGCCGTAAAGGCGGGCGTTCTTGAAACCTGCGCACCTGAAGCGAAGGGTCTTGAGATCCGCGGGAAGATCGAGAACGTCATGATCAAGATGGGTAAGAAGAACCAGACTAAGCAGTTTGCCGCGATCGGTGAGGGTGCCGGCGGCCGTCTTACCTATATCATGGCCGAAACCAGCCGCTGTATCAAATGTTACGGCTGTATCGAGAGCTGCCCGATCTGCTACTGTGTTGAGTGTTCAACGAAAAAGCCCTATCTGGTTCCGCCGGGAAGACTTCCGCCGGACTTTATGTTCCAGCTGATCAGATTCGCCCACATCGCAGATTCCTGTGTGAACTGTGGTCAGTGTACCGATGTCTGCCCGATGAATATTCCGAACTCGCTCTTCATGCACGCTCAGCAGGTCGAACTTGAGAAAATGTTCGGTCACAAGCCGGGTATGGATATGGAACTTCCGGTCCTTGCCTTCGCAGAAGAAGCCGACGAGCGTGCCCGTCTGCATGCAACCGGCTCGGATATGATCTACGAGAACGTATTCAAAGAGTAAGTTTCCCGTCTACAATACTTTGGATTAAAACCTTACAGAGAAGTCGGGAGGGATCTACACCATCCCTTCCGATCCGCCATTCTTTGATTTTCTTTTTCAGATAATAGTATAGTGCAGATTTTTGATCTGACTATTTTTGCATAGCGAGAGTTTGCACATATAATGTATCTATATGAAAACGAGGAGATACAGAATGTATTCAGAATGCATCAAGAGTGAAGGAAAGAATTACTGAATTCTCCCGCGCTCGACTCCATCATTCCCCCTCAATTTTTCGGGGAACTCATTACCCTTCTTTTTGTGAAAAAGAAATGGTTTTCAGGTTTTCCATGAGATGTGTGCATACAGCCCTTTGTCCGGGAAGACGAGGCTGTCGTTTTCTCCCCGCACGAGCACTGAATCCAGATATCCGCTGATGATTTCTTTCTGCCACTCTTCGTGCGCATCCATCCGGTCCGCGTAGTCGTCGGCCGCGGCTCTCAGATCCGGATATCCCCGTTCGTCTCTCATAGGATAGACGGCGATATCTGCATAGATCCCCATCTGATACAGACAGTTCCAGACCACGTCCGCCTTCGGTTTTGCCCAGTACTTCTCCCCGTGCAGACTTTCCCAGAGTCTCGTGTAGGTCACGTCCCAGGAGGTGTCATTCATGAACCAGAATATATGTACCTCTTTTCCTGCCGCCTGATGCATCTTTGCCAGTGCTTCTTTCAGATTCGGCACGCTCAGCGCAAACGAGGAGATAACATAATCATATGTGCCGAGATTTTCCGGATCCACATCTTCCCAAACCGCCGGGATCACGCCGATTTCCGCATCCACCTGTAAATACCTCCGGTATTCGTCCATCGCCTGCTTCATCGGCTGTGAAGGTTCGACCACGGTCACCCGGCATCCTTTTTTGGCCAAAGGTACGGCGAGGGTTCCGGGTCCCGCTCCGATATCCAGAACCGACGAGCCGGGAGGAATTCCGAGAGCCGCAAGCTGGTCGTTTACTCTGGCCATTGCGCCGTTTTTCAGATTCTGCACCATTTTGTCCACAAACAGCTGGATCGAAAAAAACTCCGCACTTGATTTATAGGTTGATATCTGCCGCTGTTTTTTGGTTATTTCCCGCCATTCACTGTCTGCATCATTCATATTTATCCTGAGGTAGTATCTGGGAATTGAGAACGGATATCTTTTTCCTTCTCTCATTCGTAACACGAAATTTTATAACATTAATATTTATCACACATCATTTTTTAAAACCAACATATTAATAGATTCAATGCTAAAAGAAGAGTTATTAGTATGTTTGGAAAAAATACGTTCATCATCGCGGGGATCATTTTCTTAACCCTCCTTTTTACTGCTGCTGCCGGATGTATCGGTTCATCACCGACCGATCAGAATGCCGTGCTGAAGATCGCTACGCCGAACGAGATCACCGAAGCCTCGTACTACGGGAACTACAATTTTGCCCAGATTACGCGTGTCGCCACGCCTCCTCTGATTCAGGTCGATGAAAACGGGGACTATGTCGGGGCAGTGGCAAAGAGCTGGACCGTTTCTTCCGACGGAAAAACCTGGGAGTTTACCCTGGATCCGAATTATCAGTGGAGCGATGGGACATCGCTTACCGCCGATGATGTCAAATTCTCACTCGAGTACGCCGCTGAAAAGATCACCACAGCCCCGTCGTGGATAAAGAGTGCCGCGATCACGACCAGTGAAAATGTCGTTACCATCAGTCTTGCCGATCCGGTGTATCGTCTGTTCGGCGATCTTGTTGCGATCAACATCGTTCCAAAGCACATCTGGGGATCGATCGATGATCCCGAGGAGTATATCAGCGCAGGACCCTACGTCGGATCGGCCGCATACTACGTACAGTCGGTCGATACCAACTCGGCGACCCTCGTCCTTGCGGTGAATCCGGCGTGGAAAGGAGATGTTCCGTACTATGGAACCGTCGAACTCCACTGGTTTGCGACCGAAGATGCTGCGATCCTCGCCATGCTTGGCGGTGAATGCGACACCTACTGGAAGTACGGCGCTTCGTTCCCCACATCGTCGGTTGCGCTTCTTGACTCCTCGGAAAAGTTCACCACCGTCGAGACTCCGTCCCTGAAGATGTCGTATGTGGGATTCAACACGATCTCTTCCGATGCCGGAAGCGATCTTGCATTCCGCAAAGCGATCGCCTACGCACTGAATTATGATGAACTCGTCGAGATCGGTGCTTCGGGATATGCTCTCTCCGCAAACTCGGGCTTCATTCCAAACGGGGTTCCGTATTATAAGAATACCCCGGCCAACATCTACAATCTCGCAACCGCCAAATTGATGCTCGATGCGGCAGGTTACAAAGATGTGAACGGCGACGGGATCCGTGAGGACACAAACGGCAGCGCGCTTACGGTCACCCTTCTGACCCGTGACAAAGTCGCCGGCGAACTCATCAAAGAGTACCTCCAAAAGGCAGGGCTGAAAGTTGAGTATAAATTCGCCTCCGATCTGAACGCCTGGGTCGAATTAAAGGATGCCCATGCATACGACATCGCCTACAACGGGATCACCGCCAAAGGCATGATGATGGATTCCGGCTGGGCGACCGGATACTTTGCCTCGAATACCTTAGGTGCCGGCAAACTCCAGAACGTGGACGACCCGGTATTCCTTGAACTCTGCGCGAAGATCGCGACAACTCCTGACGGAGATGAACTCAAAGCTCTGATCTCCGATCTTCAGGATTATTATTCAGACAACATGCCGGGTATCGCTCTTTACTGGAGTACGGATGTGACGCCGATCAACACGGAGATCGACGGCTGGTACATCTCCAAGGCAACGGGAATCCTGAACGAGATCAATCTCCTCTCGATGCATCCGGCCAATTAATCTCCCTTTTTTTACTTTTATGACAAATAGTATACATACTTCAAAATACGTATGAATAAAGTCCTGGCAAGAAAACTCGTCCGCTATGCCGTATGCCTGCTGATAGTTGTCCTGCTCGTGTTTCTTCTTCCCCGCTGCATGCCCGGCGATCCGGTCCAGTGTCTTGTGGGAGAGGACGTGTATCTGACCCAGGAGATCCT
>ENA-UOOH01003962-UOOH01003962.1-fermentation-metagenome-genome-assembly--contig:-NODE-3962-length-10687-cov-5.302671_pt1 | contig 10687 bp, 7 predicted proteins | sample MGYA00245778_ERZ724025 | MGnify/ENA primary metagenome ERZ724025 (study PRJEB28704, sample SAMN03018313) | fermentation metagenome | biome: anthropogenic terrestrial biome; feature: soil; material... | reverse complement strand
GATCGGCTATGTCGCCGAGCGTACCGGAGGCGGAACCGCTACCGCCTCGGGCATGGCCGATTTCCTCGTCTACGTCACCTCCGATTGGAAGACCGGGTATATGGGTCGCATCAAGGTGACCAATCCCGGCACCGCTCCCATCATCTGGAGTTTTGAACTGCCGATCGCTGACACGCTCACCAGCATGTGGGGCGGGACCTTCCAGCCTTCCACCACAACGCCCCTGGCGGTCACGGTCACCGGCAGCCCCTACAACAGCGTCCTTCAACCGGGAAAATCGATCAACGTCGGGTTCGTTGCCCGCCGCGACGTTCTGGTCCCCGACTGCTATGACGGTGCCGATAACGATGGCGACGGCCTGGCCGACTACATCGCTGGCGGCGGCGGCGATCCTGATTGCGCATGGCTGTTTGATCCGTCCGAGGCGCCCGGGAACGAGCCGCAGTGCAATGACGGCGAGGACAACGATGGCGATGGGTTTGCCGATTACCCCGTCGATTCCGACTGTGAATCGCCGGATGACCTCACCGAGGGCAATGCAGACCTCGAAAGCATGGCGACCTTCGTCGAATGGAGGAAGAGTTCCGACTGGGGGACCGGCTACTACGGGAAAATCCTGGTCCGTAATGACTCGACCCACCCGATCACCGATTGGTGGACGATCATGGATGATTTCCCGCATCAGGTGACGAGCATCTGGGGCGCGCCGTTCGAGCAGGATCTGGCCGGCCGGACCCTGACCATTCATGCGCTGTATGGGATGCCGACCCTGAAGCCTGGGCAGCAGATCTGGATCGGGTTCGCTGCACGGACCTCGATCCCTGGGGTCCCGGCGTGCAACGATCTGCTGGACAACGATGGCGACGGCTTGTTCGATCTGGATGATCCCGGCTGTATCGATGCCCTGGACAACAGCGAGCTCGACACGGCACCCTTGTCGGACCAGGATGTGACGCTCTCGATTCAGTACGATTGGGGGACCGGTTACCAGGCGAGGGTGGTCGTGAAGAACTTGAGTCCGGATCTGCCCTTGGAGTGGGCTGTGGATCTCGATTTGGCCGATCCGCCGACCGGCTCCGGCGATGTTGTGACCTCGCTATGGAATGGGATTTGGGAGCAGGACAACGATGAGCTGACGGTGATCGGCACCCCGTGGAACGGGCTGTTGGCCCCTGGCAAATCGACGACCTTCTCCTTCGTCGCCAAGCGTCCGGAGCTCCCCGGTAACGTCATCACGACCCCAGCATTCAGCTCCGTTCCGGCTGGAGTGGTGGTGACCACCCAGATCACCGCGCAGTGGGGTGGGGAGTTTCTCAACCTGCAGGTAAACGTGACGAACAACGGTCCTGCTGCAGCCGAGTGGGAGGTAACCTTTGATCTATCCCATCACGTGGTGCAGAGCTACTGGAGCGCGGCCATCGCTGCGACAGCGCCGAATAGCGTCACGTTTAAGGGGCAGAGTTGGAACAAGGAGCTGAACCCCGGTCAGTCGACCTCGTTCGGTCTCGCCTTGAAGCAGATTCCCTGACCAGATCGGGTTCTGCGGTATAGGAACATGATGGCGCCCACTGGGGAGCAATCCCCCGGGGCGCCGTTTTCTATCCCTATTGCTGGGGCTCGTCCGAAAAGGTCAATGGCAAAGCAAGCTCGGGATCAGGGTCGCTATCGGTCTCGGTATCGAAAGAACGCGGGATGGGATTCGGACCTGAGAAGCCGGTATAGTTGCGGTGCTGACACAACTCGGCAGTGAAGTTTGAGCGGTCCATGAGGGCCAGGTGCCAACCAGAACAGGAATCGATTTCGATTTACTCGATTAACTCGATTTAACCGATTTAATCGATCCCGATCCCGATTCAGACAATGATCTGGCGGATCGGCAACCATTGCCTGGGGGAGCTCGCCTTTTCGGACAGCCACTTACTACAGGAGTGGTTGGCGTGAGAGCGAGCCGTCGACAATCCGCCAGAGCCCCCTGGGATTGCTGTCCTGCAGCTCCTGCGGCAATTGCTCTTCAGGACAATCCTGCAGGCAGAGGGGGCGCACAAACCGATAGATCGCCGTGGTCCCGATGGAGGAGAAGTGTGGGAACATCGCCGCGGGATAGGGGCCGCCGTGGTGGATGGCATGGCCGAGAGTGATATCGGTCGGGAAGCCGTTGTAGACGAGGCGGCCGACCCGTTTTTTCAATTCCCGCACGACCCCGGGAAACTCCCGCAGATCGGAATGGGTCCCGAATACGGTTGCGGCAAGCTGACCGGAGAGGTTCCTGGCAAGGGCAAGCAGCTCCTCTTCGGTGTCGCAACGGATCAGGATCGCTACCGGACCAAAGACATCCTCCTGCAGGTGCGCTTGGGCGAGAAAGGTCTTTGCGTTGGCCTGAAACAGGCTGCAGGTGTTGGTGAGGCAGCGATGCCGTGCCGGAGGCTCTTCCGCAGGGTTGCCGGTTGTGAGCGGAGTGAGGCTCAAGACCCCAGGGGTTCGAGCGATTCGATCGGTCCCCTCCCGGCATGCTTCAAAGATCGATTCCGAGAGCATCACCTGCGAAGGCGCTTTGAGCGCGTGCTCGGTGACAACCTCGATCAGTTGATCGAAGCCCTTTCCGCCGAAGGCGACCATGATACCGGGGCGTGTACAGAGTTGCCCGCAGGCACGGGTGATCGATTGGACAAACCCCTCGGCGATCTTTGGAGCACGCTCCTGCAGGATTTCGGGCAGGACGAAGACAGGATTGAGGCTGCCCATTTCAGCGAAGACGGGGATGGGGTCTTCGCGATTGCTCGCGGCCTCCATCAAGGCGCGCCCGCCCTGATAGGTGCCGGTGAATGCGACGGCACGGATGATGGGGTGCTGCACCAGGTGCCGGACGACCTCAGGCTGGGTCGAGTGGATCAGGGAAAAGACGCCGGAGGGCATGGCCGTCTGACGGGCTGCCTCGGAGATGGCCGTGCCGAGGATCTCGCTCGTTCCTGGGTGCAGCGGATGGGCCTTGACGATGACCGGGCATGCAGCGGCGAGGGCGGAGATCGTGTCGGTGCCCGCGACCGACATCGATATGGGAAAGCTGGACGCACCGAAGACCGCGACCGGACCGAGCGGGAAGAGGGTGGTGCGCAGATCGGGGCGCCCCTGCGGGGCTGCCTCGGGGAGGCCGATGTCGATGCGCGGCATCTGCCAGGAGCCTTCCCGCACGACTTGGGCATAAAGCCTGGCTTGGTGGATCGCGCGCAAGACCTCCTCGGTAAGGCGTTGGACGGTCAGGCCGGTCTCGATATGCGCCCGTTCGATGAGCACCTGCTCCAGCTCCTGGAGCTGATCCGCGATGGCGAAGAGGAAGGCGGCAATCCCGTTGGGCGCCTTCGCGCGGAACGGGTCGAACGCCTCATCGGCGAGGAGCGCGGCCTGGTGGATTTCCGCCTGCGTCGCCTCGTGGAAGCAGGTGGGAAGCGGTTCACCGGTGACGGGGTTGTGGGCGGTGAACGTCTGTTTCCCGCAGGCAGAGGTCTCTGCACCGATGATCTGCATCCCGTGCATTTCGGACTCCTCACTGGTGGGGGAAGATCTCGAGTGTGGTGAGGTGCATGCCCCCTGGTCGCAGCGGCCGGCCGGCATGCGCACCCCTTACTCCTCAATCATAGTCCTAATGCACGAAGAGGTTCAAGAGCAACAGGAGTGCAAGACCGATCAGGCCGATCAGCATGGTCATGACACTCCAGGTCTTGAGGGTGTCCGGGACGGAGAGTCCGAGATACCGATTGACCAGCCAGAAGCCGGAGTCGTTCACATGCGATAAAAAGGTGGCGCCGGCTGCGGTGGAGAGGACCAAGAGTGCAAGGAGCGGTTGGGATGCGCCGCTCTCTGCGACCATGGGCGCCAGGAGTCCCGCGCCCGCTACCATGGCCACTGTCGCTGAGCCTTGCATGACCCGCACGGACGCGGAGACGATGAAGCCGAGCAGGACCAGTGGGACGGAGGCCTCCGCGAGATGGGTCTTGATGACCTCGCCCACGCCGGAGGTGATCAGGATCTCTTTGAGAACACCGCCGGCGCCGGTCACCAGGATGATGATGCCGGCCGGTTCCAACGCCTTGGTCGCGATCTCCCGCACCTCCGCGCGGGAATAGCCGCGGAGCCTGCCGAGGCTGAAGAAGCAGGCGATCGTCGTCAGCAATAGCGCGCAAAAGGGATGGCCGATGAAGGTGAGCACAGATCGTACCCGACTCTCGCCAGGAAGAAGGACCCCCGATACCGTATTGGCCAGGATCAGCAGGATCGGGAAGAGGATGAGCAGAAAGACCGATCGAAAGCTGGGCAATTCCTTTGGGTCCGCCCCTGGGACCGGTCCCTCTTCAAAATGCATATAGGAAGGGATCTGTGCCGGAACGCGGCGTGCAATCCATGCGCCGAAGAGGGGACCCGAGACCAGTGTGCAAGGGATCCCCACGATGGTGCCGAAGAGGATCACCCAACCGAGATCGGCGCCGAGGAGGTTGGCCACCGCGATTGGACCCGGGGTGGGCGGGATGAAAGCGTGCGTGACGACCATTCCTGCCAGAAGCGGGATGCTGAAAAACATCAGTGGCCGGCCGGTCTTGCGGGTGAGTCCGTACAACAGCGGGATCAGGATGATAAAGGCGACATCGAAGAAGACCGGAATCGAAATGATAAACCCGGTTGTGGCCAAGGCCCATTGCGAGCGGTTCTCCCCAAAGACTTCAAGCAGGCGCTGAGCCAGGCTCTCGGCGCCGCCGGAGACCTCCAGCATCCTGCCGAACATGGCACCGAGACCCACGACGATTGCCACGAAGCCGAGGGTTTTGCCCATGCCTTGTTCCATTGCGCTCAAAACCGCCTGCGGCGGCATGCCTGCGCCGAGGCCGATCAGCAGGCTGACCAACAACAAGGCGATGAAGGCATGGAGCTTGATCCGAATGACGAGAAAGAGGAGGCCGCCGATCCCAAGGACGACTGCAAGGATGAGTTGTGTCTCATTCATGGTCAGGTTGCCGGGTCAAGAGGTACTGAGCCAGTTCCACCATGACACCGGCAATCGTATCGATCTGCTCTTCATCACAGATATAGGGCGGCATGGTGTAGATGAGTCGACCAAAGGGGCGGAGCCACACCCCTTTGTGAATGGCATACTCTTGTACCGCACGCAGGGGGGCTTCTTCCAGCATTTCCATGACACCGATCGCGCCCAAGACTCGGACGTCCTTTACATTCTCGAGTTTCCGGGCCGGTGCCAACCCCCGCGCCAGCCGCTTCTCGATCAGCTTGACCTTCGCTTTCCAATTGCTGTTCAACAGCAGGTCCACACTTGCCTTGGCTACTGCGCAGGCCAGGGGATTGGCCATGAAGGTAGGACCGTGCATCAGCGGGCGGCCACCGGAGCAGATGCCGTCGGCAACCGTCTCGGAAGCCAGCGTGGCCGCAAGCGATAGGTATCCACCCGTGAGTGCCTTCCCGATGCACATAATGTCCGGGGCGATACCGGCGTGCTCGCAGGCAAAGAGTGTGCCTGTACGGCCGAATCCCGTGGCGATTTCATCCAAGATCAGGAGGACTCCGTGCTCGCTGCAGAGCGTGCGGACCTCCTCCAGGTATTTCGGATGATAAAACCGCATCCCGCCTGCTCCCTGAATAATCGGCTCCAGGATCACCGCCGCGAGTTCCGGCTGGTGCCGGGCGAATAGGGTCCGGAATGGGTCGAACGATTCAGGTCTCCAGGGTTCGTGGAAGCCGCAGTCCGGCGAATCGGCGAAGACCTGAACGGGGAGAAACCGCGCGAAGAGATGGTGCATCCCCTGGTCCGGGTCACAGACAGACATGGCGCCGAAGCTGTCCCCGTGGTAGCCATGCCGAATGGTCATGAACCTCGATCGCTGAGGTTGGCCGGTCGCCTGCATGTATTGCAGGGCCATCTTGAGGGCGACCTCCACGGCAATGGAGCCGGAGTCGCAGAAAAAGATGTGTCGGAGGCCTTCGGGCGCGATGGAGAGCAGGGTGCGTGCCAGGTCAATCGCAGGTTGGTGGGCGAATCCTCCGAACATGACATGTGCCATCTTCTGAGTCTGACGGTGGATCGCCTCGTTGAGCGTGGGGTGGTTGTAGCCATGGATTGCGCACCACCAGGAGGACATGCCGTCGATCAGCTCCCGCCCGTTGGGTTGGATCAGATGTACACCCTCCGCGCGGGCAATGGGGATGGCCGAATCGACTGGCTCGGCAACTTCGTAGGGGTGCCAAATATGCAGGCGGTCAAATTCCAATTGATTGGTTGTGAGATTCATGAGGCGTTGGAGAGGAGGGTTGGACCGAGCGGTTTGATGGCCTCATCGACCGATCCCCACCCGCCGGGGGTTTGAGGATCGAAGTCCTCAATCCAGGGGATCTCGGCGAGGACCTCGGTTCTGCCGAAGCGTGCAACCGTGCGCAGGTTATCCTCCCGCAAAAACCGGTCGGCCTGGGTGACGGGGGTGGTGTTGTTCAGAACAATGCCGCGCGCACGAATCCCGACCGAGTCGAGGGTGTGAAGGGTGAGCAAAGTGTGGTTGATCATCCCGAGCCGGTTGTCGGCGACTAAGAGGACGTTGGCTGCGGGTAATGCACATAGGAAGTCGAGGGTCGTTTCTTTGGAGTTGAGCGGCACAAGGAGACCACCTGCGCACTCGGCGAGGACGAACCTGCCCCCTTGCAGCTCCCGTGACACAATCTCACACAGATTTCCCGTGGAGATGGTCTGCCGCTGCAATTCCGCCGCCAGATGCGGGGAGCATGCGGGTTCGAAGCAATAGGGGACCTGCAGCGAAGGTTCATGGAGCGGGGGGGACTGCAAACTGGAGAGTGCCTGACGATAGATTTCAAGATCGGGCGCGACCAGTGCAGACGTGGATTCGCTGAGGCTGCATCCGGTTTGCACCAGCTTGATGGTTGAAACCTTGAGGGGTTGTCGGGCAAGAAGCCGGAGAATGCCTGCAGTTACGACGGTTTTCCCGACTTCCGTGTCGGTTCCGACGATGATCCATGGATGCGAGAAGCCGTGCATAAGCCCCACGATGGCAATGCGGGTCCCTAAGGTCAACGAAATAAGGCCTGCCAGTTTACAATCACGACCGGGGGGAGGTAGTGCTCAACAGTGGGGGAATGCCTTTCAATTTGCCGCCCATGACCGGGACCACTTTGCCGTTTTGATCCTGGACCAGGAGTCTGCCATCAGGGGAGATATCCATTGCGACGCCGCTGATGACACCGTCCATGGTCTCCAGGCTGACCGATCGGCCGAGCAGAAGGTCCAGCTCCCGCCAACGTTGGAGAATGTTGATTGTGAATCCGTCGTCCAACGACCAATAGAGTTTCTCGAGGTGGACCAGGATCTTCTGTAAGATCGAGACGCGATTCCATACCTTGTCCGACTCCATTCGCAGAGAGGTGGCCTGGTCCCTGAGCTCGGGAGGGAAATGCACGCTTGTTTGATTGACGTTGAGACCGACTCCGACAACCGCGTACCTGATCGCCTCTAAATCGGAGCTGATATCAACCAGGACGCCCCCCAATTTGCGCTCGCCGATGATGAGATCGTTGGGCCAACAGATCCGGATCGGCAGATTGGTGGCCTCCAATAAGGCGTCCGCAACCGCCACGACAATGGTCAGCGATAGCATCGTTGCCCAGTCCGGTACGAGAGGGGGGCGCAAGACGACGCTCATGCAGAGGCTGGTCTGGGAGCCCGAGTACCAGGAGCGCCCCCTTCGGCCGCGGCCATGGGTTTGACTCTCCGCGACGACCAACGTGCCTTCTCGGTATCCCGCCAGTGCCAGTTCTTCGGCCCGGAGGTGGGTCGATTCTAGAACCTGCGAATACTCGATCAAGCCCTGCCCCAAGACCTCGGTTGGGAGGTCGGACCGTATCTCTTCCGGAAGCAGGAGGTTCGGGCCGTCGTGAAATCGATACCCCTTCCTTGGTGCAGCCTCGATTTCGTATCCCTGCTGGCGCAATGCCCGAACATGTTTGGATACCGCCATACGGCTGATGCCGAACTCGTGGCAGAGCTGCTGACCGGATACCCATTCACCGACAGAGTCGCGAAGGGCTTCCAAGATTGATTTTCGATAGTCCAGTCCCATGAAAGAAGGTATCCTGACAGCTTAACGGGAAATGACATGCTTTGCAGGGAGGACATTATTCCATCCTCAGCACGACCTCAATTGAGTGTGCAGAGAGAGGTTGGGGGTCATGCCTGATCCTCCCCTTCCAACCTTCGTTCCTCGGCGGAATTTTCCCCTCCGGCGAGTGTCGGCAGCCTGAAATAGATGGTCGCCCCTCGGTCCCGGTTGTTTTCCGCCCAGATCTCGCCTTTATGAGCGTTGATGATGGATCTGCAGATCGCCAAGCCTGCGCCCATTCCAATCGATTTGTTCGAATGGAACAACTTGAAGATCTCCTCCAACTGGTCCGCAGGGATACCGGTTCCTGTGTCTCGAACCGAAACCGTCATTTTCTCCGGCTGCCTGGCGTCCGAGCTGATCATCAGTACTTTGGGTTCATGGCCGGAGCCCGCCATCGACTCGCACGCATTGAGCATGAGATTGAGTAAAACCTGTTGCAGCTGGACGCGGTCTCCCAGCACCCGGCGCGGGACCGGGGAGAGGTCCTGGTGAATCAGTACATTGCGGGCAATGATCTCGCTGTTGAGGAGTTCGATCACCTCTCTGATCAGGTGATTGAGATCCAAGGGTGTGAGCTCAATCTCCCCTTTCTGTAAGAGTTTGCGCATTCTCGAAATCGTTTCGCCCGCTCGGTGGTCATCCTGGATAATGTCTTCCAGGGCATCGCCCACCTCCGCGAGGTCGGGTGGGGTATATTGCAAAAACCGACGGGCCGCCTGTGCGTTGGTCATGATGGCGGCGAGCGGCTGATTCAGTTCATGTGCAAGGGAGGCGGCCAGCTCGCCCATGGTGGCTGTACGATTCATATGGTAGATGATGTTTCGTTGTCGGTCGATCTCCTCCTGGGCTTCCCTCTGCTCGGTGATGTCCCTTCCAACTCCGAGCATGCGCAGCGGCTCACCATCTTCGTCGAACGCCTGTACCGCACCGAGGCTGGAAACCCAGAGGTAGTTGCCGGCTTTGTCGCGGATCCGGAATTCGGCCGAAAAGACCCTGGTCTTCTTCGTTAAGTGCCGTTGGATCTGCTGCTTCAAGATGGGTAGGTCCTCTGGATGGACGATCCGGAAATTCTGTTCCAGGTCCTTGGGTAACTCCTCGGGGGTGTAGCCGAAGGTGATCTCCCAATGCCGGTCGCAAAATACTTTTCCGGTCTGGATGTTCCAGTCCCAAGAAAAGAGCCGGGCGCTCTCCATCGCCAAGGTCAATTGCTCCTGACTCTGGCGAAGGGCCGTCTCCGTGCGACTCAGGTCCGTGATGTCGACACCGATCCTGCCAACCACCACTGTCGGTGCGTTGTCCACGATGCCCATGACCGGAAAGAGCTGGATTCGAAACATCCTCTGCTCGCCGTTTGGGGCGGAGAGCGTGCGCTGGATCAGGGGGCTCTCTCCATTGACCACCCGAGCCGTTTCCCGCTCGAGCTCAAGGCGGCCGACCTCCGGAAAGACCTCCCAGTAATTGCGTCCCTGCAGCGGCTCGATTTGGGAGAACTCCTCCGTGAATCGATTCCCATACAGCACAACGCCGTCGAGGTTGTGCATCACAGCCAGGGCCGGGATGCGATCCATGTAGGCCGAAAACCTGCGCTCGCTCTCCTCAAGTCCCTGTTGAGCGGCACGCAGGGCGGTCAAATCCTGACAGAAACAGATCCTGCGCCCCGCTTCCAGCGGGATGATCTCCAGCAGGAGGATCATTTTTTTCCCCGCGGTCGTGGTCAGCTCCACCTCCCGCGGATCATCCTGCGTCGCTTCGTTCCACTGGAACGGGCCTTCATCCCGCCTGGAAATAGGTTGTGCCGCCAGCGCATGGACAGTGCCCAGTTGCTCTGGCGATTCCGGCAGGTCGAGGAGGACGCGAGCCTTCTGATTGACCTCGAGGATGGCGCCCTCCGCGTCGTAAATCAGAATCGCCTCCGGCGCAATCGCTAGAAATGCGCGACAGAGGTTCAGCTTATGCGCGGACGCGCTTTGAGAACGTCGGTAGAGGAAAAATAACACCAGCAGGTTCGTGACAAGTCCCGCTGCCAGGATCGTCTCTACGAGGAGCTGCATGCTCATGATGCTATCGTCCCTGCCCAACCGATGAATGCCTGCACGCCTCGCACTGCAACAAAGGCGCCAGAGTGAATTTCTCCAGCTGCAATTTTACCGAATGGATCGGTTCCTGACCAGTCCCGATTGCGATCGTCGCGAGACAGATGGAGGCGAAGGGAAAGACGTCTCACCACCCATCCCAATCTGGTGTGCTTTGAGAATCGGGGTCGGTATCGGAATCGGTATCGGGCAAATCGGGCAAATCGAGCAAATCGAGCAAATCGAGCAAATCGAGCAAATCGAGCAAATCGAGCAAATCGAAATCGAAATCGAAATCGAAATCGAAATCGAAATCGAAATCGGTTTCGGAATCGATGGAGCGTGTGATTCGGCGTGGAATGTTCACGAACAGTACGTTCACAACACCGCCTCTTCGCGAGGCCTCCGGATGGAAAGGAGAGGTTCGCATGCGGGGTTGAGGTGATTTCT
>ENA-UOOH01003961-UOOH01003961.1-fermentation-metagenome-genome-assembly--contig:-NODE-3961-length-10688-cov-3.833725_pt1 | contig 10688 bp, 11 predicted proteins | sample MGYA00245778_ERZ724025 | MGnify/ENA primary metagenome ERZ724025 (study PRJEB28704, sample SAMN03018313) | fermentation metagenome | biome: anthropogenic terrestrial biome; feature: soil; material... | reverse complement strand
ACAAGAACTGCATCTTCTAAATAACCTGCGATTAAATCCGTCCTGAAAGGGTCGCCGGGCAAGAGCACATATCTACCCACATCGCCTTTTTTCAACCTAATGTGATATTGCAATCCACCTACTTCTAAGGTCATGGCGAAACCTCCTTGCCAAAATTCTCCTCAATAATCAACTCTACATCCAACCAGTTGTCTGCCCGATACAATCCGCTCCGAGCTTCAACCCACTGATTATGATAACTATTTATTAAAACCACCGGAATATTGCTTTCAATTAAAGAGATCGCGTTTTCTGCATAATCCTCGACAAACAATTCCACATCTTTGTTCTTGGCGACAGGAGGCTTGTCCACCTCATGAATTAGATCCGAATAGGGAATTTTATGCTTTGCTAACCATTCCGTGGTCATCTGCCGATATTTTTCATCCCGTGCAGTAATTAGGACAATTTCAAATCCCGACTCTATTAATCGCTGCAATGTTTCCCGCACATAGGGCTGTGGTTCTACGTGTTCATAAATATATGGTAGCTTCTCTTCCAAAAAACACGAAAGCACTTCCTCAGAAAGCCCATAGGCCTCAGACATATCATAAGTTTTATTGTTCCTTGCAACGTTCTCTCCAAGAAAATCGCACAAAGCATTATGCCAAATATTGTTCTCTGGTGAATCCCCTTCAAAAGAGATTACACCATCTATGTCAACACCAATAATGCGTGATTTCATCCTTCATCCCCTTTCACCACATTATTAACCACATTGACCAGTGAGCAAGTACAGGTCTCTCCCAGGTACCCCACAAGCATCAGGTCTACAATTCTTACAATGTTTAAAGACGGGTATCCATTTTTCGGCCCGCGCAATAGCATGTTGCATTTGCAGCCTTGTTGGCGCCTTTTGATCCTTGAGTAATCCCCTTGGCATAAATGACTTTATATTTAGCTCCATGACCCCAAGCTTTGCGGCCTTTTTAGCTATACTCTCAATCTCATGATCATTAACACCCGGCACTAATATGGTATTAATCTTGAAGCCTTTGAGGCTCTTCAGTTTACCGAGTTCTTCGATCCCTGACCACACCAGATCAAGATATTTTGAGTAAGCATTATCCTCCCTTGAAACCGATCCATCAACTTTTACATAACAGTAGAGCTCTTTGGCCACCTCAACACTGAGGGCGTTTACGGTCACGGTAAAATAATCGCAAACGCGCTCAATATCAGCAAGCTTGTTAAGTACCTCAACACCGTTAGTGCAAAGACAAGTAGATAAATCGGGGTGATTTCGCTGTACATATTCTAGTATTTGAAAGGTTGATGAATTAACCAATGGTTCCCCGGGGCCTGCGATGCCCACGATCTTGAGATTCTCTAAGTGTTCCTTATGGTACTCTAGTGCAGCAATTGCCTCTTCAGTTGACAAAGTCTCCGGTTGGGCATTGTCCCGCAGCTCGCAAAATGCGCAACCCAAATTGCATTTTTTAGCAATCGGCAGATGGATTCGTGCAATATTATGGCCTTGCCCCCCGGTATAACAAGGATGCTTAATCATCAAATACCCCCTCTAATATATCGTCATCACTCATTGGTGTGGGATTAACTTCTCCCGTTCGGTCCAGCATGTGCCTGGAAAGTGCCTGAAATTGCTGTGCTTCTATTCCGTCTGGTATGGCCTCCACAACTGGCATCCCTTTCAACTCCCATCTGGGAATATTCGGAGAATACGAGATCTCGCCAATTATGGGGACACTGACAACCGAAGAAAACTTTTCTAGCACTCTATTTTCAGACTCAAACCCGCGCTCGTTAAAAACGAGACCCCGAACCTTCCCTTTGACTGTAATCATGCCATTTAGAATATTATTTGCCGCAAAAAGAGCCGCTTGCTCCCCTGATGTCACAACGTATACATCCTCCACATAGCCCCGGGTAATTGGGGCTGCAAACCCTCCACAAACCACATCACCGAGAATATCATAGATGGTTATTTCCAGGTCTTTAAAAAAATCATGGCGATCCAGATACTCCAGGCCAAGAATGATGCCCCTTCCGGCACAACCTACTCCCGGTTTAGGGCCTCCTAACTCTACACAACTGATATTACCTTTTCGTCCTATAATGTCATTTAAGCTAAGTTCCCCTGCTTGTAGAAGGGTGAGTTTTTCCATTAAGGTCGGCAATCTTTTCGATAGTAACAAACGGCAAGTATCATGTTTTGGATCGCAGCCTATCAGGCCCACCTTATAACCGAGATTAGCAAAGGTTAATGCGAGATTTACTGCCGTAGTTGATTTGCCAATTCCACCCTTACCGTATAATGCAAGCTTTCTCATCTATCTCACCTGCTCTCTAGAAGACCTAGCGTATCGCAATCAATTGTGATCAAGTCTTCTGCTCAATAAATCTAAAAGTTCAAATGCACCTTCATAACCCATAAACGAATGCCTTTCTTCTTTTCCGTGCCAAATAGGTGGGGTGAAAGGAATGTAATCCCATTGATCACTGCGGACATTAGAAGAACCAAAGACAAGATTTGCCTGGAAATCTTCGCAGAATAGAAAGAGTTCAGAGCCACCTACATCTTCATAACAAGCATGGGCAAATGGGTCTTCCTTGTGATATGCATACCCTGCTTGATCGGTACTGAGCATAACGGGAACACTCAGTTCTTGTTCGAAGAAGCGACTAAGGCCAATCCCCAACCAGCCATCTGCTTCAATAGCTACCCGTAGATTCTTTGTGATCTTTAGTAAGTCGTAGCGTGCCAGAATACGCCGGGCAGCCATGTACAATCCTTCAGCCCTTTGAGGCAATGCCAGCCCAAGCTCTTGACAAACCCATTTCAACCAGACAAAAGTGCCCGCGATCCCATAGGGGGCTGGCTGCCAATTGTGTCCTTCAGTCCATAAGTGACCCAAAAGTAGGGATCGAGACTGATTGTAAGCCACGCGATCCCTGGTGAGATCAAAATCCAAAAAGAGTGACGGGCCGCAACTTAGACCTAGGTTCTCCTTTAACAGGGAGCTTATCTGGTGATGCATGTTTTCCACCGCGAAATCAGTTAGACTTAAACCGTCCAGGCAGACCTTTTCGGGCAGGATCGCGTCGTCCTTGGATTCAAGTAATTTGCGCACTTCATAATACATGCTTTTGTAGCCATGGGACTCTTCTCCGGCAATACCACTCCCGTCAATAATTAGAACCGGGCAGCCAGTTTGTTGCGTAAATTCCCTGGCAATTGCCTGAAAGTCCTCACCGCTGATGCTAACCGCACAGGTAGTAATGACTGTAATCAATGTTGGCCGATAGATCTCCCAGGCCTTGTCCAAAGAATGAAGGAGGCGTTTTTGGCTACCCATGATAAGGTCAGGATCTGTTAAAGCAGTAGTGGGCACTAGGGGCTCTCTATCGGCAAAAAGTGGTACCATTCTGTAACCGGCCGAACAGCTGACCGGTCCGTGGATAATCGGCAAAGCGCCTTTAATTCCGATAGTGCCTTGTAGGCCGCCTAAAATTCCGCAACCCTTAAAAGGCTCGAGACGTCCTTGAAACCTCATTGTTGACGATGAATGCATGGTTCAATCTCCTTCGCGTTGAATACATCTTCTGTGAAACTATAGCCATTTAGAGCCATAATCAGCTTATTCCCTAAATTGACTGCTCCTTCAAAACCCACATGGGGCACAGTGTAGACCGTAATTGGCACAAATGGAATACCATGGGCTTTACAGGTATGTTGTTCCTGATAACCACCCATCCAAACATCAATCTCATACTTGCCAGCTATTTCCTCCAGGTCGTAAAGACTAGGGCTGACAATAAACTCCTTGAGCTTGAGGTCGTGCTCCTCAAACATATGCAGCAAATCCTGATGTGACCAGGGGTGCGGCCAGAAAAGCGCGGCTGCTTGAATATCAACCTCGTAATCCAGCATTGTATGGAGCAAGCCAATCAGACGCCCCGGTCCGCCACTGACAAACACCTTTTTGCCACGAAGAATTTCTTTATTAGCTTGGAATTGGGACTCATAAAGTAACGCTAGCTGCCGAATCTGATCTTTGATATCCATATCAAGAGCCTGGCCAATATCTTCAAGCCATTCTGTTGTACCGCTAAACCCATAGGGGGAGCGACGCCCAGCTAACTTCATCCCATGTTCTTCTAACTCATGCAGAAGGTCGCCTGCTAAAGCCGCACAAACCATGGCGTTAGCTTTGGCCTCCATGCTATTTTCAATATCTTTCAGGCTACTGCCGCCTGAGATTATGGAAGCAACTTCAATACCTAACGTCTTAAGCATATCTATACAGGCCCCAATTTCATGGGTGCGCCGCCGCGAAGGCCACATCCAGCCAACTAGATTTACAGCATTTCGTTTAGCATATTTCTTACCCATGAGAGGCTGATAGAGTGCCCGTAAGGCGGCATCATACCCAACCCACTGATTGGCACCTGAGATTGCGGAGATACTCAAAAATGTCGTTTCCACCTCCAAAGAGGTGTTGACTTCGTTGGCAATACCAGCCATATCTGTACCACTTAGTGTTAAGGGATCGGTTGGCATGAGGACTATCAACCTGGGCTTGCGGATTTCGACCAGTTTCTTCATTTTCTCAATCCAGGCAGTAGTAATCTGATAATCTCCAACCACGATCTTATCCAGGGGATACTCCAAAACCGAAATTGGCCTTTTTCCCAAGTCAAAGTCCTCTTCACCCCAGGCTATAAGTGAGAACCGAAGATGGATGGCACAGCCTTTCGAGCCTACTATTACAGGAAGTACATCGTCCATACCTAAAAAGATGCGTAGTGCGGAAAACATTGGGCCCAGGATTTGGTAATCTGCCCAAAAGGGGTTGTCCGTCAACTTCCATTCTTCTAATAATTCTGTTAGGCTACCTCGGTAACTACGCATAATGTCAATCCTTTACTATATGATCTCGGCTTTCTATCACCGCTTGGCTGGGATTATCGGGGCACCAAATCTCCATAATATACGAGCCTTCATAGCCTGAATGCTGCAAATGGTCCAAAATACCCTTGAAATCAACATGTCCCCGCCCTAAAGGCACATGAGTATCATCGTCACCTTCATTATCATTTAGATGAATATGCTTTAAGTGAGAACCCATCTGCTTTACATAGTGAAGCGGATCTTCACCATTGAGATAAGCGTGCCCTAAATCCACAGTCGCCCCCAGAAAAGGATGATTGATGTCCTCCAATAAATCCTTGAAGCAAGTGACAGTATTTAGCACACTAAAAGGTCCGATGGGGCAATTTTCCAGCCCAATTGCAACGCCAAGGGCTTCCGCCCTGCGTATGATTTGCTCGAGGGCTTTAATAACACGCCCCCTTCCGCATTCACCCCCCGGGGGATCACCCGGATAATATTGACCGGCATGGACTACAAGCACGTCGGAATTTAATTCCGAGGCCATTTCGAGAGCTTCAATAGTCTGCCTTAGTGATTCCTGCCAAATCCCATAGTTCACACTGCTAAGGTCAATATCATGACAAGGAGCATGATATGTACTGGATAAGCCGTACTTGTTTAGTAACTTTATTAGTTTCTTTGTTGACGCCGCATCATAATCCCTTGCCCAAAGATGAGGATATTCGCCCCAAATCTCAATATACCGAAAGCCTAAATCGGCAATACTCTCTATTGCCTCCTCTATAGACTGTCGCAAAAACACACTTGTGGAAACTCCTAACTTCAAGACATCTCCTACCTTCCTTTGTTTCTATAGCTTGGATCTAAGACATCTACCAGGGTATCCCCGACCACATTGCAGCAAAGAACAAAAATGGCCAATGCCAACCCCGGAAACAAGCTGTACCAGGGGGCAAAGATAATATATCCCCGTCCATCAGCAATAATCGAACCTAAACTTGGAATAGGTGGTCGTAGTCCAAGACCAAAGAAGGATAATCCCGCCTCATACATTACTGCCCCAGGTATACCCATGGAAAAGGCAACGACAATGATTCCTAGACAGTTGCGCAAAATGTGCTTGACCATGATCCTGGATGTACTGCCTCCGAGAGCCTTGATTGCAGTGACATATTCCTTATTGCGAACACTTAAAACCTGACTTCTAACTAAGCGAGCAACATCAGGCCATCCAACCAGCATAATTGCAAGGCAGACTGTCCAAAGCCCTGATCCCAGCACCATTGTGACCATCATGGCCAGCAAGATTGCGGGGAACGAGAAGAAAACATCGGTGATCCGCATAATCACATTATCAACCACTCCACCATAGTAGCCGGATATAAGACCTAATGTAACCCCCAGTAACATACTCAATCCCCTGGCAATGATGCCAACAATGATCGAAACCCTTACACCATAAACCACGCGGCTAAAAATATCTCGCCCCAATTGGTCGGTGCCAAACCAGTGCTCAGAGCTGGGGGGAAAGGGAGCATATTGTTTCTCTCCATTAACTTGCCTACTTGTTTTTACCGCCATAGGATCGTGTGTGGCAATATAGGGGGCGAAAATTGCAATCAAGACATAAACAAGAAGAACTAGAAGTGCTACAGACGTGGTCGGTTCGCTTTTTATGAACTTTTTTACATCAGTCAATTACAGCCCCCCTGCTACTCATAACTAATTCTTGGGTCGATTAGCCCATAAGTAATATCAACCAATATGTTAATACCGATAATTAACGCAGCTATCACAAGGGTCGAAGCTTGAAAAGCGGGAAAATCCTTGGCAATTAAGGCATCATAAACATACTTGCCCATCCCAGGCCAGGTAAAGATCACTTCGATCATAATCATACCGCCGATCATTCTGCTTATGTCTGTACCAACTAGCGTCACCATAGGTATCAGAGCATTTCTGGCAATGTGTTTAACGGCGATCTTGAGAGGATTAATTCCCTTTGCCCTTGCAGTCCGTACATAATCCTGGCCGACAACATCCACAACTGCCACCCGGGTTATGCGAGCCATCAAACCTGCAGATGGCCATGTAAGCGTTAGGGCAGGCAGAACAATATAAATATCCCAGCCCATCTGATAACCAGATGGGGGAAGTAGTCCAAGTCGTGCACAAAAGAACATTTGAAAAAGCAATGCAGACCAAAATTGAGGTAAGGAAAGGCCCAGAACGGAGAAAGCCATAACCACTTTATCTAATACACTTTTTCGCCAGAGCGCCGACAAAATCCCCAGGGTGCCTCCGATGAAGAAGCTTAACAATTGAACAACAACAGTCAGTTGAAGAGTTCTTTTGAGAACAACCCCTATTTCTTGAACCACTGGCTTGCGGGATTGAAAGGATGTCCCTAAGTCACCCCGAATAGCCCGGGAAAAGAAGCGCAGATACTGTGTGTACCAAGGAGCGTCTAAGCCCATCTCTGTTCTAATACTCTCTACAGTAGCCCGATCTGCGGAAGGACCCGCAACTAAGCGGGCGGTATCTCCAGGAATAAGATACAAAAATAGAAAAACAATTAGTGACATGCCTAGTAAGATGGGAATTGCACCGAGCACCCGCGCCCGAATATAGCGCCACATTAAGATAATCACCCCGCCTAAGATTCAACAAGGTAGCGTAAGGTGTCTACCGTACGCCACCCCGTTTTCAAAAGGATTTTCTAACCCTTGTCTTATTGCTCCACCCACACTCTGTGGAAGATATGCATGTCCATAGCACTAGGAACGTGGTTTTTAACCTTAGGGCTAGTGAGATCAACCCAGATGTTATGACTCAGGTTGATATATGGTAAATCCTCCTGAGCTATTCGTGCAATTTCTTCGTAAATTGCCTGCCTCTTCTTACTATCGGTTTGCAACCTACCTTCTTCGATCAACCTGTCAATGTCAGGATTGATATAGCGAGCTACATTACCACCACCGTCAATAGAACCGGAGTAATAAAGAGGATAGACAAAAGCATCAGGATCAGCATAGTCTGCCACAGTAGCTGCCCATGCGAGCTCATAGTTTCCTGTTTCGAGGGCACTTAGATACTCTCCGCCCTCAGTCGGCTTAATTTCAACATCAATGCCGATCTCTCTTAAGTTCTGCTGATAAATTTCCATGATCTTAATGAGATTGTTATAGGGCTGACACATGACAGTAAAAGTCTGATCTATGCCATCTGGATAACCTGCTTCGGCCATTAGCTTCTTGGCCATTTCCACATTCCTAGGATAGGGGGTTGCCTCGGGATCATGACCTAAGAAGCCTGGAGGGAAAGGACCCACTGCAATGTTTTCGCGACCTTGTAGGGAGTCTTTAACAGCCTCTTCATCGATCGCATATCTTATGGCTTGTCTAAGGGCAAGGTTACTACCAAAGGGCTCTTTCTCCATATTCACTGCTAGATAGCCCACGTGGAGGGTGTCAGCTTGTCTAATAGAGTCCTTGAAATTGGGATCGCGGGATACCTGCATATAATATGCCGGTGGAATCCACGCCCAATCCAACTGTCCAGCCATCAATTCCATCATACGGGTGTTTTCGTCGAGAATGAATCTAAATTGCAAGTGGTCAAGGTATGGACGACCAGCCCAATAATCTTCAAAGGCATCTAAAGTCAGATCTAGGTTTTGGCGCCATTCACTGAGCTTAAAGGGTCCCGCACTAACGACATTTTGCCCAAAGAGATCACCATATTCGTCAACGGCTCTTTCTGAAACCACTGCAGCAGATGGGGATGCCAGCATGGCCAAAAATGGTGAAAGTGCTTCCACGAGCTCTATTTCCAAAAGATGTTCGTCTCTTACGCGAATTCCGGAAACCTCTGGAGCCTCGCCTGCTCTAAACTCTTCTACACCCGCTACAGCATTGAAAATCCATGCGCGAGGTGAGCGAGTCTTCGGGTTGATTACCCTTTCAAAACTATACTTGACATCGGCGGCTGTTACCGCGTCGCCGTTATGGAATTTAGCATCACGACGAATTTCAAACTGCCACACTAAGCCATCTTCAGATGCAACCCAGGATTCTGCCACACCAGGTTCAATTTCTTGTCCACTTGGAGACAGTCTTACCAGACCCTCTAAAACGTTAGCTGCCATAACGGCTTGATCCCACGATGATAGAGCGGCAGGATCCAAGGTCTTGGGATCCGCTGAAGTAAACCCTCTAAAGGTTCCGCCATAATGTGGCTCAGCTGAAGCAGCAGCTGAAGCAATCAAAACAATGCCTAACAAGAACCATGTTAACAGTCTCTTCTTCAAATCATTTCCTCCTTGTAAGATTCGGTTTTGTTCGATGGACGTTGCAACGTTTGTCGCATTCAACTAGCCTGTGCTCTCCAATCCAGGTGAATGCATCGAAATGTCAGCATCTCCTCCTTCTAGATACATCTGGCGATATGGACCCAAAGATCAACTATCTCGACCTAATTAAAGGAAATAAGGCTACTTGAGACTAGAGCTTTGCAAGTCTTCGTTTTGTATGGTTCTCTATACAACTATAAGCAACTTTTATCACTAACAGAAATCTATAACTTGTTGAATAGGGTAAACTTAAATCTATCACCTCTGTAATACGCCTCCACGTATTCAATGGGAACACCATCTTTAGATCGAGTGATAGCCTCGACATAAAACAGTGGATCACCGGTGGCAATATTCAGCAGTTTCGCATGTGAAGACTTTGCTGAGCGAATTTCCAGTGTTTCGCTGGTAGCAGCAGGGGTTACATTGCAGTATGTAGCCAATAGTTTATAGAGTGATTCTGTGGACAACTTGTCCTGGATCTCTACCAGATTCTTGGCCAAATCAAAAGATAGAAAAGAACGTTGAAGAGATACCGGGAGGCCACTGGCCTCGCGCATACGTAAGATCTCAATTGCCAGGTCACCCTCTCCTATCTGCAGATTTTTCCTCAAAAGAGGATCGGGTGCAATTAATTCAAAATGAAGCAGTTTATTGCGAACGGTAACACCTGCCTCAGACATGCTATCTGTAAAGCTGGTTACCGCGAACAAGGGTTGCACAATCTTCGGAGGAGAAATAATCGTTCCTTTGCCCCTTTTACGAATCGCTAATCCCTGTTGAACTAGTTCTTGCATTGCTTGGCGTACTGTCATGCGGCTAACGCCTAGATGTTCTGCAAGTTTAGTCTCAGAAGGTAACATATCACCGGGCTTTAACTGATTGGACTCAACCAGTGATTCAACTTGCTCCTTAATCTGCCGATATATTGGTACCCCTACCCCTTCATTTACGTAAATCTTTTCCAAAATCGCCTTTTCAGCCATACACGTCTCCCCAGCCAAAGTTGTATAGACAACCATACCGACTTTATGTATATCATACCATCTGCCGAAAATAAGATCAACTATTATGGTGAATTTGTTTATTTATGTCGTAGTTTTAATTTGCCCTCTGCAAGCATTTTTCCTGCAAAAAAGGGGTGCGAACGAAACCTGGACTTAGTGAGTCAGGAGGTAGTCCATGTATTTGTATGGCGAACGCACAAAGCAGCGCGGCTTTACATCAAGTATGAAACCGAGCCGACACCATCAGAGAACTGGGATATCCAAGCCGCAATATGCTGAAACGATAACATCAAGAGTCAGGAAACCGGTGAGCTACACAAAGAGTTTTCGTCCATTTCTCCTCTCAAGTATAGATGCGCGAAGATCATCAAATGAGTCTTTTGTAATGGACCCCATTGTCAAGACACAAGTTTTAGATTTTTAAACTACACTGGTT
>ENA-UOOH01003960-UOOH01003960.1-fermentation-metagenome-genome-assembly--contig:-NODE-3960-length-10688-cov-7.291357_pt1 | contig 10688 bp, 3 predicted proteins | sample MGYA00245778_ERZ724025 | MGnify/ENA primary metagenome ERZ724025 (study PRJEB28704, sample SAMN03018313) | fermentation metagenome | biome: anthropogenic terrestrial biome; feature: soil; material... | reverse complement strand
ATATCGCCAAAGTATTGGAAGGTCCGGAAGCCACCGGCTATACAGTCATAAATATTGACGGTGCTCTGCTGACCATGACTACCAGAGACGCGGATGGCAAAATTAAGGATGAGTATAGGATTAACAAGGGGTATGATATGGACTCAAGAGTAGGCGTAAGCAGCGTTAAACTATTGAACAGTTCAGATCAGGAAATAGCTTCCGTTCCCGCGCAGGGATATTGCCGTTTGCAGGCTCATCTGAACAATTATACCAGTAAACAGCAGACCTCCACGGCCGTAATCCAGTTGCGCGGCGGAGACGACGCAGCGGCTGACGGTGGCGGAGAATCATTGGGGATCGTCAGTTTGCAATCTGATGTAGCGGTAACGGGGGCGGAGGTCTACGCTGATTTTACCCTGCCCGACCTTCCCGCAAGCAGCAAGGTTTATGTAGATGTATATCTTTTGGATGAGGCCAATGTGCCGATTAGTGAGCCTTATCAACGGTTTAGTTTCAGTGTTACTCCTTAATCGAAATCATTATGAAAGGAAGGACTTTGGGGATTCAATCAGGAGATAAGGAGGAAAGAAAAAATGAAAAGAACGAAAAAAATACTGTCGATCTTAATTTGTTTATCACTACTCTTTACCTATGTACCTATAGGTTTGGCGGCAGAAACCAGCTCTCTGCCACAGACTTCTGCGGCATATGCCGCCAGCGATTATGCACAGTATGCTGCTAAAATGGCGGTTGGCTCGGATCATATGGCAGTAGTCAAAGTGGATGGGACAGTTGAGGCATGGGGTGACAACACGAAGGGGCAATGTACCGTACCAGAGGGGTTGACGGACGTTAAAGCCGTAGCAGCAGGGATTTACGATACGTTGGCCTTAAAAACGGATGGTACGGTTGTTGCCTGGGGTAGTAATTATGCACCGTCGGCGGGAAAACCTATAATAGAACCAGTTTCCATTCCTGATGAAGTAACAGCAGTGCAGGGGAATATAAAGTTAATAGCTGCTGGAGGCGCTACGCTGGCTGTAGTCACCGAGTCCAACCAAGTTATTGTGTGGGGCAAGCAGCAAGGTCCTCTGGGGGCCAAACAGCCGAATGAATTTGGCAATATAGTTGCGATAGCAGTTAATAGTAGTGATGTCGCGGTTCTTGATGATAATGGTAATATTACAGCCTGGGGGCAGACCGCTGATACGAAACCACAAGAATTGGATGGAAATACGCTAGCTTTATCGGCTGGACTATATCATTTCGTGGCCCTGAAAAACGATGGAAAAGTAGTAGTATGGGGTCCCCATGCAGGTAAATGTAATGGCATAAGCGCTGTATCTGGTGTAAGGGCTATTGCAGGAGGATTCCAGTTTGCGGGAGCTTTGCTGGTTGATGGTTCAGTTAAAGGATGGGGTAGGTCTCCCGCCAATAATAACGTAGATGGTACAGAACTGGTTCCAGCAAGTGCGAATGTTAAAGCAATTTCTTCAGCTGCAGAACCGGAAACTGCATATATTTGTGCTTTGCGGGGAGATGGAACGCTTTACGTAAATGGCCCTGCTGGACCTGATGGGCTCAATCTCTTGACCGAGACGAGCAGCAGCAATGTTTATTTGAGTAGCCTTGCAGTGGCCGGATACGATCTGACTCCGGTTTTTAATGCTACGATAACTGACTATACAGTGGACGTACCCAGTGATGTGTATAGTGTAGATATAACAGCAATTACTGCAGACGCCACAGCAAATATTAAGATTAACGGAGAGGCAGTAGCCAGCGGTACAGCGCAAACCGTGGATAACCTGGTCGTTGGTGATAACAAGGTGACCGTGGAAGTAACTGCGGAAGATGGTATAGCAGTTAATGCCTACACCATCACCATAAAGCGGGCTAAGGAAACAGAACCTCCGCAAGGTAGCAGCAATGCTACTTTAAGCGGCCTGACGGTAGTCGGATATGATCTGGATCAGACTTTTGATGCCACGACTAATACCTACACAGTTAATGTACCCAATAATGTGAGCAGTGTAGATATAACAGCGACTACTGCAAATGCCAAAGCTACTATGAAGATCAACGAGACCGAAGCAACCAGCGGCACAGCGCAGAACGTGGATAACCTTGTCGTTGGTAATAACGAGGTGACCGTGGTAGTAACTGCGGAAGATGGTATAACAGTCAATACCTATACCCTCATCATAAAGCGGGCTAGTCAAGTAGAACCTTTGCCGACCCCGGCAGCATATGCAGCCAGGCTGGCGGGTGGTGATAACCATGCAGCCGCCGTTCTGGAAGATGGAACGGTGATATTATGGGGTGATAACAGTAGCCGGCAGTTAGAAGTACCGGTTGAGGCGAACGGGGTCAAGGCCTTGGCCGCCGGTGCTCGCCATACGCTGGCTCTAAAAGAGGATGGCACAGTAGTGGGCTGGGGCTTGAATAGCTATGGGCAGTGTGATGTCCCTGCTGTCCTGGAAGGAATACCAGTTAAGGATATTGCCGCCTATGGTTGGAACTCCGCTGCCCTGAGCAAAGACAACAAGATAGTTGTCTGGGGGCGGTATATAGAAAACAGCCAGGAGCTGGAGAACGAAAAAAACCTGATTGAGATAGCTATAAACAATAACTATCTACTTGCTCTTGCAGAGGACGGCACGGTAAGAGCCTGGAAATGGCGCGAAAGCTTCCAGACCTGCGAGGTGCCGGTCGGATTCAGCGGTAATGTGGTGTCCATTACTGCAGGAGACACCCATACCCTGGCCTTGAAGGTGGATGGCAGCGTGGTTAGCTGGGGGAATGATGATTATCCCGTTCCGACAGAGTTGGCTAACGTGCAGGCGATTGCTGCAGGACGGGACTACTCGGCTGCGCTTACCGCTGACGGTAATATCAGGGTCTGGGGAAAAGATCAGTACGGCTTGCTTGATGTTCCTTCAGGGTTGGGACAGGTACAGGCGTTGGTTGCCGGAAATTATAATGTTTATGTTCTGAAACAGGACGGTACCCTGACTAGCTGGGGTAGAAACTGGTCTGGTGAGGGCGATGTGCCCTGGGAGCTGAATCTTTTTAACCCAGTCAGTATCAACGACCAACTGGGCCGCCTGATCATCCAGAGCGTAGGCGAAGCAGGCGTGACTGACTGCGGCATCTATCCCAGATTTGGCTGTGAACAAACTGAGGGTATCGTTGACGTGGGTAATGGGGTGCAGAAAGTGCATATCATTGCACAGCCTAACAGCAGCAGAGCTACCCTGGAAATAGATGGTACTTTAGTGACTGCCGGCGATCCTGTAGTCATAAACGATTCGGCTCTATCGGTGGGCGATAATTCCATTGTGATCAAGGTGACCGCTGAAAGTGGTAGCGAGCGGAGCTATACTCTCCATGTCAAGCGGGTAAGTGCCGGGTATACCTTGACCCCCTTGCCACAAACTCCGGAAGCCTACCAGGAAAGCGAGTATGCTAAATCTGCACGCCGGCTGGCGGCAGGTAATGGGCACATTCTGGCATTAAAGAATAATGGTACCGTGATTGCCTGGGGAGATAACGGTCAAGGCGGGTGTAACGTACCGGCCGGCCTAGATAATGTTGTTGCTGTGGAGACGGGTACTCAGCACAGCCTGGCCCTGAAAAATGATGGCACTGTGGTAGCCTGGGGCCTCAATAGAAATGGTGAGTGTAACGTGCCCGCCGATTTGAGCGGCGTGGCGAAAATTTCCGCTGGTGGGAACTTTTCATCTGCTCTGGGGAAGGATGGCAAAGTGGTGGCCTGGGGCGATAACAGTCAAAAGCAATGCGACGTACCGACTGACTTGAACGACGTAGTGGATATTCAGTGTGGCAGTAATCATATACTAGCTCTGAAAAAGGATGGTTCCGTGGTCGCCTGGGGTGGTAACTATAATGGCCAGTGCGACGTACCCTCAAGTTTAGACCAGGTGGTGGCAATAGCGGCTGGACTTAGGAACAGTGTGGCTCTGAAAGACGATGGCACCCTGGTTATCTGGGGAAAAGAATTAAAAAATTTGAACCTGCAATACGTTAAGGGAATAGACGTCGGTTCAGGGTATATCGCCGCTCTGAAGTGGGATGGCAGCCTGGCCGTCTGGAGCGATGGAAACGATATGGCTTTGGGCGTTCCTATAAAGCTTGATAAGCAGGTCCTGGCTATTAGCGGTAGTAGTGACAACATATTGGCTCTGAACGGAGACGGTACGCTGACTGTCTGGGGGAATGATCGGTACGGGCAGTGTGATATACCCTCATGGCTGAACCTTTTTGAAGATGATCCACCTGCTTACAGTGGGCCGGCACCGAATATCCCCCAGACTCCGACGGCATACGCTGTTAGCGACTATTCTCAGGCCGTTAGTAAGATTTGTTTTGCGGGAGTTAGTGGTAGAGCTGTTTTAAATATGGATGGTACGGTTAAAGTTACGGTTATTGGTGACGATTATTATAATCTGGTCCAGGTGCCCGAAAGCTTGAATAAGGTCACAGCCATAACTAGTTTTGCTAATAATATAATGGCTTTAAATGCGGACGGTACAGTGGTGGTTTGGGGCTATAATGGAGACGGTCAGTGTGAAGTACCGGAAAATGTTCAAAACGTTATTGCCATCGCGGCTAATAATAGAGCTTCGACCTACTGCCTGGCCTTGACAGCGGACGGCAAGGTGATGGCATGGGGAGGCAACCAATACGGCCAGTGTGACGTGCCCAAAGAGCTTACTAATGTCATTGCCATCGCCGCTGGCGATAAGCACTGCCTGGCCTTGAAGAATGACGGTACCGTAGTAGCCTGGGGTAATAACGATGATGGCCAGTGCGATGTACCGGAGGGTTTAAGTTATGTGGCACGTATTTACGTTGATAAAAATCTATCCCTGGCCTTGAAAAACGACGGTACTGTAGTAGCCTGGGGTGGTAATAATGATAAGGGCCAGTGCGACGTACCGGAAGGCTTGAGCGGAGTAGTGGATATTGCCATAGAAGGTGATACCTATGCCGCCTTAAAAAACAATGGCACCGTAGTCGTTTGGGGGAATAATCGCCTTGGCTGCCGCAATGTACCACCCGGCCTTCATGATGTAGCCGCTGTAAGCATTGGCGATGGTGTAATGGCTATAAAGACAGATGGTACGATCGTGATCTGGGGAAAATCTTCAAATTTAGATGACGAGTTACTGACCAGTTTGAGCAATGTATTGACCATATCAAAAGATATTATCATTTTCCGGGACGGCACCCTCCAATATTATAGTAGTTTTAATGCGGACGAGATTAATGGGATGCTGGCCGGGCTCAACGTATTATCCGGACACTATTTTGCTATAAATAACGTAGAACTGCTCGACCCGGCAGGCCAGAGCATTACTTCCGTAGCCAATCAGGCCGGCTACCGTATCAAAGCCCAGGTAGCCAATAATTATGGCAGTTCCACAGCCGGTCTGACCATTATCCAGGTGCGTGCTGGGGCCGGTGCTACCAATAATGGTGGTGGTCAAGTGTTGGGCTGCGTGGGGATATCCGGCGACATTCCGATTACCGGCTCCACTGTCAGCAGCGACTTCACACTGCCGGCGGGTATAAGCGGAACAGCCTACGTGGACGTCTTAGTCTGGGAAGGCTGGGACACAATGGTTCCGAGGGCCGAAGCCAGCCAGGACTTGAGTTTTAGCGTGACCAATTAACAAAACCAGCTTCACAGGCGTTTGGCTAAGGGTAGATACTGTAATAATATCTAACATTGGAAAAGAAGGCATTCGAGAAAAAGCAATTAGACGACATAATATTTACGCTATATATGTTATAAATGATAAAACTCGCTGTGTTGATGACGCAGCGGGTTTTATCTGGGCAAATATCTCGTCGATCTTGATTACGCAAGTCTGTCACAAGGGCACTTATTGGTATGTTTATCTTGTTTGTCAATATTTTACTGGTTTCCATAACTTAAAGATGAGCTAAAAAGGGTTTTGCCGTCAAACTTCAGTTTAACTCACCTCCTTTTTAAATATTGGCTCAAAATATTGACTTAGTCTTTTGGAATCAGGCGAACTTGCACTATCGTTATTGACTAATAAGACAGTATAGGTAATAATAACCATGTACGGTATGTGGGTTTGAGCATAGCGAAGGGCATAAATTCATTAAAGAATTCAAAGCCAACCAAATAACCATGGTCAAGAGCTATCAAATATTCGGCGCAAATGAAAATATAAACAAAAAGCTCTGCCCCATAGGTGAAAAGGACAAAGCTTTACGTTTAAAAAGCAAAGCTATCTACTCCTTTCCACGATGGGAGGCGTCCCAATTTCTTAGAGCGCGCTAACGGCGGCTTGACAACCATACCTTCACTCTAAGGTTTATCAGGCTCGGAGATTTGTATTCGTCTATTCTGCTAAAAATTCAGAGTTCCTACACGGTTTAACATTTTATTGAATCGTTTTTTTATTTGAAAAATAAGAGTTTTTATAATTAGTCCCATTTTTATGTTTTAGTGTGTGGCTGAGTGTCGTTGACTTTAGTTTAGGTAATTTATGTTTGGTGTAGTTTTTATTAATTTTTTATCAATTTATTAATGTCACTTTTTGTTGCCTCGTGTTTGTTTGTGTAGTAGAATAACCAAAGGGAGTTTTAGGGGATATTGGTAATTAAGTTAATGCAAATTAACAGATAACAACAGATTTGTAATCCTGGAGGTGATGGGGTGGTTGAAAAGTATGTTGATAGCAAGTAAAGCAGGACCCCGTCAAAGTCAAGTATAGTCAAAGCATATAGTTTTTGAATTCTCTGATTAATACTATGTATGGTAATTTAAAGGGAATTTGACGTGCCCCCCTGACAAGTAAAGGTATTAACTAACTACCTTCTTTGATTGAGCAGTTATATTTAATTAAAACCCTATGACGGGAGAAGGACGTGTTAAAAAGTGACTTTAGATAATGAAGTCGGTGTGATTAGCATAAAACCAATAGGAGTTGTCAGGTCTGACTTTCAGGCATTGGACCAGGTACCGATTGGGGGAGGAAGTTCCCTGATCGAAGTATTCCCTGAATACCAACGCGGACTGCTGCGTATTGAGGAAAATTCTCATTTATGGCTTCAATTGTGGTTTCATAAAGCGAGGCGTGATATCCTGTCAGTCGTTCCCGGTAAGGTTAATCCCAACCTGCCTGAATATGGAGTTTTTTGTTTGCGTGCTTTTAGCCGGCCAAACCCTATTGCTTTGTCGCTGGTCCGTTTAGATCGCGTGCAAGGCAATCTTCTTTATGTCAGCGGTTTGGATGCCGTAGACGGGACTCCTGTGCTGGACATCAAACCCTATTATGAGCAGGAAATAGTTTTCTCCCCGGTTACTCCGTATATTCGTCCTTTAAAAAGGGAAATGCGTCAGGAGATTTTCATGAAACAGGCCCTGTTCCATCACCAGGAGAAATGTGCCGGGTTATTGTTGGGGGTGCGCATGGCTCTTGTAGCTGATGATTATTTAGGTCAGCTCAATACAAAGGAGTTGAAGGTAACTGTAAACGGTCCACCGTGCCTGGCCGATGTAGTGCAGGGGTTAAGCAATGCCCGTCTGGCCAATCCTCCGCGGTTTAGATATAACGAAACCAACGATATGGGACAAAGCGTTTGGGAAAAGAATGGCAGGCGCCTGGTCATAACCGCCAGGCAGTCAATAACAGGCGATGAGTTTTTCCAAATTGATGATGAACAACTTTTTACAATTGAATTTAAGGAATAGAGGAAAAAAGTAAGGAGCCTGAGGCGCCATTTTATGGCGCCGCAGGTTCCCGACAGATAAACGCTTTTTATGGCATAAAAAATGCCTTCCCGTCAACGGCACTATAAAAATTTATTCACCAATCCCGGAAAGGAGTGAGCAAGAAGATAAAGAGCAAGAAGTTAAACAAGTGGTTAGTCAGCACTTGGAACCCGCGTTGTCCATTGCGCAAGTTATACCCGCCGGCAATTACGCGCTGCAGGGCGCCCGACCGGCCGGCGGCGCAAATTATGCGGCAGCCGCCCTGTAGAACAGGACGGTGGAAGCTCATCAAGGAATACCCTGCCAACACAGAGCCGGCGCAGCAAAAATCACCGCCTGCCTAATCTGCAAAGAACCAGGGCAGGTAAATTGTGTGAATAACAATTTTGACCCGATTGCTCTAACGCCTTATACAACGCCATGTTTACGATTCATGCGTCAGCCCCGCCGCCAACACCGTCCGGCCCCAGGGCAGCGCCACAAATGCGAGGCTGTGACAGTCATTGGGAAAACATTAACCAGGGAAGGTGGAGAATAATGGCAAAAATCAAAGAAAACAGATTAAACAAACTACTGGCCGGGATAGTGATGCTGAGTATCATCGTGTTCAGCATCCTGGTCATAACCATACCGCAGGCCTCAGCCGCAGACGAGATAGCCCTGACCGTAAGAGGCGACGGCGTCAATAAAACCGTACAGTTTACCATGGAGCAGTTAAAAGCGCTGCCGCAAGCAACCTATGACTATACCGGCTACAATTACTATCCCTCCTTACAGATTTTCAAAAACACCACCGGTGTAACCTTGAAAACACTTTTTGAACAAGCCGGCGGTCTGAAAGACAACGCCACCATGATCAAAATAAAATCACCCAGCAGCACCTTTTCCTACTTTACCAAAAGAGATTTAATAGACCTGCCCCGCTACTATTTTCCCGCCGGCGAAGAAACCGGCGATTGGTCCACTTGGCCGCCGCCCAATCGCACCGAAGAAGGAAAAGTACCCGTTGAAACGATGCTTGCCTATATTGAAGGCGGCAAAATCATTTTTGGACAGCAAACACCATCGGAACCAACCTGTTGTAAAGGAGAACAAATCGGAGGACTGCTGCCCGGGTGCACAATCGAAGTAACCACCGAACCCCTGGAGCAATGGGAGCTGCCCTGGGCCGAGCCCGACTCCGGCACAGTGATCCCGGGCACAGAAGTAAAAATGCACTACGAAGACGACTCCTTTTGGCACACCAGAATATACTACACCCTGGACGGGAGCGAACCCACGGTAAAAAGCAATATAGCCAACATCAGCTACCCGACCTTCCAGCCCCATTTAAACAAACCCATACCCGTAACCGGAGATATCACCATCAAAGCCCGCGCCATCGGCCTGGGCAAACTGGACAGCGAAGTAAGAACCTTCCACTACAGCCTGGGCTCTTATGCCTGCACCGTCAAAGGCGCCGGAATAACAAAGCCAATCGACTACACCGTAGAAACCCTGAAAGCCATGCCCCAGACAGAAGCGGATTACCAGTGCAGTGATAACGGCCAACCCGTAACCCTAAGCGCCAAAGGATTACTGCTGGGCACCCTGCTGGAACAACTGAACGCCTCCAGCAACTGGGAAGTAAAATTCATCACCACCGACGGCGAAGAACATGCCGGCGGCACCGTACAGGACCTAAAAGATCAGCAGTGCCTGCTGGCCTACGAAATAAACGGGCAAGAAATAAACGACGTATCAGGCGAGCAGACCGTAAAAATACAAATCCTGCGCAATCTGAGCAACAGCGATCTAAGCGCCAACCGCCTGCAGTATGTCAACACCATTAAACTAGTCAACGTAGATAACGAAGTAACCATAGATAAAGTGCAGTTGCTGGACTATAACGGCCAGGCCCTAACATCGGTAGCCCCCGGCGGAGGCTATTGCCTGGAAGCAGAGCTGATTAACGACGTAAAAACCGCCAAAAACACCTTCCTGATCATCCAGGTGCGCGCAGGAGAAAGCGCCGGCGCCACCAGCGGCGGACAAGTCGTAGGGTATACAGCCACCCAAACCATAGTAGACGCAGATGGAAGTACAGCCAAAGCAGGCTTCACCCTGCCCGAAAGTTTGAGCGGCCCGGCCTATGTAGACATATTCGTCTGGGATAACCCAATCAGCCATACCCCTCTGGGCGGCAGCAATCATAATCTAAGCTTCCCCATTCAGTAGCTATGGCCAGGTTCCAAGAAAGGAGATAGGAGAATACAAATGAGGCTACATCAAAACCGCAAAAAAATCCTGTGCGCTTTAATGACACTAATCTTTGCGCTGACGATGGCAGGCATCAATATACACCCCGGTTATGCAGGTAACAGCAGTGTCCAGGCCAGCCTGACCTCCCCCCAACCCCGGCAAATATTCCAGCCCGGCAGCAGCGTCGAGCTGGCGGGAACCGCCCAGGGACTGCGTGAAGTATCCATAATAGTAAGAAACGAGCAGGGAGGCCTGGTGTATACAGCCCAGCCCGAAGTAGAAAACGGCCTGTTTGCCACCAGCTTTACCCTGGAACCCGGAGCCGCCGAAGGAGAATACACCATTACCCTCAGCGGTTTAGGCCTGTCCGTCAAGCGGTACAAATTCGAAGTAAGCAAGATCGGAACCGAAGTAGCACTGCAAAGCCCGTCAAGCGGACAAGAATTTAAAGCCGGAGACGTCGTAGAAATAGCCGGCACAGCCACCCGGGTAAGCCAGTTGGCCATTAGCGTGCTCAACAGCCAAAACGGGCGGGTTTATGTCGCCCAGCCGGCTGTAGTCGACGGCAATTTCATGACCAGGTTCACCCTGGCCGCCGGTGCCATGACCGGTGAATATACCATTCAAATAAAAGGAGCCGGACTGACCGGCGCCCAAACCTATCATTTCAAAGTAACCTCAACAGGGG
>ENA-UOOH01003957-UOOH01003957.1-fermentation-metagenome-genome-assembly--contig:-NODE-3957-length-10694-cov-18.922173_pt1 | contig 10694 bp, 9 predicted proteins | sample MGYA00245778_ERZ724025 | MGnify/ENA primary metagenome ERZ724025 (study PRJEB28704, sample SAMN03018313) | fermentation metagenome | biome: anthropogenic terrestrial biome; feature: soil; material... | reverse complement strand
CTTATCTCACGATGTAATCAAAAGCATCACTGCACGCGACTGGATTATAGAATGTATTTAAATGCGGATTAGTATAAGGCTATAGTGTGGGTGGTTTAGTATAAAGTTATACATGAAGCAAAAGAAATGAGGTATGTTTGCAATGAATAAATTTTTCAACAAGGTAATATATTCATGGATTGTCTCTTCTTTGGGGACTATTGCCATAATAATCTTTTCAATGCTACTGGTAATTATGTGGACTGTGAACGCTGTTTCAAATGAAATAACTGCACTTAGTATTGGTACAACCAAATCTTTTAAAAAGACTATTGATGATAGATTCAGTATGATGGAAAAGGTCTCTATTGAGGCATTTTACGATCAAACAAATATCTCTCTTGCAAGAATGAAAAAGAAAGAAGACTTTTTCTGTGAACGTGTTTTTCAATTTCAACAACGCCTCAATAGTTATGTACGGGCAAACGAATTTATTGATTCGATATATATATACTATCCAAAGTCGGGCTATGTTGTAGGTGATTCAGGCATATTTCCTATTTATTGCTATTATTTAATAATGAATTTATCATCAGGGAATGGTATGTTTGCAGAGGGATATGAGGAATGGAGCAGCATAATTACTGATGCTAATAATGTAGGGTACTTTTTAGCATCTATAGGTAATAAAACAAATATATATTATCGGACACAGTTTTGGGGAGGTGTCAATGCTCAGGAAAGACCTGCGATTATTGCACAGGTTTCTTTAAAAACTCTAAAGAGTATTTTACAGTCTGCTGTACTGGATGAAAAACTTGGTATGGCTGCAATACTCACTGGTAAGAATAAAGTGGTTTCCCATGGGGGTAATGAATATTTTATTGATGATATTAATGAAATTCCCTACTTTGATAAAAAAAGCAGCATCTATAAAAGATGGGAAAGCAAGAACAAAATGATTGTGCAAATCCCATCAGAAAAGACTGGTTTTATTTATCTGACAGTAACAGAAAAAGGAGATGTTTTAAAAAAAGCTTATGATATAAGAAATGTATTGTATATATCATTACTTTCTTGTTTGATTTTAGGAGGCCTGCTTGCTGTGCTTATGAGCAGACTATGCAACCGTCCATTGGAGTCGATTGTAAGTTTATTGGGTACAGAATTTGATAAAGAGTACAAAGGAAACGAATATGATGTTATAAGGCAATATATTGATAATATGTCCAGACAGAGCGGTGAAACTTTGGAAAGACTTGAACAGCAGCACCAGCTTTTAGGTATGGCCTTTGTTTTCAGGCTTCTAAATGAAAAGTTATTAGGTGAACAAAATATATTTCGCATTGCAAAACAATATAACATTGAATTTGAATACCCATGTTTTGGTATTGCCATACAGTGTAGAGGGAGTACAGGTAATTTAATTTTGGCAGCAAAAACTGAAAATAATATTTCAATACTTAATCAAAATTCAAAAAAACTATTTGTACTTTATTGTGAAATAGAAGGCAGAAATGTATATTTGCTTAACTGTGAGAGTGAGGTATGCAGGGAAGAAATAAAGCAGTTTTTATATACGGAAATTGAGCATTTGTCGACAGGAATAGCTGTGGGAGGCATATATAATGAGGCAACTCATATTCCTGAGAGCTATCAGGAGGCATTGTCCATTTTGGATGATAAAAATCCTGACGTAGTATTTTATAGCAAGAATGAGGAATCAACTTATGTTGAACCTTGCAATGCAGGTTTCTCTATAGCAGATAAAACAAAACATATAATTGATGAACAATATAGTAATTCTGAATTAGGGCTGTTTCTGATTTCTGAAATACTTGGCGTGAGTAATTCCTATATATCAAAAATATTTAAAAAACAGTTTGGGCTAGGGGTTATAGAATATTTGAACAGGGTACGGGTACATAAAGCGAAGCAATTAATTGGAAGTGGAAATATGAATATAAAGGATATTGCCATTAAAGTTGGATTTACAAGTGACATTCACTTCATTAGGGTATTCAAAAAGTATGAACAGACCACGCCGGGTAAATATAAAAACACTTAGTTTAGTCACAAATAAACCTGCTCTATTAAAAATGCAGTTAAAAAAATGATAGTTATTAGTACAAAAATTGATTGTTTTTCTTAATTTTATTCTTTGGTTCCAAATTTGTTTATAAGTAATGCCTAAAAAGCCAAATATGTAAATTGATTTTTGAGCAATCTGCATATAGACTAAATTTACAATGCTTTTATTAAATAAAATTCAGGAGGTAAATTTAATATGAGAAAATTGGTATTATTACTTGTAATGTGCAGCATTTTGGTAAGCATATTTACTAGCTGCATCAGCAAACAGGAAGATGCTTCAAATCAACAACCTGATGAGTCAAAGGTAGGACAGTTTAAATTAGATCAAGGTAAACCTACGGAGCTGAAGGTTTGGATGCCGCCCTTTGGAACAGAGGATAGCCTTGATAAGGATTTCTGGGAGCAGCAATTTGTACAATTCGAAAACGATAATAATGTAAAAACTTCTATTGAAATTACACCATGGGCCGGATATGAAGAAAAATACCTTACTGGAATTTCTTCTGGTGCAGGGCCAGATGTTGGTTATATGTACGCTGAGATGGTTGCAGACTTTATTAATATGGGTGCATTGGAGCCTTTTGATGCTTATTTGACAGAGGAGGAAAAAGCTAATTACATATACCTGGAAAACGGTAAATTCCAGGGTAAACAATATATGCTGCCAATTGTTGTTGGAAACCCAAGAATACTTTTATGCAATATGGAGATTTTGGGGAAGTCAGGGATTGATAAAGCACCCCAAACCTGGGATGAGTTTGTTGAGGCTGGTAAGAAGGTTCTTGCTGATAGTCCTGATATATATCCATTTTTGCAGCCATGGGGTGATACAAATGCAGGCGGCCTTAATGCACTATTTTTCCCGTTTGTATGGCAAGCAGGTTCACAGTTGTTTAATGAGCAGGAAACTAAACTGATGTTAGATTCTCCACAGGCAATTTCAGCTGCACAATTCATTTATGATCTAAGATTTAAACATAAAATTATGCCGGATACAGTTACATCCCTAAAAAACGCAGATGTAGAAAATGCTTTTCTTGAGGGTAAGGTTGCTATGATTATAGGAACGACCTCATACACTGCCAGCCGTGTCGAGCCATCCGGAATGAAATGGGATTATTCAGTACTAAAAGGCCAGAAGCAGGCAACCTTTGTTGCTATGGACTCACTGATTATTACAAGCAAATCAAATAATAAAGAACTAGCGGCAAAGGCGGCAAAATATATGACAAGCGGATCTGCTATGACTAATTTCCATAAAAATCTTTCAAAGTTTCCTCCAATTGGCAGGGACGAAGAATATGCAGACATTGAAAGATTTAAAACACTTTATGAAGACAAAAATATCGAATTCAATAATTACCCCACAGTTGCCGGTATGTTTAAAGTAGTGGATATGCTTTACAAAAATTTACAACTCATGATGCTTGACCAGATGAAACCTGAAGAGGTAATGCAGGATGTAGCAAAATATGCTGATACAATTATTGGACAATAACAGATAATTCAAAAAAGGGATAGAAAAATTCTCTGTCTCTTTTTTGTAATCAAAATTAAGGTAAGTTGTAAAATTAAATGCCATAAGCCATAAAAATTTTGACCCATGGTAAATCCAATGTATAATGTTAAGCAACTAACTAAAACATTGCAAAGGAGAAAACCATGAGTCAAGAAAAGTATATCTTAAAACAGAGAAAAAATAAACACCTAAATGAACGTGAAAGGTATAAAATTGAAGTATTGCTTAAAGAAAATATGTCAGTATTGTATATAGCAAAAAAGCTGGGAAGGCATAAGCGAACGATAGAGAGAGAAATTAAAAGGGGAACTGTCCGTCTTCTAAATAGTGACTTAAGTTACAGGGAAGATACTGTACTGATGCAGGCCAGAGGGTATACGAGGAGGAGAATTCTAAGAATAAGGCCTGGCCTCAAGATAGGAAAAGACCACAAGCTTGCAAAACCCTGTCCTAGCCGGAAGGCAGGCGGTCTGCTAACACAGACCGGAGGTAAAAGGATTTATGAATACAGGATGTAAAGGGTAAAATGAACGGGCAAAACCACCCGCCCTTGACATCCACCAACTAAGTGCTTAACAATGTATAACATGTGGAATTACCAAAAAAAGTACGGCAATTAAAGTTAAAATTTATCAAGGGTGTGGTATTACGTATGAAAAGTATGACATTGGATTTGAATAGTAGGACAAAAGATATTGTAGCCGGCTATATCTATATATTGCCCAGCTTAATACTTATCATGACTTTTTCGGTTATTCCTATTTTCATGGTAGTGTATCTTAGCTTTACAAAATATAATGTAATGCAGCCGGCTGTTTTTGTTGAATTTGATAATTATATCAGAATGTTTTCAGACCGTTTTGTAAGAGCAGGAATTGCTAATACACTTATTTACACAGCAATCGTTGTACCTACTCAAACTATCCTTTCGATGGTGATTGCAGAGGTTATTGCATCCAGATTCAGAAATCGTTTTGGTAGTTTTGTAAAAAGTGTTATGTTTATTCCAGTAATCTCTTCAGCAGTGCTCGTTGGTTCTCTATGGCTATTTTTACTGGCTACTGACAACGGTGCTGTTAATCAAATTCTTGGTTTGTTTGGCATACACAAAATTAACTGGATAGGTACTACAAAAACAGCGTTGTTAAGTGTGTGCATAGCGTCTATATGGAAAAACGTTGGGTATTTTTTAGTAATATTTTATGCAGGTATTATGGATATTTCATCTAGTATCTATCAAGCTGCCAGGGTTGACGGTGCAAGCACAACGCAGCAGTTTTTTTTAATTACTGTGCCGCTGCTTAAACCTGTAACTTTGCTGGTCATTGTCCTGGGAACTATCTGGTCATTCCAGGTTTTTGACATAGTGTATGTTATGACAAATGGGGGTCCCGGAAAATCCACAGTAACATTGGTATTAACAATTTACAATGCCGCATTTAAAGAATTCAGTATGGGTTATGCCAGCGCGGTTTCAGTTTTATTATTTGTAATTGTTATGCTGATTTATTTATTGCAAAGAATGTTTTTCAGAGAAGATGCATAGGGGGTAAGCTTAATGAATAGATCAAAAAGGATTAATATCTGGGACATTATATTGGGGATATTGCTTCTGCTTATGGCTGTTATCTCATTTTATCCATTTGCATACATGTTTTTAATGTCATTAACCCAGTCTAAGGATCTGCTTTTAACTGTTGACTTATCAAAAATGAACTTTATTAACTATGTACGTGTATTTAAAAATTTTGACTTTTTAAAATATCTTAAAAACAGTATTATTGTGTCAGGTACGGCATGTTTGCTAAACTGTATTATTTCCTCTATGGCGGCATATGGGTTTGCCAAAAAGAAATTTCCTGGTAAGGAGAGTATCTTCTTTATATATCTGGCAACGTTAATGATACCAGGGCAGGTTACATTAATACCTGTTTTTACGATTATGAAAAAGTTGAATATGCTTAATACATATCCTATACTATTCCTGCCTATAATTAATGCTTTTGGCGTATTTTTGATCAGGCAGTTTATGGATGCTGTTCCAGATGAACTGTTGGAAGCAGCAAAAATTGACGGATGTAAAGAGGTTAGCATATTCGTAAGCATTGTTCTACCGCTTATAAGAACTGTACTTGTATCATTAACAGTATTTACATTTATTACATCATGGAATGATTTTATTTGGCCCCTGGTAGTAGCGACAGATGCAAATATGAAAACTTTGACGCTGGCGCTTTCTGTGCTTAAGGGTAATTATCTGACCAACTACGGGCTTGTCATGGCGGGTTCAACACTCACATTCCTGCCTCCGTTCATTTTGTATATATTCCTACAAAAGCAATTTGTTGAGGGCATTGCTTTAAGCGGTGTTAAAGGGTAAATTTACAATATTATAATAATCATGGGGACGAAAACTATTGAACTCGTTCAGCTAAAGCTGAACATCGGAACTTCGGTGGAGGACTCTACCCCCACCGAAGCAGGTATAAGGAACCCCCACTTATAGAAGTGGGGGTCTCATGAATTAGATGAAAGCAGACATAAGGTTAAAAATAGTCAGTTCTCTTGCAAAAGTATTTGCAGATGAGGAGCCTATGGAATATCTGGAGACAGGTAAATATTCCGGCTTTAAAAATGAAGTCATTTCTTTTCAGGCAGCTTATACTTCTGAGGGTATGCTTTGGGGGAATTTTGCAAATATTGAAATTAAATCTCCGATTAAAAATATTATAAGGGTGCGTAAAGTTGAGCTTGTACCGGTTGGGCTAGCAACATTTTTTGATGCTGATGCAAATTATCTGAGAGAAAATCCAGGTATGTTTCCTGACCTTCTAACAGATTTGAAAGACAGTCCTACAGGACATATTCGCACATTTAGCGGACAATGGCGTGCTATTTGGATTGATGTAGAACCTCGTGAACAAACAAAGGCAGGTACATACCCTATAGAAATTTTGATAAAAACCTTAAATGGAGAGGTTATGGCTCAACGAACTGTAAATGTTCCTGCGAATAATCATATAGATCCATTTATTAATGCAAAAGTTAAAGGTCTATGGACATATTACTGTGTTGCTCAATATAAAGACATAAGTAATTTATTTATTGCAATGCCATCTGCAAGAAACCGCATATTTGGTGTGCAACTTTATAAATATGATATTGAAGGAATATTACAGTGGGGATACAACTTTTATAAATCACAGTATTGCGGTTATAACATAGATCCGTATGCAGTTACGGATGCAGATGGGTTTGCGCCGGCAGGAGATCCTTTTCAGGTATATCCAGGTAAGGGTGGTATTCCAGAGGAGTCAATTAGGTTTATGGTTACTCAACAAGCTATTTTTGACCTTAGAGCGCTTAAAATGCTTGAAGGGTTAACAAGCAAGGAATATGTTATGGAGATTGTTGAGGATTCTCTTGCACAGCCAATTACTTTTTCTGTATATCCTAAAACTGATGCATATATTTTTGCACTTAGAGACCGTGTAAATAGAGAAATATTAAAAAGAATCCAATAAAAGAAACTATGGGGACGTTTCCAAATTAACGTTCACAATTCCTCTGAAAGTCTGTTCATGGTGGGTGCAATAAAGCAGTTTGAGCAGGCTTTTTTTTATACCTTATAAACCGAAGGCTGCAGATATAACCCCTTCCCTAGGGATGAGAGAATAAATGGGATAGGAATTTGCTTTTCGCAGTACAGTTAATAAATCTGGCATTATTCTTAAAAATCGTGAGATTTTTTGCAGTACAATGAAAATCACCACATGAAAAGAGGTATGAAATCATTTTTATAGCTTTTTAACGGTTGTGTATTATTAAGACGCTTGCTGATATTTTTGGCGTAGCGATTCGTAGATAATAAAACTGAGGCATGTTTCTCAAGTTGGCGACCGTAAAGCCTTTTCCAAATTCGTCGGTCAATTTCTCGGATGAAAAATTGCAAAAGCAAAATTTTCATATCAATATTTAGTATTTTAGTTCCATAAGCCCCTGCTTTAACAATGACCTGTCGTCCGGCCATGCTCGGGGATGTTTATGAATGATGCATCCTCCTGTTTCAAGTTGTCAAATGATGTTTTAATTAAGGTAAGATGATGATCTCAAAAAATATTTAAAAATGCTATTGAAAATACGCAACATGTAGAGAAATGAAGGGCTATGAAACGAAACATAGGAGAAGCTGAGCTTTGTCTTGATTATTTACTATGCAAGAAATATAATGGATGAAAGGAATGCAATAAACAGGAAATCAAATGGAGTATATTGGGGTAAAGGATGCCACCCGCCTGGAGGATAGGCGAAAAGTCAACGGACAAAATCACGGTAAAATCCATGAGGTCTTATGACCAAACTATCTGAGGGGAAGCGTTACATATCAAAGGGCAGAAAGGAAGCGTTAGATATTAAAGGGTTTATTTATAAGAAAAAATTACTCTTTCTTTTGCTGGCAGCGCTTCTCACAACAGCAGTATTGACGGCACTTGTCAATCTAAACTTGCGGATGGGGAAGACTCAAAAAATCATTACCCTTACGGAACAGTATGGTGTGTATGACTTGACAGGCATCCCGGATTTAGATAAAACTGTTGTCAGGCTTAGCCCCGGCAGCAACTACTACCCCAATACATATCTTTCGCCAAAGAATACGGATTCTGCTGTGCCGGAAAGCATAAACCGCTTTGAAGAAATCCGAGCGGATTACCTCTCCCAACGGTTTATCTTGAGGATGCCAAAAGGAAACGGTGTGTATACACTTACATTTACCCTTTCCGGTCGGCATGCTATGCGGGTCTATGTAAACGGTGAACTTGCAGCACAGAACGGTCAAAACGGTACCAACAAGCAAGACACAGTGGTTTGGGAAAACAACATCACATTTCACGGAGCCGCGGTAAATGGTGAAATGGACATACTCCTCAACAACGCGCAATTTTATCATGACAAGCGAGGAGCATCCCTTGCAGAGCTGACTATAAGCAAAAGTGAAACGGCAGTCGATCCATTCTTATTTGAGAGAATAAAGGGAATCGTAATGATGGGTGCATTTTTATGCGCAGCGGTATTGTTGCTGGGTATTTATCTGATGCTTTCCCGCACAAGAGCAACCTTGTATTTCGCCCTTGCATGTATTGTTATGGCACTAAGGGAGTGCCTGCAAAGCCAGGCATGGGTTTATTTCCCTATACATGGGAACCTATCCTTTATGCTGGAATATCTGAGCATGGTACTTCTGACTATTTTCCTTTCGCTATACCTCGGGCAGTATGCCGGCGGAAAGTTTTTGCGGATTGTTCTGTATACAGCAATTCTCGGTTCTTGTGTTTATGGTGCCTGTGTACTCCTTGCGGATTCAATTTTTTATACCTCAATATTAAAATATTATCAGTTCTTGCTTGTTGCGTGTATTGTTCCGGGGATTGCGGTTTTGTTTTGGAACATGCGTAATCCAAACAAGGAGCAGGGTGCAGCTATGTTTGGAATAGCAGTTTTTTACCTTGCTGCCCTGTCTGATATCTTAATGTACAGCGATATTTTTGGTGATGGACCGAATATGCCTGTCTCCGGAGTTGCCATGCTTGTGTTCGTACTGGCACAGACGGTGTCTCTCTTGCAAATGAACAACCGGGTGTTAGGAGAATCCAAAGAAGCGGAGCAAAAACTGGAAGCAGAGAAAGTAGTTTTAGAAAGCCTGAATCGGCTGAAAACTGAGTTTTTAGGGGATGTTTCCCATGAACTAAAAACTCCGCTGACTGTGATGTCCGGATATGCACAGACTACAAAGCAGCTCGCGGGGAAGCCAGACACTCTGGATGGCGGTGAGGTATCTCGCAGGATGACGATGATTTCTTCTGAGGCGGAACGACTTTCTCTAATGGTAGGTCAAATTCTTGATGTCACCCGCATGGAGGAAGGACGCATGATCATGGATCAGGTGCGTTGCTATGTGGACGAAGTCATCCATACTGCCGTTGAAACCCATTATCCCATCCTCAATAAAAACCAAAACCGACTGGATATCCGCATTGAAAGCGGTTTGCCAGCTGTCCATGCCGACTCTGCGCGGATTTCACAGGTCATCGTTAATTTGATATCCAATGCGGTACGATTCACAACAGACGGAGTGATTACCATTTCTGCAAAAAAAGAAAATGACAACATCCTAATCTGTGTGTCGGATACCGGCATGGGAATTGCGGAAGAACAGCTGCCTTATATATTTGAACGTTACGGTAAAAAACAAAAATCCGGTGGCGGTCAGGATACCGGTACCGGACTTGGGCTATATATTTGCAAGTATATTGTGGAGCAGCATAGTGGCCAAATATGGATAGAAAGCGAGGAAGGGTATGGCACCTCAGTGTTTTTCACCATACCTCTGTATAAGGACTAATACCGCACCTTGCTGAATATGTATTCGTTCTTTCCTGAGCTTACCAGCTCAAACCAGCCACCGTCATCAAGCTTTAACTTTTTGCGAAGGTTTGCCACATGAGTTTTGATGCTCCCTGAGGTGCCACCAGATGCCTCACCCCAGGCACGCCTGTAGATTTCTTCACAGCTTAACCTTCGGCCGGCAAATAGGGCAAAGCAACCAAGAAGCTGTAATTCTTTTAGCGTCAATGGGATGTGTTCCCCGTTAAGGGTTGCTTCACCGGATAAAAAATCAACAACCAGAGGAGAAAGCTCAATCTTTCCGGCGGTCATGATGCCTGCCCTGCGAAGATGTGCTGCCACCCGCGCATTGAGTATGTTTAAATCATAGGGTTTGGTGACATAATCGTCCCCGCCTCGTAAAAGACCTTTTACCACGCTCTCATTTTCGTCCCTGCATGTCAGGAAGATGATGGGGGCATTTGTTTTTTTTCGCAGCTCTGTGCAATAATCAAAGCCGGAGCCGTCCGGCATCATCACATCTAAAAGAATCAAATCGGGAGCGTGCTCCTCCAAAAGAAAGCGTGCTTTGGCAAGGGTGGGTGCGCAGACGGTGTCATAGCCTTTTCCTTCGAAATATTCCCGGTTGATTTCCATCACATCGGTGTCATCCTCTACCATTAAGAGCTTAATTTTTTTCATCCTACCAACTCCGTTTCTT
>ENA-UOOH01003955-UOOH01003955.1-fermentation-metagenome-genome-assembly--contig:-NODE-3955-length-10703-cov-11.059448_pt1 | contig 10703 bp, 7 predicted proteins | sample MGYA00245778_ERZ724025 | MGnify/ENA primary metagenome ERZ724025 (study PRJEB28704, sample SAMN03018313) | fermentation metagenome | biome: anthropogenic terrestrial biome; feature: soil; material... | reverse complement strand
AAAATCCCTTGCAAATTATTTATTTGCAAGGGATTTTCTTTCTTAGCGGAAGCGGCGAGAAATGAACGTCCATGTCAAATCAGCTTCAATTCAGCAAATTATCACAACCGGATAGTATAGAGGGATACAGATTAGGTGATTACTTTTTTAAAAAAATATTCATCTTAAAGTAAAACATTGGCTCCCTATTGTCTGCATAAAACTTAGGTTCAAAATTACACATTATTTTTAGATTCCCAAATTTTCTATCTCATAAACTTTTAGGTGCAGTGCAAGGTGCAAGTCTCTATTTATATATAGAGCTTGCACCTTGCACTGACGAAAGGTAAAAAAAACAATATACAATACGGTTGACTTATGGCTTGATACGGTGGTGCCAGATAACCCGAAACTAACAGACAAGGTTACTTTTTTTATTGTGCTATCATTGCTTACTGTTTGGTTACCGACATTGGTTACAAATTAAAAGCTGAGCGTCCAATCTACGAAATTTTACAAATCCTCAGTATTTCTCTACTGGACAAAACACCTATCAAAGAGATACTTACTGATTGCGATTACAAAAATGTCAAATAACTCGATTATAACCAATTAGAAATCAACTGGATCTAAGTGTCCAGTAGTGATGTACTTAGGTTTTATGTATAAGACTAAATGTGTAGCGCATTTCAAAGGAAGTGTGTCAAATATCGTTAAATTATAAAATTGAAAATTCTGACAGTTTTGCTACGAGCACTCATAGATGCATTTTTTTGAAGAAATATGAATAAAATCAAAGTGTTTGCTTATTAAAGTAAAATCATATAAATTTGGAATTACTAACTTAGCCGGGACACAGAGTTAAGCATAAACTGCTTATTCCTATTAGTCTAGTTAAAATAAAGTATTATGATCTTCAATATGTTACAACTTCAATCTAATCTCTTGTGTTTGGCGTTTATGTTGATTTACTATTTAAAGAAATATGCAGTTTTATTAGTGTCTGTTAATGACAATTTGTTTAAACCAAAAAATCAACATGAAAAATAGTAATCATATAGCACAAGTTTACAATAAATATGTCGACGACATGTATACTTACGCCATCTACCTTGGATTCAATGAATACGAAGTTATGGATGCCATTCACGATGTGTTTTGTCACTTATGTGAAAAAGAGATAAATATTCAATATGTTTCAACCCCAAAATATTATCTTTTCAACGCTCTAAGAAACAGACTAATAGATATTTCAAGAAAAAGCTTGGAAGAAATCAGCTTCAATAGTTTCAGTAATATTGAGTTTTTGTTTTCGGAGTTAAAAGAAAATAAGGAAAGCAAACTTATTACCGAAGAAGAAGAAGTTATAATAAAACAGAAAATAAATGAGATGTTGAGCATACTCTCACCTCGCCAACAAGAAATTATCTATTTAAGATATATACAAGAGTGTGATTATAAGCAGATTTCCGAAATAATGAAAATTGATTATGAAAATTGTCGAAAATTAGTTTATAAAGCGATTCAAGTATTACGTAAAAACTTTTCAATACCCCTTATACCTTTTATTCATTTCATCTTTTTTGTTAAATAATATCTACAGAAAAATCAAATATCTTCATTGCCAAAAAAATAAATTATTTGTGAAAGTCACATAAATACTACACAATCAGACTTTTATTCTGGGCGTTCGGAATATTACATTTTCTTTTTAAAAAAAAGGCGACAAATCGTATTTTTTTTCGTCTTATTAATAGAATGGAAAAGAAAAATGTATTTTTAAAAGCAAAAATGTATATGTCCAGTAAAAGCAATCTTCCTTATAAAACACATGCTGAGTTACTCCAAGATGAAACTTTCCTAATATGGAAATTATCTCCAACCGCCGAAATGGATGAGTATTGGACGAACTTACAACTGAAATACCCCAGTCTGAAAAATGAAATTAGTCTGGCAGATATTTACTTAAAGGAGAATCTATTTCCTAAAAGAGTTCTTAAAGAAGCGAACAAAGAGTTGTTTTTGAAAAGAATATATCAGGCTAACGAACTGAAAAAACAGCGTAAGCAAAAAAGAAAAAAAGTGATTATCAATTGGATTAGGTATGGAGCGGTTGTATGCATACTTGGTTTAATCGGTGTGACTTTATTACTCACGATTTCAAATAAGGAAAATCAAGAAAGCATCTTAGTAAGTGAACTCGAAACAAAAGACATTCAATTGATAACGGGCGAAAAAACAACCACTTTCAGCGAAAGTGTAAATATTCAAATCAATGAACACGGAGTGGCTGAAATTCAGGATGATGATGAAAATAAACAAGAAATTACATTTGATTCGGAGAAGTGGAATAAATTGATTGTTCCATTTGGAAAACGTTCTAAAATTGAACTTTCCGATGGAACAAAAGTATGGTTGAATTCCGGATCAACATTGGAATTCCCTTCAATTTTCAAAAATAATACACGCAAGATACAGCTCATTACAGGCGAAATGTACATAGAGGTAACGCCCAATATAAAACAGCCGTTTTACGTGCAAACATCTAATTTCAATGTAGCAGTTTATGGCACAAAATTTAACATATCTGCTTACGACAATCAAACTCAGTATGTGGCATTATTGGAAGGTAATGTTGGAGTTAAAAAAGAAGGAAAGGATATATATACACTAGCGCCAAACGAACTTGTCGTATATAAAGACACAAAATTCAGCAAACACAAAACGGATGTTTCAAGTTATATTACGTGGATAAACGGATATATTTTTTTTGATGAAGTTCCTATCAGCGAAATTCTTGAATACGTGGAGCGTTATTATAATCTATCGTTTAATTACTCCAATGCAACCAATTTAAAAGAAAAAACCTGTAACGGAAAACTCTATTTATCAGATAATGTGGATAATTTAATGAAATCAATCGCCATATTGTCAAATACAGTTTACAAGCGTGAAAATAACATCATATCTATAACAAATAAATCAAAATAACTGATAAATGCCTATGAGAAAACAATGAAATGAAAAAATGCCGGACAATAGTGGTGTATTATCCGGCGTGATTTAAATTATTAATTAATTATACGCACTAACTAATAAATAAAAACAAATCGTACAAATCTATGAAAAATAATTGGATTAAAAGGCGGGACAGCTCTAATAATTCCAAAATCGCGTTAAAAACAATGAAAATAGTAATATTTCTTTTATGCGTAATGGTGTTTAGTGTCACAGCAAATACGTATTCGCAAGAAAATCAAATTGACCTTCATGTAGAAAATATTGCTATTAAAGATGTTTTTAAAGAAATTGAAAAAACGAGTGACTATGTTTTTTTGCTTTCGGGAGATTTGAGTAATGAGCTAAATAAGCGAATAAATGCAGATTTTACAATGATATCGTTAGATGAAGCGATGGGGATTATTGTCCAAGACACAAATATAAAGTATGAAATATTCGACAAACAGGTAATCGTTTATTTGAATAATACCCCGTCTGAAATTGCACGTCCACGTACAAAAAAAATACAACCACCTGCTCCTATGGTGCAAATAGTGGGAACTGTAACCGATGACAACGGAATCCCTCTGATAGGAGTTAATATTATCGTATTAAATACAAAGACGGGGGCTATTACAGATGAAAATGGAGTGTTTAGTATTAAGGTGCCTATAGGTGCTACATTGCGTTTTACTTATATTGGCTTTATAGCTAGAGAAATAAAAATTACAGAACAACAAACGCTAAATGTTAGATTAATTGAAGAACTTAGCCAAATAGATGATGTTGTGATAACCGGCTATGCCAATGTCCGAAAAGAAAGTTTTACAGGTTCGGTTACGCAAATAACAAAAGATGAAATTTTAAAAGTGTCTTCTGGAAATTTAATTCAAGCCATTCAAGCATTTGACCCCTCTTTCCGAGTGATGGAGAATATAGAATTAGGTTCTAATCCGAATGCTTTGCCGGAATTTTACATAAGAGGGCAGTCGGGTTTGCCGGGTGTGAAAGAGTTGGATATTTTAGAATCATCCGATGTTTCACAGTTCTCATTGAAAACCAATCCTAATATACCCATTTTTATTCTTGACGGATTTGAGGCAAGTATTGAGAAAATTTACGACTTAGATATAGCACGAATTAAATCCGTAACATTACTTAAAGATGCATCTTCAACGGCTATTTATGGTTCAAGGGCTTCAAACGGAGTTATTGTTATTGAAACAACCCCACCGCAATCCGGTAAACTCAGAATTAATTACTCGGGCAATTACGCTCTTACCACCCCCGATTTATCGAGTTACAATTTAATGAATACCAAAGAAAAAATTCAAGCTGAGATAGATGCAAACCTGTTTGGTAATCCAGAGCCGTGGGAATTACAATTTGAAAATTTTGAAACAGTGAGGCAAAATAAACACTTAAATTATCTACAAAAACATAATCAATACCTGCGTGGAGTTGATACCTACTGGTTATCACGACCAGTCACGACGATGTTTAACCATAAACACACCTTATTTATCGAAGGAGGCATTGATGTACTTCGTTACGGAGCGGAAATCCGTTATGATAGAAACAACGGGGTAATGAGAGGATCTTTAAGAGAAAATAAAGGGATAGGATTAATGATGGAGTATATCAATAATAAATTTCAATTGCGTAACCAGATTAGCTTTAACATTATGTCTAATAAGAATTCTCCTTACGGAAATTTCAATTCGTATGCACGCTTACAACCTTACTATGAATTTTTGGATGAAGAAACTGGTGAGCTAATAAAAGAATATTCAAATATTTGGGGGGCGAGAAGTTATCATATCAACCCTTTATATAATGCATCTCTAAAAAGTTTTGATAAGGCGGGGTACTTGGAATGGATAAACAATCTCTCATTAAATTGGTACCTCACACAACATTTATTATTAAAAGGACAGTATGCTGTGACATACAAAGATTCCCATACAAATGCTTACACCGATCCTGCTTCTACAATGTATTCAAATTCTAATTATTTACAAAAAGGTGAATTAAGAAATAATAACATGAAAGATTTAAAACACAATGTGAATTTTTTCGTAGCGTACAATCAAGCCTTAAAAGAGCATTATGTTAACTTCTCATTGGGCATTAATGCAATCATAAATAATTACGATTCTGAAAGCTATTGGTACAGGGGATTTCTTGATAAAAGTTTTCATACACCGGCTTATGCATTCGAAATTGTTGAGAAACCATTTTTCAGCGACAATAAGACACGTTTGTTTGGAACTTTTTTTACGTCTAATTACAGTTATAAAAATATTTATTTGATAGAATCTTCCATCCGAGTTGATGGATCGTCGGAGTTCGGTACTCGAAGAAAATGGGCACCCTTTTGGTCATTGGGCACAGGGTTAAATATTCACTACTACCCTTTTTTGAAAGAGAACAAAACCGTTACAATGTTCCGGTTAATCGGGAATATTGGAGAAACCGGGAAGTCGAATTTCTTACCCTATATGGCAAACAGTATATTCGAGATATTAAAAGATGATTGGTACCTCACGGGCATGGGCGCTAATCTAATATATCTGGGAAATGAAAATCTTAAATGGGAAAAAACGATTTCAAGCAACATTGCCACAGACATTACATTTGTAAACCGGTATTCTTTCAGATTTGACTTGTACCATAAAACAACAAACGCCCTTATAAGTGATGTTTCACTGCCTTCGTCTTCAGGTTTTACCGTGTATAAAGACAACGTAGGTGAGATTGTAAACCGAGGGTTCGAAGCCATAATTAACTTGAACATAGTTAAGACAAAAAATACTGCCGTAAACATATTTGGAAACATGGCCCACAATAGAGGCAAAATCAGCAAAATATCCGAATCACTAAAACAATACAACGAGCGCATTGATAAATACTACGAAGGATACGTTGGATACGATGCTGAAATGAAAGATCCTATTTATAAACATAAGTCCAATAGCAAGTATTCCAAACCACTTAAGAAGTTTAAAGAAGGAAATTCAGTTACTTCAATTTACGGGATGAAATCTTTAGGGATCAATCCAGCAAACGGAAAAGAGGTTTATGAAAGGTCTGACGGATCAATCACCTACGACTGGAATTCTACGGAACTACAAGTTATAGGCGATACTGAACCTTGGGCTCAGGGTACTTTTGGCGTAAATGCTCAACACAAAAGATGGACACTATATACAACATTTTTATATGAATTTGGAGGTGAAAGGTACAATCAGACTTTAGTAGATATAGTAGAAAATGTTGACCTTGCGTCTTCAAATGCCGATAAAAGAATCGGCATGGAGCGATGGAAAAAGCTTGGAGATGTGGCCCCGCTCAAAGACATCAAAGATGGCTTAATCATTACTCGACCCACGTCGCGTTTTGTGCAAAAAAACAACTTTGTGAAGTTCAATTCAATTTCATTGGGATATGATTTTGATCCGGTTAGTCTAAAGCGATTCAATATAAGCATGCTCAGGCTGCAATTCACCATGAATGACATTGCTTTATTTTCGAGCATAAGGCGGGAGATGGGTACATCTTATCCTTTTGCCCGTACATTTACACTCACATTAAATACAACTTATTAACATGAAGTATCTACTCTATTTAATAGCAATTGTAACCGCCATAGGGTTAAATTCTTGCAACAACTTTTTAGATGTTTCGTCAAGTGAGAAAATATTGCAAAAGGATTTGTTTAAGGAATCACATGGATTTAGATTGGCTGTTAACGGAGTTTACAGAAGTCTTTCCTCTGTAGATTTATATGGCGAAAATTTAACTTGGGGTTTCCTGAGTGTACTGGGACATAATTATGAAGCAAGCTTATTAACTCTCCCGGAACATATGTTCTATGGCGCTTTTTTTGACTGGAAGACATCGCATGTTGAGCAAGTATGCGACAATATATGGCGGAAAAGTTACAATACCATAGCCAATTGCAACAACATTTTGCAAGAGGTCGAAGCAAAAGACTCAACATTCTTCGCGGGAAAGACGCTGGAGAAAAACATTATTTTAGGAGAAATGTATGGTATCAGAGCGATGCTGCATTTCGATTTGTTGCGCCTTTTTGCGCCGGCACCTGTTATTGGATATCAGGGAAAAACTATTCCCTATGTAAAGAAATTCCCGGAATATCGCCCCGAACACCTTACCACAAGCGAGGTACTGGAGAATATTATTGCCGATTTGATTAAAGCACAAACGACTTTAGGACCGATAGATACAAATATCTCTTTTTTTGAGAGTTCAGATAATAGATACAGACTCTCAAGTACGGAAATTAAAGAAGAATCTTTCTTTCAATTCCGGGCCTTTCGAATGAATTTTTTTGCTGCAACAGCACTATTGGCGCGAGTTCATATATATAACCAGAACTTCGACAAAGCTTTCGAAAATGCAGAGACTATCTATGACTATCATAAAAAAGGGTGGTTTAACTGGACTGATCCGCTTTATCAAGGTGAAATAAATGATATAGATTTCATTCATCCTAAAAGACCGAAAGAATTAGTTTTGGCTTTTTACAACAATAAAAACTTCGAAAATTATGAAAAATATATTCTGCAATCTGACCAAGGCTCTATGAAATTCAGAATGAATAATATGGATATCCTTTTTCAAGGAGATTTTGATGATTTCAGACATAAAGGATGGTACAATAGAGACGGGTTGATGCATTATTTAACATGGCTTCGACCAACGGGGACATCATTTGATGTACAAGAAATAATAAATGATCAAGGTCCATTAATCCCTATTATTCGCTTTTCGGAAATGTACCATATTTTGATTGAATATTATATTAAGAAAGGTAATATCTCAGAAGCCGTAGAACTTCTAAATGAGTTAAGATCAAACCGGGGTGCAAAAGCCCCCATTCCAGAGGACATTGACCCCGGGGTGCTAATGGACAAGCTGGTAAATGACATAATTCGTGAAACGTTGACCGAAGGACAAACATTTTTTATGTTTAAGAGACTGAATCGTAATATTTTTAATGGGGCAAACGATATCGTAATGAAACCTGAAAATTGGACGGCTCCCGTACCTTACAGTGAAACAGCATTTTAAGCGATAAAGATTTATTAGGTGAATTTCTCTTAAGGTTATTTTCAACATTACTAAATATACAACATGATGAAAAAATTTATATTTATACTACTTACAATTTTGTTCCTTGTAACTATCTCATGTACCGAAGAACAAATTATGACATATCGTTCTGGAAATTTCCTGCAATTCTCTCGTATCGCAAACGACTCATCCGTTTTTTCGTTTTTGGAATATCCCGATTTACCTCAAGTAAGGTTTCCTCTTCCGGTTGAGCTCACTGGTATGCCAATCGGACACGACAGAATCTACAAAGTATCTGTAGTACAAGAGCTTACCAATGCGCCTAAAGCAAATTATCAACTTGAGCCGGAATACATTTTTAGAGCATCTCTACCTAAAGATACTTGTTGGATTGTTGTAAAAAAAACGCCTGAGATATCAGTAAAACCGGTCCGGCTTGTCCTGGAACTCGCGGAGTCAGACGATTTTAAAGTGGGTCAAAGAGAGTATTCTTTAGCGGTTATATCCATATCCAATGTAGTATCGAAGCCTGCCTGGTGGACAAAGACTGTTACTGATTATTACTTGGGTACTTATTCAGATAAAAAATACCTATTGTTTATCAGTGTAACCGGAGTTGTGAATTTTGACAGTGCAGACGCTGAAAAGTTAATGCATTACTCTTTATTGCTGAAGTACTATCTTCAAAAAGAAAAAGAGGAGGGAAGAACCGTTTACGAAGAAGACGGAAGAGAGTTGACGGTAAGTTTAATAGCCGGTTAGTAAATTACTTCTCATTATCAGCAAAATATTGAAACTTATCATTGATGAGAAAATATGTACTGTATTTTAAAAAAAACTATACTACCTGAATAAGTTTTTCGAAATAAACTCGTTCAGAGCAAATTCAAGCGTATAAGTTTAATAAAAAATCGTATGGATGTAATACTCGATTCACGGTACTCTAACTTCGATTATTATGCTTTCATACACAAAAAAAAATCAATATGAAAAAGACAACCTATTCAATAGTAGGGATAACATTAATCTATCTACTTCTTCCTTCCTGTTATCAGGACATGGGAAATTACGATTATGTGGATTATAACAAAATAAAAATTGCAGGTATGGATCCTGCTAAAAGTATTAGTTATGTTACGTTAGGCGATACGATAAAGATTATCCCTTTAATAAGATGGAGGTATCCCGAAAAAGATACTACTGAAAAAGCATTTGAGTTTAGGTGGGAGTTAAACGATTCCATAATATCTACTAAACGTAATCTTGAATTTGTTCCGATTAAAAAAGAAGAAGGTGCTCCTTGCTTGCTGTATGTGACGGAGAAACAAACTGGGATTGTTTCGGTTGGTAAATTCTATATTACAGTTACTACAACACCTATTTCAAATGGATGGACAATACTATCGGATAAAGAAGACACCTCGATTCTGTCTTATATAAGGAGAGACATTAAATGGGGTATAGACAATCAACCGTATTATGAATATGTCGAATATAAGGATATTTATGCTACCATGTATCCAGGAGAAATTTTAGGTAAGAATCCTAAAAGTTTATTTTATGTAATCATAGATGCTTTTGCTGACGAGATTTTGGTGTGCCAAGAACCGGAGCAATGCGTTTATTTGTCGGGGGATGATTTTTCAAAAACAATAAATCTGAAAGATGAATTTCACGGAAATCGTTATCCGAAAGGCTTTATTCCCAAAGATTTTATCGATGGAGGGCGATGCACTTATTTGGCAGGTGAAAACGGTGAGGTGTATTGGAAATTGAATCCTGAGAGATATGGTAAATTACATTTAGTAAACTTTATTCCCATTCCTCTCTACCATCAAAAAGGCTCAAAAATCAGCTTTTTCCCGGATTATAGGTCATATGGTACCGAAATGGCACATATGTATGATGTTTTAAATAATAGGCTATTGGCACATTATACTGTTTTTCATTCAACCGGGAATACATTAGGTGGAAATATTAATTTTGTTAACAAGACAAAACCTGAAGATATAGCCGATTTAAATAACTTAAATGGGTATAAATTGATTTATATGGGCGGTGAAAACCCTAACTTTATCTTAATATTAAAGCACGAAACTACAGGAGATTATTATTATCACACCTATCAGAAAAGCGGAATGCCAAGTTCTCTTACAGTGCAATTGATTAATCATTCACAAGAAATTTTTGCGGGCAATTCTTATATTTCAGAAAACTCGGTATTTAAACAACTTCGCCGAAAGGTTTACCTGTTCTTCTCTGAAGGCAGTAAATTGTATTTTTACGATAAAACTTCTGGAACAGTAAAACAATATCACGATTTTGATTCTGGCAGAATAGTAAAAATAGCTGCCGATGCTCCAGAGAACGAATTAGCGATAGCACTCGATAATGGGGACTTATATATTTGTAGTACGAGTTTAGATGTATTAGCCGCTGAAAAACCCGGCTCAGAAGGTGGAATTCTTCATCACACAAGCGGTTTAGGGAAAATTGTTGATGTAATTTGGAAATATGGAGGTTTTATGAGATATATATTAAACATGTATTGATAATAGTTTTTTAATTAATTGGAATTACTAACTTAGCCGGGACACAGAGTTAAGCATAAACGCTTATTTTTG
>ENA-UOOH01003954-UOOH01003954.1-fermentation-metagenome-genome-assembly--contig:-NODE-3954-length-10705-cov-57.467700_pt1 | contig 10705 bp, 9 predicted proteins | sample MGYA00245778_ERZ724025 | MGnify/ENA primary metagenome ERZ724025 (study PRJEB28704, sample SAMN03018313) | fermentation metagenome | biome: anthropogenic terrestrial biome; feature: soil; material... | reverse complement strand
AACGATCAATTGCTTTCTACATCTACTTGTTTTCGGAAAGCGGATGCAAAGGTAGAAACTATTTTTGAATTGACAAAACAAAATCTGAATTTTTTTTGAAAAAAATTTTTTCAACTTGATTTCCAGTCGATTCTACAACTTCAATTTTTCAACTTTTGCAACTTTATTTGTTATCTCAATAACAAACCCTTTCGATTATTGCGAAAGGGATACAAAGATAGAGCATTTAATTTTATCGGCAAATTTTTTACCGCTTTTTTTTATTTTTTTTATCAAGAAACCGTTTTGATTTTTTTCATGTCCTATTTTAAGTCTATTTTTTTGATGGACCTGGCTTTTCAGCTCACATATAATAGCGGGCTATGTTGAAAAAATAAAAATTCAGAAAAGTTTCTATAATCAAACAGGTCTCCGGAGAGGAAATTTATTCCACGGAAACATGGGAGTGTCTGTTTATGATAGGTTTCACCTCAAAGGACAATTTCTCTCCTTTCCTTTCAACGTCAATATTCAGTGTATCTGGAGTGTCCCAGTCAATATATTGATTGAAATTGAACAGGTATGAGAATCCGGCCTTATACCTTTTTTTGTCATTAATCTCCTTAGAAATGCTGTTATAATGTATTATATCCCAGTACATGGCATTTTGAAACCCGTTTGAATCGGTATATTTTGTCGCTGGATCGCGATATTTCATTGTTTCAGCAATAAACCGCCGGTAACTGGAAGTAAGCGATGCTGCATCGTGGTTGAAATTGTGGCCTTGCACTTTTATCACAACATCCCCCGGTTTAATCCCTGCGCGGGCTGCTGGAGACCCGGCATCAACAGAAACCACTGTTTTTAAATCATTCAAATCGTAACTAATACCTGTATAGTTATACCGCAAATACTTCACGTGGTAAGTGGCTCTTTCCAGGTTTCCTGAATTAGGAAATTTACTCAATATCAAAGGGAGATTCATTTCCAGGTAGTCCAGTAACCCGTAATTATCACTCAGCTTTTCTTTAACCTCGCTCTCCCAGACCAGCATCGACCTGCCGGGTTCCGTAAACTTCCGGTCATAAAACCGGTAGCCAAATTCCAGGTCATACATCACATCATCAATTCTAACAGGTTGAGTAGGATCAAATACAGGAATCTTAACCATCCGGTTGTTACGGGTATCGAATCGCCAGGTTCCGGAATAGGTTCCACGCGTAGGCGATTCCGTTTTGAACATGGGATTGTTCTGGTAACTGTAAAAGGTCTGAATGATAAAATCGGGGTCTTCACTGTCGCGCTTGAGACCGAGCTGAGACAGCACCCTCACAAATATTGAATTAATGCGTTCGTCCATTTCTCGTGAACTTACATCAGAAGGAGCAAAATCATAGGTCCGGTAATTAAAAAAATCAGCATCGGGGTTTATGGTCGTCTTTACCGGAATAATAAATTTCCGGTCCTGAATATCCTCAAGGCTATAAAACGAAAACACAGGAGCCAGTTGTGCTTCACTCAATCCGTTTCTCGGCCTGCAATCTTTAGCAATATGCATCGGCTTGAACGACGCTTCGAAGTTGCGTATGGATATCGACATTTCTGAAGGTTTCTCCATAAACCACGACATTATGGTATGTGACGGCTTCAGGTAAGTCCCGTTTCCGTTCACTTCAAGAATAATATCGTTGGCTTTTAAACCTGCTTTTTCGGCTGGAGATCCGGGAACAACCTCCGTAACAACAGGTTCGTTATTACCCCAGTTGGAATTATTGCTTATTTTAAACGAGAATCCCAGGTTGCAGGTGGTCTGATCATTTTGAGAAAAAACGGCAACGGATATTAGTAGTATAATGAATGCGGGTAATATTCGTTTCATAGCAGTATCGTTTATCAAACAACAAAGATACGTTTTTTTTCTGATTGAAATCCGCGAGTCGCTTATTTTGAGAATAAATGAAACTAAATGTTCATAAAATCCGTTATCTTTGTGCAAATAAGATAAAAAAACGGATAATTATGATATTGGACAACATAGAAAACGCACCCAATTATTTTGGATTGAATCCTTTGTTTGAAAAGGCTTTCGAGTATGTCAGAGGATTAGATGTGGACAATTTGCCAGAAGGAACTTCCGAAATAGAAGGCGTATACCTGAAAGCGTCGGCAGTAAAAATCGCCTTGAAAAGCAAAACAGAAACTAAACTGGAAACTCACAGAAAATTCATCGATATTCAGATTCCTATCACACGGGAAGAAATTTTCGGATGGAAATCCTTGAAAAACCTAAAGATGCCGACGCAGGAATACGACAGCCAAAATGATTTCCAGTTGTTTGAAGACGAACCGTCCACCTATATCCGCGTGCTTCCGGGCGAATTTATTATATTCTCGCCCGAAGATGCACACGCCCCACTTATCGGCGAAGGCATTACCCGGAAGATCATCCTGAAAGTTGCTGTTTTATAACTATAAATAATTACTGAGTAATTCATGTTGGATATCGTAAAAAATGACCCTTGGCTTGAACCTTTCAGTCGAAGCATAGAAGACCGGAACAATTACTTCTTGAAAAAAGAAAAGGAGTTGACTCAAAACGGAAAGATCAGGTTGTCGGACTTCGCAACAGGATATCTATACTTTGGACTACACAAGACAACAGATGGATGGGTTTTTCGTGAGTGGGCACCAAACGCTACTGAAATTTTTCTTATCGGCACCTTCAATAACTGGCAACGAATGGAACCGTACCGGCTGAGAAGTATTGAAAAAGGCGTTTGGGAAGTAAAAATTCCACCGGAACACATTCGTCACCAAGACTTATACAAACTTTTAGTCAGCTGGGAGGGTGGATCTGGGGAACGGATTCCCGCCTGGTGCCGTAGGGTTGTGCAGGACGCCCAGACACATATATTCAGTGCACAGGTATGGGAGCCGGCAACTCCATATACCTTCAAAATAACTAATTTTAAACCAGACACGTCGCCACTCCTTATATACGAATGTCACGTTGGAATGGCTACCGCAGAAGAAAAGGTGGGAACCTATAACGAGTTTAGGGAAAACGTGTTGCCCCGGATCAAGAACAGCGGATACAATGCCATTCAATTAATGGCTATTCAGGAACATCCCTATTACGGCTCATTTGGTTACCATGTATCCAATTTTTTTGCGCCAACGTCGCGCTTCGGCACACCCGATGAACTTCGCCAACTTATAGATGCAGCTCATGAAATGGGAATCGCGGTGATTATGGACATTGTGCATTCACATGTAGTAAAGAACGAATTGGAAGGGATTGCCCGTTTTGATGGCTCGTATGACCTGTATTTCCCAAGCAATCCCAACCGCAGAAACCATCCAGCCTGGGATTCACTTTGCTTTGATTACGGCAAAAATGAAGTCCTCCATTTTCTGCTTTCGAACTGCAAATACTGGATGGAGGAATATAGATTCGACGGTTTCCGTTTCGATGGTGTAACCTCCATGCTGTACTACAGTCACGGCCTGGAAGAGAGCTTCACCCGGTATGATGATTATTACAACAACAGACAAGACTTGGATGCCATTTGTTATCTGACACTGGCCAACAAGCTCATTCACGAAGTAAATCCCACTGCTATCACTATTGCAGAGGAAGTGAGCGGCATGCCTGGCTTGGGGTTGGACATAAAATCAGGAGGATACGGTTTTGATTACCGGATGGCGATGAATATCCCCGATTTCTGGATCAAGACCATTAAGGAGCGAAAAGACGAAGAGTGGCACCCCTCCGCTATTTGGTGGGAAACTACCAATCGTCGTGCAGACGAGAAAACAATCTCTTATGTGGAAAGCCATGACCAAGCATTAGTGGGAGACAAGACCATTATTTTCAGGCTAATAGACGCCGACATGTATTGGTTCATGTCGAAACTGAAGAGCAGTTCGTTCCGGGTAGACAGAGGAATGGCATTACATAAGATGATCCGGCTGGTTACGGCCACCACCATAAACGGAGGCTACCTGAATTTTATGGGCAACGAGTTCGGCCATCCGGAATGGATTGATTTTCCGCGGGAAGGGAACAACTGGTCTCACAAATACGCCCGGCGCCAATGGCAGTTGGCTGACGACAAAAACCTCAAGTACCATTACTTGGGGGACTTTGATAAAGCAATGATTAATCTCATAAAATCCGTTCCCGACTTTCAGACCACAACTATCACGAAAATCTGGGACAAAGACGACGACAACGTGCTGGCTTATATGCGGGAAAGGCTGTTGTTTGTCTTTAACTTCCATCCGGAAAAATCGTTTAATGATTATGGCATGTTGGTTCCTGAAGGAGAGTACAGCATCGTTCTCAACACCGACAACTTCAGGTTCGGCGGTTTCGGTCTGAACAACGATACCGTTCATCATTTCACGCATCACGATCCGTTGTATGCAAAAGACGGAAAAGGCTGGATTAAAATATACCTGCCGGCCCGTTCTGCCTTTGTTTTAAAAAAAATATGACTCCGGCCCTTTAAGGGAGCCGGAAAACAAATTTTACTTGAACAGTTCATTTTTTCTGTATACAATCCCGAAAATCCGGGAGAAACAAGAAGACCTGTTTTAACAAATTAAAAAACAATGAATACTTACGCTAATAAGCAGCATGCCGCCCAATCCTCTGAAGGAGATTCAGGGGTCGCGTTATATCCTTTAAAGTTTGAACCCATCCTCAGACCGATGATTTGGGGTGGTTCCGATATTTGTAAATTTAAAAACATTACACCTGCAGAAGACGGTATCGGAGAAAGTTGGGAAATATCGGGGGTGGAAGGCAAGATATCCATCGTTGGCAATGGAGAGTTGGCAGGAAAACCGATCGATGAAGTCCTTCGGACCAGCAAAGCCCGATTAGTAGGGAAAAAAGTATATGAGAAGTTTGGCAATACCTTCCCACTTCTTATCAAGTTTATCGATGCCCGTGATGATCTGTCCATTCAAGTTCACCCGGACGATAAGCTAGCAAAAGAACGACACAACTCCTTCGGAAAAACAGAAATGTGGTACGTAATAAAAGCCTCCTCCGATGCTTTTCTTTATTCAGGGTTTTCAACACAGATAACCTCCGATGAGTATATCAAGACAATAGAAAACAACAGCTTTACCGATAAACTTCAAAAATACGACGTAAAAACAGGCGATGTATTTTTCCTGCCTGCGGGCAGGGTTCACGCTATTGGTGCAGGATGCTTCATTGCAGAAATTCAGCAAACATCTGACCTCACTTATCGTATCTACGATTACAACAGAAAGGATGCACAGGGAAATTTACGCGAATTACATACAGAATTAGCAAAAGATGCTATCGATTACAACGTGTATGGTAATTATCAGACCGAGTATACAAATCGTCTTAACCAACCGGTAGAACTGGTAACGTGTGAGTACTTCTCAACGAATCTGCTGGAAATGGATATCCCGTTGGCACGGCACTATAACGCTCTCGACTCTTTTGTAATCTATATTTGTATGCAGGGACACTGTACGTTGAAAGACAACAATGGAAATTCTGTTTTTATCGGGCAGGGAGAGACCGTCCTGGTTCCGGCAGAGACCGAGTCGGTCTTAATTATCCCCAGTGAGACAACAAAGATATTAGAAACATTTATAAAATAGCTTCACGTATAAAGTCTAACAAGTAACACGTTTATGCGCGGTATTTTATTGATAAATATTGGAACTCCGGCTAGCTGCAGTAAAGAAGCTGTTAGGAAATTTGTGGGCGATATGCTTAGCGATCCGCTTGTTACCGGCCAGCCTGAATGGGTTTCCAGCTTTTTGGCAAAGAAGATTATCGCTCCGGTTTCATCCGGTAAGTCGTTTAATAAATACAGTCAAATCTGGCGAAAAGAAGATCCCGAGATCTCTCCCATGATCTATTTCATGCAAAAACTAGCCCAGTCACTGGAGGCGAAAAAAAATATTCCGGTGGAAGTCGCCATGCGATACGGTGAACCGGAGATTGAACAAGCATTGAAAGACCTGGAGAAAAAATGTCCTCTGTTGCACGAAGTTGTTGTATTTCCCTTGTATCCGCATTATGCCCAATCTACCACGCAAACAACGATAGATGAAATCGGACGGGTTTTTTACAAACGTCCGCACTCGTACCGGCTGCAGCTTGTTGAGCCTTATTTCGACCATCCGGCATTTATAAATGCACTTGCCAAACATGCGGAGCCTTACCTGAAAGATATCGACAAGTTGGTGTTTAGCTATCACAGTCTGCCGGTTGACCAGGTGGAGGCAGGCTGGAAGAAAGGGAGAGAGTTTGATTATGTCTATCAATTGAAAGAAACCAATCGGTTATTCTGCGAAAAGCTCAACATTCAACTGCAATATACGCTTCTTCTTTATGCATCACAACGCGGCAACAATTGGCTGAAACCTTTTTTAGATAAAGATATTTCCGATTTACCCCGGCTAGGATGGAAAAAAGTAGCGGTAATAGCCCCTGGGTTTCCGGTGGATAATCTGGAAACACTGTACGACATCGACATTGAGGCTCGCGAATTGTTTATGAAAGCCGGAGGAGAAAAATTTGTCTTTGTTCCCTCCCTCAATAACTCCGATGAGTGGATAGAAGCGATTTGGAAAATAACCGTAGGAGTTTAAGCACAAATTAAAAACAATGAAATATTTTTATTTGCTTTTTCTGTGCACGATCTGCTCATTTTCAGTACATTCACAGGTTTTAAAGAACCTGGAGAGCGAATTGGTCTTACTCAACGTAAAAACCGGAAAGGAGAAAGTCATCCTGCGTGAAAAACGCCATTTTGAAGCACCCAACTGGTCGCGTGATGGGAAATTTCTGATCATCAACTCCGATGGAAAATTAGAAAAAGTATCGGTTAAAGGTGAAAAGCTTGGCATTATCGATACCGGATTTGCCGACCGGTGTAACAACGATCATGGACTTTCTTACGACGGGAAATGGCTCATTATAAGCCATAACGATTCAAGATTCACCTCGCCGGGAGGAAGTTCCCGTATCTTTATCCTTCCCGTATCCGGCGGTATTCCCCGATTAGTCACCGCGAATTATCCGAGTTACTGGCACGGAATCAGCCCCGACAATCAGTGGATTACCTATTGTGCCATGCGAAACGGTCAATGGGATGTTTACAAAACCCACGTTATCACCGATAAAGAAGTCAGGTTGACAGACACGGATGGACTAGACGACGGCCCGGAATACAGCTACGACGGCCGATGGATCTATTTCAACAGCCACCGCACCGGACGAATGCATATCTACCGGATGCGCCCCGACGGAAGTAACCAAACCCAACTCACTTTCGATGAGTACGACAACTGGTTCCCGCATCCCGGACCCGACAATAAAAGCATCGCTTATATCGCCTATATCGAAGACCAGAAAGGGGGGCATCCGTTTGGCAAGAACGTAAAGCTTCGTTTACTGGACACAGAATCAAAAATTATCCGCGACCTGACTCCCGTTTTTTACGGCGGGCAGGGAACGATCAATGTGCATAGCTGGTCACCCGATGGCAGCAGAATTGCTTTTGTAAGATATACCGATAACGATTGACAACATGAAATACGGAAAAGTAGAGGACCCGACGGGCATAGATTTTAGAATTCCCGCCGATGACAAAGCAACCCGGGGCGTTTTTAAAAACGTACCGGAAAGCGGGGTCGAAGCGTATATTGGTTGTGCGAAATGGAACAAAACTGACCTGAAAGGTTTTTACCCAAAAGGCACAAAAGACGAACTGGCCTACTATTCAAGACAGTTTAACTCCATTGAGATGAACTCCATATTTTATAATATGCCGAAAGCAGAACAGGTGGTGAAATGGAAAAACAAAACTCCGGACGGATTCAAGTTTTTTCCGAAAGTGACGCAATCCATCAGCCACATGCGCCGGTTGGACAATGTAGACGAATTAACGGCCATCTATTGCGATGCCATTTCACACTTTGAAGAAAAGCTCGGAATGTGTTTTCTGCAACTGCACGAAAATTTCGGCATCAAAGAGTTGAAAAAATTGAAGGTTTTCGTTGAAAATTTCCCGAAAGTGATCCCACTGGCGGTGGAAGTGCGCGGTCTGGAATGGTTTTCCGATAAGGTAACCTGGAACGGTTTTTGCGATTTTCTGGAAGAGCATAAGACCACCAATATCATTGTAGATACTGCCGGCCGGCGCGACATGCTGCATATGAGGTTGACTACTCCCACGGCCTTTATCCGTTTCGTGGGTTGCAATGTCGATGAAATTGACCGCAAGCGTATCGACGACTGGGTTGACCGTATTGAAAAGTGGTGCAAGGAAGGATTACAACATCTTTACTTCTTCGTCCATCAAAATGTAGAAGTGTCTTCGCCTCTTTTTTCTGCGTACCTGACAGAAAAACTGAACGAAAGGCTTAACCTCCACTTACATGTTCCCCAAATGGCAGGAGAACAGGGGAAATTATTTTAAAAAAAACAGATATTCAATGATCATGATTAAATCCATTGCAAAGCTTATACTCGCATTAAGTATAAGCACACTACCTGTTGTCACGCCAGCACAGCAAAAACCAGTAAGAATTGGTATCGCGGGCTTGTCACACGATCACATTCACGGGCTCCTGGGGAGAAAAGAGAAAGGCGATATTGTTATCGTTGGTATCGCGGAACCGGACAGCGGACTGGTGGAAAGATTAGCGAAAAGGTACGGTTTCGACAAAAAAATAGTCTATTCGAGTATCGATGAAATGCTCCGCAGCACAAAACCCGAAGCAGTAATGGCTTACAACGATATTTTCGGGCACCTGGAAGTAGTCGAGAAATGCGCCCCGAGAGGTATTCACGTTATGGTTGAAAAACCACTCGCCGTGAGTGTGGCACATGCCGATAAAATGGCCAAACTCGCCAAAAAAAATAATATACAAATACTTACCAACTATGAAACAACCTGGTACGGAAGCAACACCGAAGCATATAAAGTTGTGAACGAGGAAGAACAAATCGGGGAAATCCTCAAAATTGAATTTCATACCGGACATCAGGGACCAGTAGAGATTGGCTGCAGCAAAGAGTTCCTCGCCTGGCTTACCGATCCTGTACTAAATGGTGCCGGAGCGCTCAACGATTTTGGCTGTTACGGAGCCAACCTTTCCACTTGGCTTATGAAAGGCGAAACGCCCGTTTCTGTTACGGCCGTGACGCACACCAATAAACCACAGGTTTATCCAAACGTGGATGATGAGGCCAGCATCATCGTACAGTATCCGTATAATCAAGTGATTATCCAGGCATCATGGAACTGGCCTTACAACCGGAAAGAGATGAAGATTTACGGACAATCGGGATATGTTTTCTGTAGAGATACCGAAAACATGACTGTACTTAAATCCAAAGAAAACAAAGCCACAGACAAAGCCGCCCCAGCATTAAAGGAAGACAGAAACGACGCTTTTTCTTATTTTGCCCGTGTCGTCCGCGGAGATATTAACCCTCAACCGTATGATCTTTCAGCCCTGCCCAATAATGAGGTAGTGGTTAAAATTCTGGAAATGGCGAAAAAATCTGCTGAAAACGGAAAAACAATTGTGTGGAAAGAATATTTCAAATAAACCTAAAAATCTCTTATTCTCACTTTTTGCCCTCACAACAACCCGTTCAACATACCACCGTCTACCTGAATGGTTGTTCCGTTGATCGACCTGGCCTGTTCCGAACACAGATAACAAACCAAATTGCCCAGTTCCTCCGGATCCATATAGCGTTTGTGTGGAAAGTCCAGGATAGCTCTCTGTTCATACTCATTTGTGGAAATCCCTTCCGCTTCGGAGCGGACTTTCATCAGTTGCATAACCCTGTCGGTCTTGAAATAACCGGGAGAAACGTTATTGATGGTTATACCCTTTGAGACAAGCTCTTTACTGATCGTTTTGGCAAAACTCACTACCGATGAGCGGAAAATATTCGACAACACCATGTTAGGAGCGGGCTCCTTCACAGTGATGGAAGTGATGTTCACGATTCTGCCCCACCCGTTCCTTTCCATGAAAGGGAGGCAACCCTGAATCATCCGGATGTTGTATTTCAGCACCGAACGGTATGCGTCATCCAAATCATCTGAAGTAACCTCCCGAAAGGTTCCCGGCTTCGGGCCACCGGAGTTGTTGACCAAAATATCGATTCTGCCAAATTTCCGAATGGTTTCATCGATAATCCGCTGATTATCCTCAGCAGAAGCCATATCAACCGACAAAGCCAACACCTCAACTCCCAGCAACTCTATTTCGCTTTTGGTTCTCTGCAAGGTTTCTTTACGGCGGGCACACAATACAATGTTCACACCTTCTTTTGCTAATGCTACCGCACACGCCTTTCCCAGCCCTTTGCTGCTTCCACCGATAATGGCCACTTTACCTGTTATATTCAGATCCATATACTTTTTTTCTTTAATAACGCTAAACCAACGTTCTTGTTTTATATTTCAAAGACGATAATCAAAAAACAGCTATTTTTCGTATCTTTGCACTTCAAAAAAACGATTCCCTTTTTGGTATTACCGGTCTGTAAACCCGGAATCCGGAACAGGGAACACACAACTCTATTTTATGTCAAAACAATTTAAACGCACACTTATCACATCGGCATTGCCATATGCAAACGGCCCGGTTCACATCGGACACTTAGCGGGAGTTTATGTCCCGGCAGATATCTACGCCA
>ENA-UOOH01003950-UOOH01003950.1-fermentation-metagenome-genome-assembly--contig:-NODE-3950-length-10707-cov-4.991175_pt1 | contig 10707 bp, 9 predicted proteins | sample MGYA00245778_ERZ724025 | MGnify/ENA primary metagenome ERZ724025 (study PRJEB28704, sample SAMN03018313) | fermentation metagenome | biome: anthropogenic terrestrial biome; feature: soil; material... | reverse complement strand
GGGAAATAGACCGCGATGTTTCCGGGAAGTTTTGCAAAGGCAAGAATATACGCTACAATTGCCTGCGTGTTTTCAGCGTTCTGGCGTTTGGAAAATGCAGTCGTGATGTCACGTGTCCCAAGAACCATCCGGTTCTCTTTTGGAAACGAGTTGGAAAGCGAGAGGGTTTTGACCGGCATGCTGCCGAAGTAGTATTTCCTGTAGGAATCGACCGGCGACAGCGTCCCGCTGATCAGAATGGTCGCCGCATGTTTGGAGACGAGTTCCTGAAGTCTGTCCGCGGGGTCGATGTTTCGGACCTCGAGCGTAATGGTCTCGGCGTCTTTGGTGTAAACGGTCAGAAATGCCGGGTCGGTCGAGGAGCGGTAGAGCCGGATCAGAAACTCGCAGAGTTTTTCGATCGCCGATTCGCGGTAGTCTCCCCGTTCGATGCCGCGTTCGCGCATGGCCTCTTTGATGGAAATGATATCTTCGAGCATCGCCTCGGGTTTTTCATACAGCGAACCTTTGATGATGAACCGGTTGAAGATCTGCGGATCGAACCAGTCCTCGGCCTCGTTCGAACGCTGGAGTCCGTCGATGAACTCCGCGATTCTGGGGAGGATATGGCGGATCGCCTCTGAGCCGCGGACTTTGTCCCGAAGCGAGGCGATCTCATTTGCCGCGGCTTCGATGTCGGTGTCCCGTATCCGAATGCTCTGGATCGTCTGAATGACGTCGCCTAAGTTGTGGGCTTCGTCCAAGAGGAGCATGACGTTCTGCTCCTCGCACTGGAGATTGACGTAGAGCTGTTCTCTGATGTCGTCGTTGAAGAGGTGATAGTAGTTACAGATGATCACATCGGCACCTTTGGCCGCCGAAAGCATGAGGTCGTAAGGACAGACCTTACCCGCGAAATTCAGGAGTTCACTTGGCCGGACGATCTGTTTCTGGGCAATATCGGACTTGCGCCGGAGTTCAGGCGAGGGGATCATGCGCCGCCCGCCCTCTTCGCTCTGAACAAAAACTCTGCTGTTGACGAAGTAGGGGCAGATAAGGGGGTGTTCCCGGTCCTGTTTTCTGATCTGCTCGAGTATCTGTTTGTCGGTCGCGGGGTCGAAGGAGCCGCGGTCGGCCCTCTGCTGCATAAGTGCCGAGGTGAAGGCTTTGACGCCTTCGCATCTTCGGTAGACATCCCCGTATCCTCCCAGCGGACACATGTTTCCCTTTCCAATAAGGTAAACGAACTTAAGGGTCGGCTGTTTTTTTTGTCTGATGAGGTCGAGTTCCCGAATAAAAATCTGGAGCTGGGAGATGGTTCGAACGGCGACGAGGATCTTTCGTCCGTTGGCTTTTGCAAGGAGGCTTGCGATCACGCTGGATTTTCCGCTGCCGGTCGGTGCGTCGATCAAGAGGATACCGTTTTTTTCGGCGGTTTTCTCTACCTCTTCGAGCATTTCCTTTTGGTTTTTCCGGTAGGTCTGGTAGGGAAAAAAATCAGCTGTGTCTGCCATTCGTAATGTATTATTTGTCTGGACCCAAATCTATTAAGCATGCCTCTTTCGACCCAGACCAAAGATCAGATACTCGCCCTTCTCGCAAAGGTGGAGGTATGTTCCCGCGAGGAAAATATCACCGGGCACGAGAAGATCTTCGCACCCGACGTGGTTACGTTTGCGCCGGGTCTGGATCATCACGGACGCGAAGGGTTGTCCTTCGAGCCGCTGAAATTTGCCGGGATGGAAGTGAAGGGTGAAGGAGTTATCGCCTGGGTGTCGGGCGAGTGTACGTACGGCGGGATTGCAGCCCGTTTCACTGCGGTACTTAGAGGAACGGGGCATGCCTGGGAGCTTGTTCTTCTGCATATTGCCTGAGCGTTTTCCAAAAAAGTACCCTATCAATACTATTAATATATCAATCGCTCTATGCTGAATCATTAAGAGGAGGTTTCGAATGGCAGATCGTCAAAGAGCAGCGTTTGTATGTGCGGTTACGGGGAGCGTTTTGCTGTGGATTCCGATCGGTTTGATGATCGTGACCGCTATTATCGGGTCGCTTTCCGCCGGAAAACTGCTGATGGATTATTTTATGCCGGCCGAGTTGTTTTTCCTTGTTTTGGCAGGATGGGTCCTGCTGATCATTGGTTCTGCGCTTTCGCAGACAATGAGGGGCCCGGTGGTTATTATTGGAGCGGCGTCAGTAGTGGTGCTGATCGGGTCTCTGATACTTGCTGTCGTGAGCGGGTTTGCCTCTGGTGTAGTCCCGGCCGAAGGACCTATCTGGTATCTTGTGCTCGGCATGCTTATCCTGTATGATCTGCTTGTGATTGTTTTGGGAATTCTTGGAATACGTCTTTCGTATGAGGTGAAGACAGGTCTTTGAAAACTGCGGTCTGCTGTCTTGAATCTACACCCCCTCATTTATGATTTTTGTAACCTATCTCTCTGAGTGAGAACCCCATTTTTCGCATCATTAGGGGCATTATCGCACCGCGCGGTCTGGGGTTTATATTCCCCTATGCCGATACTTACATGGAATGTCGGAACTCATGCGAAAGATCGAGCTGGCAACCAGCTCGCAATTTTTTGATCAGACGGGACGAAACGAAGGAAAAATGCATCAATGCACCCCGATGCGTATCCTTCTCGAAGGTACCTGCTCTTTTGACTGTGCCTACTGTCAGGTCTGCACCAAAAAGACCGGCATCCACTTCACCCCCGAAGAACTCGCCCACGGCTTTCTCGAACTCCACCGTCAGGGAAAAGTCGGGGGTCTATTATTAAGTACGGGGATCCCCCGCGGCGATGTCGACCTAGGAATGGAAAAACTTACCGAGACAGCAAAAATTCTCCGGAGTTCAGGATATAATGGATACCTGCATCTCAAAGTCCTTCCAGGTGCAAATCGCACCGACATCGTTGAAATGGCAAAGTATGCCACCCGACTCAGCATCAATCTCGAAGCTCCCGGCTCATCCTATCTTTCAGAACTTGCCACCGTCAAAGATTATGCCTCCGATCTTCTGACCCGGCACAAATGGCTTGCCGAGATCATGCCCGGCAAACACTCCACCCAGTTCGTTCTCGGAGCTGCCGGGGAAACCGATGCGGATCTCTTTTCGACGGTCATGACCAGTTATGAAAAGTACAACCCTGCAAGGGTCTACTACTCTGCATTTTACGCAGTAAACGGAACGCCTCTGGAAAATCATGAAAACACAGCACTCTGGCGGGCAAACAGATGGTATCAGGTCGATGCTCTTCTCCGACTCTATGGATATGACAGAGCCGAAACGTCTCCCGTCTTCGACGAACACGGGATGCTCATGAACACCGATCCGAAAATACTTCTCGCGCAAAATCTTCCCGAAGTTGATCCGGCAACCGCAGAATATGCAGAACTTCTCCGTGTGCCCGGAATCGGCCCGGTGTCTGCCTCATCCATTCTCAAAACCAGAGATTTTCAAAATGTCAAACATCCGGACATCCTTCGCGCATGCGGCGTCATAATGAAACGGGCGATGCCGTATCTCTCGCTTGGCCGCACTAAACAGACCACTTTTGCCTCCTGGTGCTGATCCAAGCCACCGCAACAAACAAAGCTATTTGTCAATACATGGCTAACAACTTAGTAACTTTTTGAATAACTCATAAGGAGAAAAGTATGAACAAAACCATCATCACCGTCGTTGGAAAGGATGCGGTCGGCATCATCGCAAAAGTATGTACCTATTTATCGAATAATCATATCAATGTCGAAGATATATCGCAGACAATCGTTCAGGGATACTTCAATATGATGATGATCGTCGACACCAGCAATGCTGCGGTGCCGTTCGGCGATATGGCCCGCGATCTTGAACAGATCGGTCAGGATATCGGGGTCCACATCAGATGTCAGCGTGAAGAGATATTCGAGAAGATGCACCGCATCTAAGGGGCGTTCATGATAAACATCTTCGAGGTAAACGAGACCAATAAAATGATCGAGCAGGAGATGCTCGATGTCAGAACGATCACGCTCGGTATCAGCCTTCTCGACTGCTGCGACACAGATCTTGACCGGCTCAACACCCGTATCTATGAGAAAATCACCCGCGTGGCGAAGAATCTCGTCGTTGTCGGGAAAGAAATCGAACGGGAATACGGTATTCCGATCGTTAATAAACGTATCTCCGTAACGCCGATCGCCCTTGTCGGGGGCCAGGCCTGCAGTTCGCCGGAGGACTTCGTCACTATTGCTCAGACACTTGACCGGGCCGCAAAAGAGGTTGGTGTCAACTTCCTCGGCGGCTACTCGGCACTGGTGTCCAAAGGAATGACCAAAGCCGAGCGCGATCTTATTCTTTCCATCCCTCAAGCGCTCGCCTGCACTGAACGGATCTGCAGTTCAGTCAACATCGGCTCTACGAAGACGGGAATCAATATGGACGCGGTCAAACTGATGGGCGAGATCGTTCTCTCGACCGCAGAGGCTACGAAGGATCAGAACTCTCTCGGCTGTGCGAAACTGGTCGTCTTCTGCAATGCTCCTGACGACAATCCGTTCATGGCCGGTGCTTTCCACGGCGTGACCGAAGGAGACGCCGTCATCAATGTCGGTGTCAGCGGCCCCGGTGTCGTGAAGCACGCTCTCGAAGCGGTTCGCGGCAAAAACTTCGAGGTACTATGCGAGACCGTTAAGAAAACCGCGTTCAAGGTCACCCGTATGGGTCAGCTGGTGGCGCTCGAGGCTTCGGAGAGACTGGGTATCCCATTTGGTATCGTCGACCTCTCTCTTGCACCGACTCCGTCGGTCGGAGACAGTGTGGCCGAGATCCTGGAGGAGATGGGCCTTGAGTCCGTCGGTGCTCCGGGTACGACCGCTGCTCTCGCTCTTTTGAATGATCAGGTCAAAAAAGGCGGTGTGATGGCCAGTTCCTTTGTCGGCGGACTTTCCGGAGCTTTCATCCCGGTAAGCGAGGATCAGGGTATGATCGATGCGGTGAACCGCGGAGCCCTCACGATCGAAAAGCTTGAAGCGATGACCTCGGTCTGCTCTGTAGGCCTTGACATGATCGCGATCCCCGGCAGCACGCCGGCAACGACGATCGCCGGAATCATCGCAGACGAGGCGGCGATCGGTATGATCAATCAGAAAACGACCGCTGTCCGGCTCATCCCCGTGATCGGCAAGGATATCGGCGACACCGTCGAGTTCGGCGGCCTTCTCGGCTATGCCCCGGTTCAGCCTGTAAACACATTCTCCTGTGCGGATTTCATCAACCGCGGCGGCAGGATCCCGGCACCGATCCACAGTTTCAAAAACTGATTTTTTGGCTTCATGCCAAACCCTTCGTCCTTTTTGAAAAGAGAATCTCACTATCATCCTTCTGGAAAAGGATCCCGACAAGTGACTTTGGAATCGATGTGCTTTCCTTTTATTTTCCACAATCGACGGATGTTGTCTATACCATATACAGGATTTTTCAGCATCCGTTGGGCTGGTTCCGTTCAAAGCCTTCATACGTATTCAGAACCAACTTGTATAGTATTATGTGCTTAGAAGAGGTGAACCCGGATGGAGATGGTGATAGCGGACATGCTGAGGGGTTACCTCCTTCGCGGTCATCGAGAGTTTTTTACCGGGCTTTGGACACTGATAATTAGTGTCAGTCTTTCCTTCATTGCGGGTATTTATCTTGGTTTTGTAAGTGCAGTTCTGCTTCTGATCCCGGGACTGCTGGTGCTTGTCACCCCTTCAATAAATATGCGGGGAGCAATCGCCGGAATTCTTACTTCACGATTATCTTCTTCAATGCACCTTGGAGCGTTCGAGACAAAGTTCGGGAGGGATACGGAGCTCGGCGACAATCTGCGTGCCTCGATCATTCTCACAGTGATCATCTCGGTTGTTCTGGCGGTTTTTGGAAAGATCATCTGCTTGCTGACCGGAACCGAGGTGATCGGCATTGCCGAGATGATCATAATATCCGTCGTTTCAGGGGTCCTGGCCGGGGTCATCGTTACAGCTGTAGGCATCCTCATCTCGGTGATCTGCTACCGGAAAAGCTGGAATCTCGACATGGTCGGCGCTCCGGTGGTCACTACGTTTGGCGATATAATGACGCTGCCGTTTCTGGTTGGGACTGCGATTGTGGTGATGCAGCTCCCGTTTATTGGAAAGGCTGTTCTCGGGATTCTGGTACTTGCACTGATTATCTGGGCGCTGATCTCTATGCACTGGGCAACCAAAACCATGAAGGATGTTCTTCGTGAAGGTCTCCCTTTGCTTACCCCTCTGTGTCTTTTGGGAATCGTGGCCGGGGTTCTGTATACGAATCAGCTGGAGGGACTGATCGCGGCGGCAGCCGTTTTGATCCTTATCTCTCCATTCATGAATGGGTGCGGATCGATCGGCGGCATACTGACCTCCCAGATCGGGACCGAGATGCATATGGGTCTGGTGGACGCACGATTTGTCCCGCAGAGTCTCATATGGAAGCACTTTATCGCGAACTATGTGTATGCCCTGCTTATTCTTCCACTTATGGGTCTGCTTTCACATGCAGCCGCGGTCGTCTGCGGGATCACGACACCCGGCCTTATCCCGATGGTCCTTCTCTCACTGATAGCAGGTCTTATAGTGGTGACGGTCATGAATCTTCTCGGCTATTACACGGCCGCCGTTACCTATCGCCTTGGGTATGATCCTGATAACTTCGGAGTTCCAGTCATGACAAGTTCGATTGATCTGATCGGGGCAACATCCCTGATTCTTGTTATGGCAGTATTGTTTGTGTAATGAACTGCACCATTATAGAAAACTGAAGATCGTTTGGCTGTGTCAGGGAATTTACTAAAAAAAGAGATGGGGAGATTAGTAGGTGTAGACGATAGAAACCGTGGCCGTTGTTTTGATCTCGCCTGATTCGATGGTGGTGCGGGCTCCGCTTGCTTCGGCCTTTACGTAACTGATAACATCCATGTTCGTGTAGGAGACCGGGGTGTAGTTCTGACCCACATTGATGGTGCCTGTGCCGGAGATCTTCAGACCGAGTGCTGAAGAGACTGAATCCGCATCGGCGCGTGCCGATTTGACAGCAGAGATAATTGCGGCGTTTCTTTCAATGATCAGTTTTTCGTCGGAAAGACCGAACTGAAGACTGTTTACAGTGTTTGCTCCGGCGGAGACGGCGGCATCAATGTATGAACCTGCCTGATCGACATCGTAGGAGATGACCTGAACGGTGTTCGTTACTTTATAGACAGTCGTTCCATTTTCCCATTTGCCGGGATTATACTCTCCGATGACGTAGGAGTAGATGTTGTAACCGGTCGTCTGGATGTTCGCGTCTTTGATGCCGGCATTCTTGAGTGCGGCAGCTACTTTTTCCATCAGGGCTGCATTTTCGCTCTGGGCGATTTTTGCATCCGGGTTTTCGGTCTCGACGCCGAAGCTGATCGTTACTTTGTCAGGGGTGGTTGTTGAAACGCCGTATCCGGAAACCAGAATGACTTTGTCGGTCTGGGAATCTTCTGCTGCCGCTGGGATAGCAAAGATCGCAAACACCGCAAAGAGAAGCAGGATTGCAAGTACATTCTTTTTCATATGTATCACTACAGTAATGCTCGTTATTCTGACATATACCTATCCAAAACTACGAAAATTATGGTAATTATTATGCGCTCATCTGCGCGCCCAGAGTTTTTCTGTATTGTGAGTCTATAAATAATCTTCTGTTTGCCGGATTTTGTTTGCCCCCACACATACTTTAAATATTCGATGGATGTTACCTATAGTTATACCACCGTGGAAGTGATAAAAAATGACAGAGAATACTAAAATTTCATTAATTGTACAGGAGGCAGACTACAATGACGTCGGACGCGGATACGCGAAAATAAATAATGACGTCATGGCAAAACTCGGCGTCGAGTCCGGTGATTTCATCAAGATCACCGGAAAACGCATGGGTGCTGCCAAAGTCATGCGTTCCTCCGTTTCCGGATCAGGCGGGATCGCAATCGACGGTGATATCCGCAGGTCGGCAGGTGCCGGAATCGGGGACACCGTAACCGTCGAGAAGGTCGTTCCAAAGACCGCAGCAAAGATCACTCTTCAGCCGATCTCGCAGAGTATCCGTCTCGACAGCCGGGCACTCGAGCAGACGATCCAGAGTAAATTCGCCGGCCGGCCGATCACAAAAGGCCAGATCATGACCTTCGGGTTCCAGACCAAGTCGGAGGATCCGTTCTTCTCCGGCTGGGGCGGGTTCTCGAACTACAACACCGAGTACATCGACTTCGCCGTTTCGGACGTCTCGCCCGGTGATGTTGCGATCATCGGCTCGGAGACGACCGTCAACTACAAAGACAGTGTCTATAAAGGCGAGGACGCTCCCAAAGGAAAATCCGCAGGAAACATCCATTACGAGGATATCGGCGGTCTCGGCCGCGAACTCTCGCTCGTTCGCGAAATGATCGAGTACCCGCTCAGGCATCCCGAAGTCTTTGAAAAGCTCGGTATCGAACCGCCCAAGGGAGTTCTTCTCTATGGTCCTCCCGGAACAGGAAAAACCCTGATTGCCCGTGCGGTCGCAAATGAAGCGGGAGCCTACTTCGACACGATCTCGGGGCCCGAGATCATCTCCAAATATTACGGAGACTCCGAAGAGAAGCTCCGTGAGATCTTTGAGAAAGCCGAAGAGAACGCACCTTCGATCATCTTCATCGACGAGATCGACTCGATCGCCCCGAAGCGTGAAGAGTCGAAAGGCGAGGTGGAACGCCGTGTCGTTGCCCAGCTGCTTTCCTTAATGGACGGGTTAAAGAGCCGCGGAAAAGTCATCGTGATCGCCGCAACCAACCTCCCCGACTCCATCGACCCGGCCCTTCGCCGCGGCGGACGGTTCGACCGTGAGATCGAGATCGGTGTCCCGGACAAAGACGGACGCCGCGAGATCCTGCAGATCCATGCACGAAACGTCCCGCTGTCCGAGAACGTCAAGCTGGAAAAGTATGCAAACACCACCCACGGATTTGTCGGAGCAGACCTTGCTTTGATGGTAAAAGAGGCGGCGATGCATGCTCTTCGCCGGGCATTCCCGGGCATGAACCCCGATGAGGAGATCAGCGCAGAAAAACTTGAAAACCTGAAAGTCACCGCCGAGGACTTTGAATCGGCCATGAAGATGGTGCAGCCGAGCGCCATGCGTGAGGTCCTCGTCGAAGTGCCCGATATCCACTGGTCCGATGTCGGCGGTCTTGACTCCGTCAAAGAAGAACTTCAGCAGGCGGTCGAGTGGCCGCTCAAATACAGAGAGGTCTACAAACAGTTCGCCACCAAATCCCCCAAGGGTTTCCTGATGTTCGGGCCGCCCGGGACAGGAAAGACCCTGCTCGCCAAAGCGGTCGCAAACGAGTCGGAGTGTAACTTCATCTCCGTAAAAGGGCCTGAACTCATGTCGAAATGGGTCGGCGAGTCCGAAAAGGGCATCCGTGAGATCTTCAGAAAAGCCCGGCTTGCTTCGCCTTCGATCATCTTCTTCGATGAGATCGACTCGATCGTTCCCCGCAGAGGAAGCTACGAAGGCTCCTCCCACGTGACCGAAAGCGTCGTCAGTCAGTTCCTGACCGAACTCGACGGACTCGAGGAGCTGAAAAACGTCGTCGTGATCGGCGCCACAAACCGCCCTGACATGATCGACCCGGCACTTCTGAGACCCGGACGTCTCGAGCAGCACATCTTCGTTCCCCCGCCGGACCGTGAGGGAAGAAAACAGATCCTCGACGTCTACATCAGAGACATCAGCTCGATGCTGGCCGAAGATGTGAATCTGGATGAACTCGTCGACAAAACCGAAGGGTTCGTCGGAGCCGACATCGAGGCACTTGTCCGCGAAGCAAAAATGGTCGCGATCCGCGAGTTCGTGAAAGCCATGGCCGGCCACGACGCAGCCGAGATCACGCTTGCCGTATCCAGCGTGAAGATCTTCGCCAAACACTTCGATGCCGCGTTGAAGCGGGTCAGACCCTCCCTCGACAAGACCGGAAGACGCAGCGCCGAAAGAGGCTCCTGGCAGTACAGATTCAATGAAGAGGAGAGAAAAACCCTCGAAAAGGGCATTTCTCTTCTGGAAACAGCAGAATACAAAAACGACGGGCTCACCGAAAAACTCCGTGAGCTTGATGAACTGCTGATGTCTCATCAGAAAGACTTTAGCAGAATCAAAGAGATAATTAACAACGCAGATGCGTGAAGAGAAAATACTCTCTTCACCTCGGAGATGAAACAGCATGCCGGAAACACCAGATGATGCATACAGGGAATTAATGGATATCATCCATAAAATATTGATCAGTCATGTTTCTGGAGAAAGCGAGGGCAGACTCCCGCCGGTCGTCGGCGTGAAGTTCGTTCTCTCCGGCGGTAAGATCCATCTGACACCCGACGAGGTCCACAATAAGACGATCCCGATCGAGATGTTCGAGGACAAGGGAACTGTGATCATCCAGACCGAACTCCCCCCCGAATGTCAGGATGATTTCTTCATCGCCTATCAGGACGGCAAACTTCAGCTCAATGCCGGCGCGAACCGGGAATACTCAGCAGTGATCCCGGTTGCCGGCATCGACCCATCACAGACCCAGACACACCTGAAAAACGGTGTGCTGGAGATCATCTGTTACAAGAAGCTGGCACAAACCGTTCAGTAAGAAACAGGGAATAATGTATGCGGCCGAAAAA
>ENA-UOOH01003945-UOOH01003945.1-fermentation-metagenome-genome-assembly--contig:-NODE-3945-length-10722-cov-6.358864_pt1 | contig 10722 bp, 7 predicted proteins | sample MGYA00245778_ERZ724025 | MGnify/ENA primary metagenome ERZ724025 (study PRJEB28704, sample SAMN03018313) | fermentation metagenome | biome: anthropogenic terrestrial biome; feature: soil; material... | reverse complement strand
GTCGGCACAGCATACATGCTGGGCGTACTTGTAGGGAGCGGTCTTGACCGTTCCGCCGCACCAAATTCAGATTGTCCTGCAAATGTCATAGAATAGAATTGCTATCTAGGTGTCGGTGCCGTTTCGCCCTCCCGATTCTGCCCATTCACCAACGGAACGGTCAAGACCGCTCCCTACCATTCCAATTATTCGTAATGAACAGGAACATCAGAAAATTTGAGAATACATTGACACAAATCTGTTTTTATGTCATGACGGTTGTTATTATTCGTAATTCGCATTCTTCTTAAATTGCGGATTGTGAATTCCAGTACAAAAAACGCTGCGTTTAAAATTAATTTTAAACGCAATATTTTTTATCCATTAATGTGTATAAGCAAAAACTTTATTCCCTTATCTCCCCAGCCTAAGTCCCATGGAACATGGTATCTATCTGTGGTATGAGAATTAACCAATGGATATCCATGGGAATCCCTTCCTGTTACTACTGCAAAATGATCTATATCCCCATTTTTTTCATAACAAATAAGGTCTCCCAGTTGAAGACTTCCTAATGCTCCAGACATATTTCCCTCACTCGATTTTACTATCTCCTGAAAAGTTCCTCTCCTAATCAAACTACCTTTTCCACTATAAATAAGATAATTTTTAAATGCACCTGCATTTAACCAAGCTTTTGTTCCGCTTCCTCTGCCATGCTTTGGATAAGTATGATACCATGCACCATCAAAAGGAAGCCCTCCACCCTCTTTATCCCCAATAACTTGGGAAATAAAGTTTGTGCAGTCACCGCCAATTCCTGTATAATCAGCATATTTACTATTATATTTATAGTTATTTCCGTTTCCCCAGGCAGCCCCACAATACTTATCTGCATACTCTACTGCCTTTTGCCTATCATAATATGGCTTCATTTTTAAAGTAAACTCATTGATATATTGTATAAATGTGTAGCTGTCAATTTCTCCATTACTCACTGCACTAGCAGTGGACGAAAGTGCATCCTCAAAGCAATCTGTATACCAATCGTTATAAACTACCCAATTATCTTCTTTATTAATAAGTGTAACCCAATGCCTTATCCCTACCCCAAAAGCATTTAATACTGGTTCTTCATCATCCGTGTACATATACTCAAATTTATAACTTTCCTCAAGATAAAGCTTTAACTTGTTACCTTCCATCTTACTATTTTTTATTCTTACTGTACTTTCTACATTTCTAAACTCAATGTCTCTTTCAGAAGACCACTTATCTAAATATCTTATTCGTTTCAATTCATGCTCTAATGCCCATTTGCCATATCTTTGAGAGGTATCGAATAGCTTTGGCAGCTCACTTGCATCATGGGTAACAAATGCCTTTGACCGCAAATTATAAATTTTTTCCACTTCATCTTTTATTTCATCTTCGCTCTTTGGCTCAACTTCACCCTTTGGTTCACTGCATAAAGCACTTTTTTCAGCAGCCTTATAGGATTTAAAGCTGCATAAAATGCAGATTAATAAGATAATTGAGCCAAACAATATTTCGTCTTTGAGTTTTGATGGAAAAGCCATACTCATCACTCCTGTTTATTAAATGTTTTCCCGATGGTTACCATCCGTAATACCCCGCTTAATGCGGGGAATAACGGATACTGCGCCTCTTGATCATTCCATATAAAATAATATCTATTTTAGTATGACCATTAATATACAGTTTAATCTGATGTAATTTATTTAAAAATTGACGTTATATAGAAAAAAAAGCAATCCCATGCTGTTTTAGAGCATGGGATTTAAAAACGGGGGAATCATTATTAACTATTTTTCAACTTTTTTTTCAACTTTTTTTCCATTGTCTGTTCCTTCAAAGGCATTTATATACATTTGTTTAATTTCACTTACTAACGGATATCTTGGATTAGCTCCTGTACACTGATCATCAAATGCCTCTACACTCATTTCATCTAAAGTAGCATAGAAGTCTTCACTTGAAACTCCTGCTTCCTTTATAGTCTTTGGCAAATGAACTTTTGCTTTTAATTCATCTATTGCCTTAATTAAAAGTTCAACCTTTTCCTCTTCAGTGTTTCCGCCAAGTTTTAAATAATCAGCAATTACACTATATCTCCATTTAGCATTTGGATATTTATATTGTGGGAATGCCGCCTGCTTTCTTGGATTGTCAACTGCATTAAATCTTATTGACTCATCAAGTAAAAGTTCAATTGCAACTCCATGTGCAATATGGTGTTTTGATCCAAGCTTATGTGCCATTGAGTGGCATACTCCAAGGAATGCATTTGCAAAAGCCATACCTGCCATACATGAAGCATGAGCCATTTTTTCTCTTGCCTTTTCATTTGTTGACCCCTCACTATATGCAGCTGGCAAATACTTAAATATAAGTCTTATAGATTCAAGCGCAAGTCCATTTGTAAATTCTGATGCATGAACTGAAACATATGCCTCTATAGCATGGGATAGAGCATCAATTCCAGATGCTGCTGTAAGCCCCTTTGGCATATTCATCATTAATTCAGCATCAACAATTGCCATATCAGGTGTTAACTCATAATCTGTAAGAGGATATTTTATCCCAGTCTTTTCATCTGTGATAACTGCAAAAGGTGTAACTTCAGAACCTGTTCCTGATGTTGTAGGGATACATACAAGCATTGCCTTATCACCCATATGAGGGAAAGTGTATACTCTCTTTCTTATATCCATAAATCTCATAGCAAGATCTTCAAACCTAACTTCAGGATGCTCATACATAATCCACATAATCTTTGCAGCATCCATTGGTGAACCTCCGCCAACTGCAATAATTGTATCTGGTTTGAAGCTGTTCATTTCTTCTGCACCCTTCCTTGCAACTTCAAGTGTTGGGTCTGGTTCAACATCTGAGAATATTTTTATTGCCATACCGTTTTTCTCAAGGGTTTTTACAATTGGATTTAAGAATCCCATCTTATAAAGTGCTCTATCAGTAACAACAAATGCTCTCTTTTTGCCCATAGTTTTTAACTCTCTTAAAGCTTCTGCTGTGCATCCAAATTTAAAATATATTTTTTCTGGGACTCTAAACCAAAGCATATTCTCTCTCCTCTCAGCAACGCTCTTTATATTTATAAGATGTTTAACTCCTACGTTTTCAGATATGGAGTTTCCACCCCATGAACCGCAGCCAAGTGTAAGTGATGGCGGCAATTTGAAATTGTATATATCTCCAATAGCTCCTTGGGAAGCTGGCATATTAACAATAGTTCTTCCAGTTTTCATTCTTTCTCCAAACTTTTCAATTCTATCCCTTGATTTAACTTGGTCTGTATAAAGAACAGAAGTATGTCCAAATCCACCAAGCTCTACAAGAGCTTCTGCTTTATCTAGAGCCTCATCAAAACTTCCTGCCTTATACATTGCAAGCATTGGTGAAAGCTTTTCATGAGCAAATGGTTCTTCAGCTCCTACAGATTCAACTTCTCCAATTAAAACTTTTGCATCCTCAGGAACTTTAACTCCTGCCATTTGTGCAATCTTAAAAGCACTTTGTCCAACTATTTTTGGATTTACTGAACCACTATTTATAAGAATTATTTTTCTTACTTTATCTATTTCATCCTTCTTGAGTATATATGCTCCTCTTTCTTTAAACTCCTTTTTAACTTCTTCATAAACCTTATCTAATACTATTACTGATTGTTCTGATGCACAAATAACTCCGTTATCAAAAGTCTTTGAAAGAAGTATTGAGTTCACTGCCATTTTAATATGAGCTGTTTCATCAATTATAGCAGGAGTATCCCCTGGCCCAACGCCTATTGCTGGCTTTCCTGATGAATAAGCTGATTTAACCATTCCCGGTCCACCTGTTGCAAGAATTAAATCTGATTCACTCATTACAAGCTTTGAAAGCTCAATAGATGGTTCGTCAATCCATGCAATTATATTTTCTGGTGCTCCAGCTTTAACTGCTGCATCAAGAATTAATTTAGCTGCTGCAATAGTTGATTTCTTTGCTTTTGGATGCGGTGAAAAAATAACACCGTTTCTTGTTTTAAGTGCTAAAAGTGACTTAAATATTGCTGTAGATGTCGGGTTTGTCATTGGAACTATGGCTGCAATAACTCCCTTTGGCTCTGCAATTTTTTCTATTCCAGAAGCTTCATCTCTTTCTATCACACCGCAGGTTTTTTCATCTTTATATTTATTGTATACATATTCCGAGGCAAAATGGTTCTTTATAACCTTATCTTCTACAATCCCCATCCCTGTTTCTTCAACTGCTATCTGAGCAAGCTTGATTCTTGAATTATTTGCTGCCATAGCTGCCTGCCTGAATATTTCATCTACCTGTTCCTGACTATATGTAGCAAATATTTTTTGTGCCTTTCTTACCTCTTTCATCTTTAACTTTAATTCTTCAGCATTAGTAACTGACATTTTTTTAACACCTCTTTCTTTATATTTAAGCATTTATATCTTAATATTCATTGTTTACTGTTTAATTATATAACGGTTTTACAAAAAAATCTACACTTTTCGTTAAATTTTTATCAATAATTTTATTATTTTATTTTTTGCAAAAATATAATGAGGTCCTAAAAGTTAAAATACCCATTAAATTATTAAATATACGTTTGCCATATTGGTAAGTTTAAGCTTCTATAGCCAATTTGTGCTAAAAGAGTGTTATTTATTTATCATGGTTATCATTGATATTAACTATATATGTACAGCCAGGTATTGATAATATTTTAACATTAATATAAAAAGGTAGGGATCGGTCTTGACCGTTCCGCCCTCCCAAATTCAGATCGCCCTGCAAATGCCATGAAATGAAATTGTTACTGGGTGTTGGCACCGTTCCCCTCTCCTAGATTCTGCTCGTCCATCAACGGAACGGTCAAGACCGTTCCCTACAGCTATATTTTTTACCTTAGGGCATCAAAGTAAATGAGGGCTATTTTATAACAGCCCCGACATTCACTTTGAAATATTTACGTTGAAATTATTTTCCTCTCCCTTACTTCACATTCTTCTATAACTTCTTCATAACTTTCCATGAGCTTATCAAAAATTCTATCCCAGCTCTTACCTTTTGCATGTCTCAATCCATTTTTAGCAAATGCTTTTCTTAAATCCTCGTTTAAAATTAACTTTTCTACTGCCTTATAAAAATCTTCTGTATCCTTTTCACCACATAAAAATCCATTATACCCATCTATCACATTTTCAAAAATTCCGCCTTTTTTACATGCCACGGTTGGAAGACCTGAGGCCATTGCTTCTAAAATTACGTTGCCATAAGTTTCTGTTGATGATGGAAATAAAAATATGTCTGAAGAAGCATAAACTTTTGAAAGCTCTTCACCTTGTAAAAAGCCTGTAAAAGTAACATTCTTAAAATCACTTTTGACTATATCCTTCTTCATTGGTCCATCCCCAACCATAACAAAATGAATCTTATCCTTATACTTTTCATTTAACATTTTTGCAGTATCAATGAATATATCCATGTCCTTTTCTGCCGCAAATCTTCCTACATATAAAATAGCAAGCTTATGATCAAAACCATTTCTTTCTCTGAAATTTATATCCCTATATTTTGGAGAAAATACATCTATATCAATACCATTATTCACCACCTCGAAATTGCCTATCCCATGATTTTCTAAAAGTTCATAACTCGACTGGGATGGGCAGTAATTTCTATCACATTTCCCATGAAACCATCTAAAGTATTTCCATGATAAATCCTCTATAAGCTTAAAATTATAATAATTAAGATACTGACCAAAATTTGTATGATAATGAGAAACCAAAGGAATATTATATTCCTTTGCATATTTTATTCCGCAAAGTCCAATATTAATTGGAGTCATCACATGAATGATATCAGGTTTAAAATCCCCCATAGCTTTTACTATATATGGATATATTGGTACGGATAATCTGCATTCAGGGTATAATATAAATTTCATACTCTTACATCTTATTATATTTGAATCCTCGCATTTTTCACCCACATTTGGTGCTAAGACCATATATTCAATGTCATTATCCTTAAAGTACTTGACCAATCTTTCCGTAGTTAGCGCGACTCCATTTATTTCTGGGGCATATGTGTCTGTAAATATAGCAACTTTCATATATTAAACTTCCTTTCTAACTCTCATTGTTAATTCCTAGGTCTACTATATAGACGTAAAATCCCCCTTATAAACTGCATTCTATTATAATAACTCTTTTATATATCATTTCCTATCTTTCTATATTTATTGTAATAAACATTTCTTAAGAATAAATTACAAAATCTTTAACATTTCATAAGAAAATAAATAATTAACACTCTTAAACAAAATAATACACCTAATTTAATAATTCTCCATATTCTTGGTCATAATAAAATAATCAATATAAATTAATTCGTTTCATATTAATTTAAAAGGGAGGAGTGCTAAAAAATGAAACTTGAAATTGGTAACTTTCATGTAAAGGATATCATTTTTGGAGGAAGTACATCTTTTTCTAATGGAATTTTAACAATCAACAAAAAAGAATGTTTAGACTTTGTAATGTCAGATGAACATATAACAGAAGCTGAGCTTTATATTGTAAAGCCTGGGGATAAAGTAAGACTTTGTCCTGTAAAAGAAGCAATTGAACCAAGGGTTAAGTTAAATGGAGATCCTCTTTTCCCTGGTTATACTGGGGAACTTGTTCAAGCTGGAAATGGAAAATGCCACGCTCTAAAGGACTGCAGCCTTCTTGTTGTTGGAAAGCACTGGGGAGGATTTCAGGATGGGCTTATTGATATGAGCGGTGAAGGTGCAAAATATACTTATTTTTCACAGCTTAAAAATATTGTTCTTGTTGCTGATACGGATGAAGATTTTGAAAAGCATGAGCAGCAGAAAAAAAATAAAGCACTTAGAATGGCAGGGCACAAGCTTGCTGAATTTATTGGCGGGTGCGTAAAGGATTTAAAGCCAGAAGATGTTGAAACTTACGAGCTTGAACCAGTTACAAAGAGAGATGAAAAGACTGCAAAACTTCCTTCTGTTGTTTATGTAATGCAGCCTCAATCTCAAATGGAGGAGATGGGATATAACGATCTTGTTTATGGATGGGATACAAATCATATGCTTCCTACTTTTATGCATCCAAATGAGGTACTTGATGGTGCAGTAATATCTGGGAGCTTTATGCCCTGCTCTTCAAAATGGGCAACCTATGACTTTCAAAACTGCCCAACAATAAAAAGGCTTTATAAAGAGCATGGAAAAACATTAAACTTCCTCGGGGTTATAATGTCAAATCTTAATGTTGCTCTTGAACAAAAGAATAGATCTGCTTTATTTGTAGCTCAAATTGCAAAATCTTTAGGCGCAGATGGTGCAATTGTAGCAGAAGAAGGGTATGGAAACCCTGATGCTGACTTCGTAGGATGTATAGTGGCCCTTGAAGATGCAGGAGTCAAAACTGTTGGTGTAACAAATGAATGTACAGGAAGGGACGGAAAATCACAACCTCTTGTTGCACTTGATGAGAAGCTTACTGCTATAGTCTCAACTGGAAACGTATCAGAGCTTATAGAACTTCCGCCAATGGAAACAGTTTTAGGGGAACTTGAATCATTAGCAAGGGATGGTCTTTCAGGCGGATGGGCTAATGATGAAATATTAGGGCCATCAGTAAGATCCGATGACTCAATTATAATGGAAAACAATGCGATGTTCTGTGGTGACATGATTATTGGATGGTCACCTAAAACCATGAGGGAATTTTAAGAAGGAATTTTAGGAGGTGGTCTAATGAAAAAGGCTATAATGTACGTAAACCAATTTTTTGGACAAATTGGCGGAGAGGATAAGGCAGATTTTAAACCAGTTATAAAGTGCGGTCTTGTAGGGCCTGCAGTTGAGCTTCAAAAACATCTTGATGCAGAAGTTACGCATACTATTATCTGTGGTGATAACTTTATAGGTTCAAATACAGAAAAGGCTATGGAAATTATTATGGGATTTTTAAAGGATAAAGAATTTGACATATTCTTCGCAGGACCTGCTTTCCAAGCTGGAAGATATGGCGTTGCCTGCGGGCAAGTTTGCAAAGCTGTTAAGGAAAAGTTTAATATTCCTGTAATAACTTCAATGCATATTGAAAACCCTGGGGTTGAAATGTTTAAAAAGGATATGTATATCTTTAAGGGCGGACACAGCGCTGCAAAGATGAAAGATGATGTAAAGGCAATGGCTGCATTTGGAAATAAGCTCTTAAAAGGAGAAGAAAATTTAGGAGCAGATGAAGAAGGCTACTATGCCAGGGGAATAAGACATCAGGTTTGGAGAAAAGATGGCGTTATGGCCGCTGACAGAGCAGTTGAAATGACTATTAAAAAGTTAAATGGGAAGCCTTACGAAACAGAACTTCCTATGCCAAAAATGGATAGGGTTCCAATTGCACCAGCTATAAAGGATTTGAGTAAAGCTGTTATCGCATTGGTAACAAGTGGGGGCATTGTTCCTATTGACAATCCTGATAGAATTCAGTCTGCTTCTGCAACAAGATGGGGCAGATATAATATTGAAGGAATTGATGATTTAAAGGAGGGGGTATATAAAACAATACATGCAGGCTATGATCCTGCTGCTGCCGATGCTGATCCGGATGTTGTTGTTCCTCTTGATGTTATGAGGGCTTATGAAAAAGAAGGAAAGATAGGAAGGCTTCACAATTACTTCTATTCAACAGTTGGAACAGGCACAACCCAAGGTGAAGCTGCAAGGATGGCAAATGAAATGATACCATACCTTAAAGAGGATGAAGTTGATGCAATTATACTCACATCCACTTGAGGAACCTGCACACGTTGCGGCGCAACGATGGTAAAAGAATTTGAAAGAGCAGGTTTTACAATAGTTCAAATGGCTAACCTTATTCCAGTTGCAAAAACTGTAGGTTCAAACAGAATAGTTCCTACAATTTCAATACCATATCCACTTGGGGACCCTGCAACAACTAAAGAGGAGCAATGGAAGTTAAGATATTATAGGGTTGGGGTAGCACTTGATTCTCTCACAACTGATATTAAAGAACAAACTGTTTTTAAGGTTAAAATATGATGTAATATTCATTAATTATGCAGGGATTCCTTAATTTAAAGGCATCCTTGCAATCCCTTTAAATTTTAAATTAGGAGGGCAACATATGAATAGAAATAATACTGACAATAGTGGAAAGCCATCCCAGCAAGTTTACTATATTTCTCTTATTATTACCTTTATTATTGTTGCATGGGCTATATTTGCTCAAACTAACTTTACAAATACAGCCAACTACCTTTTAAACTCCCTTACAAATAACTTTGGATGGGCATACCTTTTATCCATGTCTATTTTTGTTGTTTTCGCAATTGTTTTAGCATTTAGCAAGTATGGAAATATAAAGCTTGGCCCTGACGACTCAAAGCCTGACTACAGCACATCATCTTGGTTTGCCATGCTCTTTGGCGCAGGAATGGGAGTTGGGCTTGTATTTTGGGGTGTTGCAGAGCCTATATCCCATTATATTGCACCACCAACAGGGATACAGCCGGGCTCTGTCGAAGCTGCAGACTTTGCAATGAAATCCTCCTTTATGCACTGGGGAATTCACCCTTGGGCAAATTACAGCATAATAGGCCTTGCTCTTGCATATTTTCAGTTCAGAAAGGGTAAGCCAGGCCTTATAAGCAGTATATTTGAGCCTCTCATAGGCGAAAAGGCTGTAAACGGCTTTTGGGGTAAACTTATAGATATTTTTGCAGTTTTTGCAACTGTAGCAGGGGTTGCTACATCCTTAGGGCTTGGGACCCTGCAGATAAACAGCGGGCTTAAATATCTTTTTGGGATTCCCGAAACAAAGTTTGTCCAAATTTCTATAATCGTTGTTATAACTATTATTTACATCTGGTCTGCAGTTAGTGGAATTGAAAAAGGTATAAAGTTAATATCAGATATTAATTTATATCTTGCTTTTGGAATAATGATCTTATCCTTTCTCGTAGGACCTTCAGTTAAAATAATAAACTCATTAATTAACGGCTTTGGATCATATATAGGAACCATCATTCAGGATAGCCTTCATATTGAAGCTTTTGGCGACAATACATGGGTTAATGCATGGAGAATATTTTACTGGGCATGGTGGATTGCATGGGCTCCATTTGTGGGCACATTCATTGCAAGGATTTCAAAAGGAAGAACTATTAGAGAATTTGTTCTTGGAGTTATAATTGCCCCCTCTATTGCATCTTTCATATGGTTTGCAGTTTTTGGGACTATGGGAATAAATCTTGGCTTTACAGGGCAGATGTCAATGGAAGCATTAAAGGCTACAGTAGCTTCACCGGAAACTGCTTTCTTTGTTGTAATGAAGCACTATCCTTTAGGAAGCCTGCTGTCATTTATTGCAGTATTCTTACTTGGAACTTTCTTTATAACTTCTGCAAATTCAGCCACCTTTGTACTTGGAATGTTAAGCTCTAATGGGGATTTAAACCCACCAAGAAATAAACAATTTGTTTGGGGAATTTTACAAGCACTTCTTGCAACGGCTCTTTTACTTGCAGGAGGCTTAAAGTCCCTGCAGACAGCATCTGTTGCAGCTGCTTTCCCATTTATATTTGTTATGTTATTAGCCTGCATATCCCTCTGGAAAGCACTTTCACAAGAAACAATATAATTATCTT
>ENA-UOOH01003944-UOOH01003944.1-fermentation-metagenome-genome-assembly--contig:-NODE-3944-length-10726-cov-8.830381_pt1 | contig 10726 bp, 6 predicted proteins | sample MGYA00245778_ERZ724025 | MGnify/ENA primary metagenome ERZ724025 (study PRJEB28704, sample SAMN03018313) | fermentation metagenome | biome: anthropogenic terrestrial biome; feature: soil; material... | reverse complement strand
CAAACAGCCATGATGCGACGATGCCATCCAAACCGTGTCACTGTGACCGAGGAATTGTGCCCGTGGGATTGTTAAGATCCTTCGCAAAAGAGGCTCAGGATGACAGGAATAGAGCGGATAGGTAACAGGGAACAGGGACACAGGAAAGATGGAGCAGCTGGTGTTTTGTCCACCCAAAACGAGTAATGGCAAAGGGAGCAGCTGGTGTTTTGTCCACCCAAAACGAGTAATGACAGAGGGGGAAACTGGTACTTTGTCCGCCCTATACGAATTTTGACAGAGGTGGCAGCTGGTATTTCGTCCACCCAAAACGAGTAATGACAGAGGGGGTAACTGGTAGTTCGACCGCCCTATACGAATTTTGACAGAGGGAGGAGCTCGAATATCGTCCGCCCTACACGAGTGTTGACAGAAAAACATAGGCGGGCTGGGGCTGAGGTTGATTAATATGTCATTTTGAGACTATGGGTTATTGGATGCGCCTGGCTGTTGGAGCCTCACCCCGTTCGCCCTATAGGTCTGACCGGCAGATATCATTCCTGCCGATTTATGAAAGGGTATACGCCCTTTAGGGGGAAACCATCAAATTAGCACGACCTGTTGTGACAATTATGAGCATAAGGATGCTTAGCTCTGGTAATAATCATGTTGATATTGGCAAAAGAAGTCCCGAAAGCTCAAAAGCAACTGCGATGTCCAACTTCGCCGCCGCCAATCTCACCCGAGCTGCTGAAACGAGATCCAAAATGACAGCTTAGTCACCAAAAAACACTGTGCCCGTGGGCACAGGTAGCTTTTAACTGGTTTTAGTCTGGTAAAGATTCGAAACAAGAACGGGACCAGCCTACTTCAAGCCCCTCACGCGGGTTTGCACCGCCTGGGCGACGGCGGAGATACGTTCGGCGATTTCTTTGGCTTCTTTCAGGTCGCTGTCGCCAAGCAGGGCATCGGCGAGCGAGCCCGGCTTGTCTGCCTGGGTGAGCTCATCCATTCCCAGCAAGACTTTTTTCAAAGAACGGGCGGATTTAGTCAGCGGGTCAGCAGGCAAGCGCGGGGTTCGCTGCTGAACTTTGCCGGATTCTCGCTCTAAGAACGCTTCAACATCCAGATAGGTGCGGTTGTCGAATTCAGCGAAATACTCTACAGCCGCGGGCCAGAGCTTGCTGTCGTAGCGCATGATTTCGCGCAAAACGCGTTCTGGCATCTCGGAGCGGTCTGCCAGCTCCAGTGAGGCTTCGGGCAGTTCGAAAAATTTCATCAACCTGCCAAAATAGGTGCGCTCCATCTGCAGATTTTTTTGAAGCAGATCCTTCATCTCGTCGTCCAAACGCACCTCTGTAACGCGCTTAAAATATTCAGCTTCCTTCTCGTCTTCCCTCGGTTGAATCTGGCTTGCTTCCAAAACCAACCTGGCAGCAGCACGCGCTTTGCCGACCGGGGTAAGCGCTTTGTAAGCCATGTTTTCCGCGATCTGTTTTTCGAGCGTGGGCTGATTGTCGATCAATGCAAGCACGTAGGGCTCTTCCTCAATGCCATCGTTGAGCGCTTTGATGGCGGTTGCCCAAAAGCGGCGTTCGCCTGTGAGCATGTTGAAAATGTCGCGTCCGTCACGGCTAACCACCTGACCGGTGATCGGTTTGATCTGCCCAGTGTCATGCAGCGAGTCGCCGAGGGTGATCAGTTCATCAAGATCCCTGCGCACCAGCCGGTCAACCGCAGCCATATCCAGCCAACGCCTGGCAGTCTGGCGCCAATCATTTTCACCGGAATAAAACGCATCGCGCAGGGGCAGCGGCAGGAGCAAGCGTGCCTGGAAGCGATCCGGTCGGATCATCGAAAGGGGCACGCGGAAAACACTCTGGCGGTGGTTGACCATTTTTGGCGCCATCGCCAGGGGCTGAGGTTCCGTTTGCTGACTTGATTCGAAGGCTTCTGAAGTGAGGTCAATCAGACTGCCAAAACTTTTTTTAGGTTCTCTTGCCATTTTCTCTCCTTATACCTGGCTTTTTTTGCCCGATTGTGCCCATGGGCACACTACGCCGCGCCCAGCTTTCCCAGGACGGCATCGACCAGGTTCGACACGCAGCGATATGCCTGCGATTTCTCCGGGCTAAATGAAAAAACATCATAACCCGCGGTGGTAGCGGCAGATATATCCGCCAGGTCTTTGATGTAGGGCAACAAAAGGTGACCGTAAATACGCTCCATGTCTTCGATCACGTCCTGTGACTGCCGCCGGACCATGCGGAAGCGCGAAGGAATGATGCCCAAAACTTCCAGTGCGGGATTAGTGCTTTTTCGCACGTTTTCGACCATCCTTAAAATGTCAGCCAGACCGATCAGGCTAAGCCCGTCAGGTTCGATCGGAATGAGCACGTGCGTGCTGGCGACAAGCGAATTCATGGGCAGCATACCGGCGGAGGGCGGGTTGTCAATGATAATGTATGAGAATTCGTCCTGGATTGGTTCAAGAAAATAGGTCAGCTGGAAATCAGCTTCATCGCGTTGTTTGAGCGCTGATTCGAGCCCTTCCATACGCGCTTTGTTGGTGCGAAAAAGTTTCACTTTTTGGTCTCGTTTGCGTGGGATCAACGAGTCGATAATCAGCGATTCGCTGGCGCCAAACCCGTTTTCGAGCGCCTGGGGATAGTTGCTTTCGGCTGTGATTACGGGCACAAAATTTTCTGAAAACCCTCCGCCCATGGCTGTAATCGTGGCGGAGAGCTGGTCATCCATATCAATGAGCAGCACCGGCTTGCTGCCAGGTTTGCGCGATTCGTGAATGGCGAGCCCTGCTGCCAGGTTTATGCTTATTGTGGACTTGCCCACGCCGCCTTTTCGATTGATCAGAGATATAATTGCCATATGCGTCCTTTTATGCTGATCGATTGTGTGCTTATTATTTTACTTTATATTACGATTAATTCAAGTCAGATTTTAATTGTTGATTCTATTCTCTTTCAGTTACGTCAACTTGGCAATATATTTTAACTACTTGACTTAACTCCCCGCTTTTGCTATTCTCTTAGTATAAATAACAAGGTGGTGACTTATGCCAGATAGTTACGAATTGCTTCAAGCCGGTTTTTTTGAACATCCCTTCCGGCGTTATGGTGACACGCGCTACTTTTACCCCGGGATAAAAGAACAGCGTAAGGCGCTCAATGTCGCCAACGACTTCATTTATGACAACAGCGACCCTTCCAAAAATCTGGGCGTTTTCGCCGGACCATCAGGCGGCGGAAAGAGCATGCTGGCGATGAAGATCGCCCAAACCCATTATTCAGTTCCGGATGTTGGGCAGATCTTTGGTATGTACATGAACACCAATACTCTCACTGAACCGCGGCACTTTTTGATGGCTCTGATCGAAACACTCTCGCTGCCTTCTTCGCGCTCGAATGCCAACCGCCTGGAGAGCATCTTTGAACGCCTGCAGGACAGCAGCGACCAGCTCCTGATCGTTTTGGACGGTCCACCGGTAGACCAGGAATATTTAACCGAACTGCTCGAATGGTCTGTCGAAAACAACAAAAAGATTAAAACGATCATTTTCCTGCAGGATATCAACAACGTCACCAGCAACATTGGCTCCTTGAGCCAGTTTTTGGGGCTTTATGTGCCCTTCCGTCAACCAACCCCCACAGAACTGGCAGAGCTGCTTTATTATCGCATGCTCTCAGCCGGCAACCTTGAACCCAAATTAGTAATCACAGAAGAGGAGATGAACAACCTGACCAGGAGCCACGGATCGTCAATTTCGGAGGCTTTAAACGCGGCATTTAGTTTTATATCTACATAGATTTTACCGATTTTGCCCGTTTTTAACCCCGAAATTTCCGATTTTCCCCTCTTTTATTTTTTGCAGAACCTGCTATTCTTAATAAGGTAACATGGAAGAACAAAACGCCTGGCAAGAGATCACAAGCACACTGAACGCGTTGAACGATGCAACGCTGACCAGCCTGCTTGGCTCAAGTCAACAGCTCTATGACGGCAATTACGTGATAGCCGCCGAGCCCGCTGTCTATACCAGCCTTTGCCAATACTTCCCGCTGATCGAAACAGTCGTACAAGACCACTCTGACCGGCATTTTCGTCTTAACCTTCAGTCAGCTGTGCCCATGGGCACAGATCCAGATACCCTCCACATTCAGCTGGGGGCAGCCAATATCACCGACGCCATCATCAACCCCGAAAGGATCGTCGCCTTGCCTGCCTACCTTTTACGATTTGTGCCCTTTGTCGGAGCGGCCCCGGTGTTGGTCGCCACCGCGCTGCGCCAGGCTTTCTATTTTTCCTCCCGCGAAGACGGCGCCAGCCAACTTTATCCCAAACCCGGCAGCGAAGTTACCATCGATGTCCAATCGCTTTTGCGTTTGCTCGGCAACAGCATCAGCCGCGCCAAATTTTTCCGCATCTTCAAAGATGGGCGTATGGATTGGTTCGTCGAGCGGGCAGACCCCGCGCACCAGTTTGTGGACGGGCAGATCCGCCGGCTGCCGAACACCTATCATTACCTCGGTCAATACCTCACCCCCGGAGATGCAGTTGACCTGGCAGAATGGCTTGGCGCGAACGACCTGCGGCAAGACCCCGTCGCAGCCCTCAGCAAAGCTCTGAAGACACCGCGAAACCATATCCTGCAGTTCCCCTACCGCTTGCCCGACCAGAAAGCCCCGGCTGGCTCCAAAGAAGCGCTCAGCGTCCGGCAGGTGGTCTGCCAAATGTTGAACCAACCCCGGCTCGATGCCACCCTGAGCGGGTTGTGTGATCAGCTTTCCAGCCATCTCATCCGCCCTGAGAGCTTCCTTGCTGTGCCCTGGTATTGGTTCCAAAACGTCCTGCCCGAGCTGGGCGACGACCTGGGTATGCTCTACCTTATGTCGAAAAATTGCTGCTATATTGATTGGGCGCGCGGGCATGACCGTGACCAGTTTTGGGTCATCGGAGGGCTCGAGACCCTGCAGGGATGGATCGGCTCTGAAACCCTGCCCAAGCGCATTCCTCATGCTTCCAGAAGCCGCCGCGGTCGCCCCCGCACCGGGCAAGTTCAGCCCGAGTCGCAATATACCCGCGATTGGCGCCAGGCGAACCGCGAACTCGCCAGCCAATATCTCTGCCGCACTGCCACGCGGAAAAGTGAACACGGCACAGACTGGCAGCTGCACGTTTATGACACCCGTCTGACCGCCCGCGACGAAACCTTGCGCCATGCGCTGAGCGCCTTTTTGCATAACCCACCCGAACCTGTGACCGCGAGGGCCCTCTCCGTTTTTGCGCAAAATAAACAACTTCAGAAACTTCTTTTTGAGCAATCGAGGCTCTTCCCCCAGCGATTATGTCATTTTGAGACTTTGGTAAACGCTGGTATTTGTCAGAATGAGACTTTGGACGGACCGGCAATTTGTCATTTTGATACTCTTGTGGACGGTTTAAATTGTTATTTTGAGACGCTCATCCAGGCTGGAATATGTCAGTTTGACACTGTTATTAATATACTTGTTAAAATCCAAGATTCTTTACTGATTTCTGAAGATAATCCACTGCCAGATACACGCGAATCCGCAATTTCATCATCGAGAGAGACAGAGGTGGCAGGAAATTACCAGATTATACAGTCTGATCCGGATGGTGATTGGGATTACCAGACATTATTGCACGAGGTGAATCCCGCGCTGAAAGAGCGCATCGTGCGGCAGGGGTTGAGTGGGGCGTATTTATCATGGTTGATCCAGGGCTGCCTGCGTCCGGGCGTGCATAGCCCCGTCAGCCTGGCAGTCAGCCGCTGCCTCGAGACTGCCCAACCTGCCTCCGCTGCCAGCGAGAGGTTGACGAAGATGCCTGCCGGCGCGCTTGTCGGCTTGGTTTCTGCCGTTCTAACCCGGCTCGAAAACGGACAAACAGGTCGCTTCGCCTTTGTGGGGGAGGGAGCTGAGGACCTTGCCCAGCTGCTCCAGGGCGTCGATGACCTCTCCACCCAAAAACGCCTTCTCAAGCGCCTGGCAGACGCGATCAGACCATAGTTTAGAATTGTAGATTGGTATGAACGTTTCAACCTGGCGTTTATTGACGATCAGGACCTGAGTTTTTCATTTTAGTGCCTTGAAAGTTTCTTCAAAACAGATTGCATTGATGCAGGGTTTTCCGGGTCAACGGTTGCTTGTTAGGACCGAAAAATAGGTGGGAAGGGGTCGAGAGTATTACTCGCCTCGCTTCCAGAATCATGGCTACGTTTCGTAAGTGGTGCTTGTTATCATCAAGGACGGAAGGGGCTGGTTCCTTCAGTAAAATTCATAAGCAACACACCGGGAAACGGAAGGGTTCATGATCGTGTTGTTTGCGAAAAGTTGACTTCGCCGGAACGGGACAAGCCGCGTTCCCTACAAAATATTTGCGTTATCGTGTATCAATGCGGGAGGTGTTTGATATTTCCGCAAAATTCACAGGCACCACACCGGAGCAGGGCAAGCACCGTAGGGCGAGACGTCTGTACCAACGAAGTAGGTATTAGAGGTGCCGGCTATTTCAATTGGTGCGATAGTGGTGCACCTCCAATCCGCCGTTGCCTGTGGTCATTGTCAGCGGTGGATTGAGAGGGAGCAACATCTCCATCACACCAATGTCACAACCCCCTCAATACACGGATTTGCCGGAAAGAACGTCTCGCCCTACGAAAACTTGGCTTCGCCGGAACGGGACAAGCCGCGTTCCCTACAAAATATTGCGTGAACGAATATCTATACGTAAGGGGCTTACTCCTTCCGTAAAATTCACATATAACATAACGGGAAACGGAAGGATTCATGATCGTGTTGTTTGCGTAAAGTTGGCTTCACCGGAACGGGACAAGCCGCGTTCCCTACGGAAAGATGACTTCGCCGGAACCGGCGCTGCAGCGTTCCTTACGGGAAGATTTCGCTTTCAAGCATTACCCTGAATTCCTCATGTTTTTGCTCCGAAAGCATCCTCAAAAAAGATCGCATTGTTACCGGGATTTCTGGTTCAGCGACGGCTTCATTTGACTTGATCATGAGTAAGCAGGAGCGAATCGTTCCGGATTGCCTGATACCTATTCCTGTATGTGCATCAACGCGTTTACTCACTGCTAAAGCTGCGTAAGCCCCTGGAAGATGGGCTTCAATAGAGCCTATCTTGCGGTGAAAAATCAGAATTGCTAAAGGTCTGGCTTTACTATTCGAAAAGCATTCGCCCCGTTGGCTGTGCACACCCTCCTGTAGTATGCCTTGCTTAAGTATTTGTCTTTTTCATGAGGCGTTTGTGTCCTGAAAAAACTTCCTCCAAGTTTAAATCAGGTTTTTTGGAAAATGAGAGCCTCAGGAGGTGCGATCTGAGAAACGCTAAAAAATTTAGGTCAGCTTGAACGTTTCTACCTGGCGTTACGACAGGATGAGAAGTCACAAATGCCGCAAAAAGGGCTTGCCTTGTTTCGTCGTGACGATCGCTGATCCAGGGCGAAGCGAACTTTACATTTGTAACAGGGAAAGCGTTAGAGGTGTTATGGGATAACGCGCCACTAATGCGTCAAATAGTTACCCAAAAAATGACGTAAACATCATCATTACCCCCAAAATCACCAGGGGCACGCCGATTATTGCGCCAACAACCGTGATGGTCAACACGACACCTACGATGATAAACACCAACCCCAGGATCGCGCCAATCAGCCGACCTGTGAATTTCAGAATCCACAACGCCAACTGAAAAATTGCCCAAAACGGCCATAACAAGAAGGGGATGTTTCGATTTTCTTTCATTATTTCCTCATTTCGCTGTTTTGATTTGAAACAGGTTTCGAAACAACTATAAAGCATTTCCGATACATAGAGGATAGATTATCTATTGATTTCAGCGGATTATTTTTTGCAGAAGGCGAACCCCGTTCCCGGGCTCTGCTTCCTCGGGAGCTCCGACCGCGCAAATTGCATCAAAGCCTGGGGTGAAATCGGATTTGCTGGAAATTATGCGCGTAGCCATTGTAGAATAGCGAGGGTGTATAGAGAAACGAGGTTGGCGAAAATCACCGGAGCGTTCCTCAGTTGGGGTATCAAATGTAGACATGGATGACGTTGGTAGAACGGTAATGCGCGTAGCCAATATAGAATGGCGAGGGTGTATCGAGAAACGAGGTTTACGCAAACTCCCGGAACGTTCTGCAGAGGGGGTATCAAATGTGGACATGGATGCCGTTGGTAGAAAGTTATTGCGCGTAGCCAGTAAGGAGTTGAGAGTGCGTTTGGAGGAACAAGCTCGGAAAAAACCCATAAACCGTTTTTGCCGTGTGTGAATCAAATGTAAACACAGGAGTTATTGGTAGATAGATAGTGCGCGTAGCCAAATTTGGATGAGGAAAGCGGTTAGAGGAACGGGAAATGCGGAAAGGCAGGAAGGTCCGGGATTTTGCGGATCTGTTGTATACATCTAAGCTGTTGTGAGAATTATAATGCGCGTAGCCAATAAGGAATAGTGAGTACGTTTGGAGGAACAAGCACGACAGAAAACCCCTTACCATTTATGTCTTTTGAGGATTAACTGCAAACATCGAAAAATTTGCTAAAAGCTCAAGCCGTAGCCATTTTGGATGAGGAAAGCGGTTAGAGGAACGGGAAATGCGGAAAAGCAGGAGGGTCCGGGATTTTGTGGGTCTGTTGTATACATCTAAGCTGTTGTGAGAATTATAATGCGCGTAGCCAGTAAGGAATTGAGAGTACGTTTGGAGGAACAAGCTCGGGAAAAACCCATAAACCGTTTTTGCCGTGTGTGAACCAAATGTAAACACAGGAGTTATTTGTAGATAGACAATGCGCGTAGCCAAATTTGGATGAGGAAAGCCGGTAGAGGAACGAAGTTGATGCAAATTACCGGAGCGTTCCTGGGGGATGTGAATTAAGCGTAGAAATCGTAGCTGTTGCGAAAAAGATAATGCGCGTAGCCAGTAAGGAATTGAGATTACGTTTGGAGGAACTAGCTCGGGAAAAACCCATAAACCGTTTTTGCCGTGTGTGAATCAAATGTAAACGCAGGAGTTATTGGTAGATAGACAATGCGCGTAGCCAAATTTGGATGAGGAAACCGGTTAGAGGAACGAGGTTGACGCAAACTCCTGGATTGTTCCTCAGTTGGGGTACCAAAGGTAGACATGGATGCCGTTGGGATAAGGTTATTGCGCGTAGCCAAAGAGTACGTTTGGAGGAACGAGGTTGGCGAAAATTCCTGGACATTTTTTCCGAGTGTGAATCAAATGTAGTCATAAAAGCTGTTATGAGAAAAATAATGCGCGTAGCCAATAAGGAGTTGAGATTACGTTTTGGAAGAACGAGGTTGGCGAAAATTCCTGGACATTTTTTCCGAGTGTGAATCTAATGTAGTCATAAATGCTGTTATGAGAGAAATAATGCGCGTAGACAATAAGGAATGGAGAGTATGTATAGAGGAACGGGGAATGCGGAAGGGCAGGAAGGTCCGGGATTTTGTGGATCTGTTGTATACATCTAAGCTGTTGTGAGAATTATAATGCCCGTAGCCAGTAATGTGTATAAAAGCGTCTAAGAGAACGAGATTGCTGAAGATCCCTCGACCATTCCTGTCGGATGTGAATTAAGCGTAGACATCGAGGTTGTTGTGAAAATAATAATTCGCATTGCCAAATTTGAACTAGGCGGGCGTTTAGAGGAATTAGGTTGTTAAAAACCCAGACGTGCTCGCCGAGCGAGTATCAAATATTGACAAGGAGGTCGTTGGTAGACCGTTAATGCGCATAGCCATTTCCGGATGAGGAAAGCGGTTAGAGGAACGAGGTTGACGAAAATTCCTGGACATTTTTTCCGAGTGTGAATCAAATGTAATTATAAAAGCTGTTATGAGTAAATTAATGCGTGTAGCCAGTAAGGAATAGAGAGTGCGTTTGGAGGAACAAGCTCGGCAAAACCCCCCCAAACCGTTCCTGGCTTGAGTTGATTATCAGAAGATATCGAAATTGTTGTTTGAGTAATAATGTGTTCGTCCAATCAAGAAACGTGAAAGCATATACAGGAATGAGGTTAACGTAAACTCACAGACCCCTTTTGCTGCGTGGAATTAAATTTAAACCGAAAGGCTGCTGCGAGAACGTTAATGCGCGTAGACTATAATGAATAGAGAGTACGTTTGGAGGAAAGAGGTTGGCGAAAATCCCGGACCGTTAAATGTTCTGGATTATGTGGAACAAATGTGGACACCGAAGCTGCTTTATGAAAGCCAATGCGCGTAGCCATTACAATGAAAGTGGTAGCTTTATTCACCGGGATAGAACCAGGGAGCATACAATCAGAGCCGGTAGTATCTTGTGCACCGACTTTATCAGATTTTCATTTCCTATCCTACGAGCTGCGAGCTTAAAGAGAATTCGTCAATCCAAGCGTTGTAATTTGAAGGGCGAAGTCCCGCTTTTGCTACCCCCTCTTTAGAGGGGGGCAAGGGGGTGAGAGAATAACGGGGCGGTCATTGCGAGATGTTTTGTCGTTGTGCTTCATGGATACGGAAATACTATCCGCTTTGTCAAAACGGCGCGGCAATCTGCAGTCAATCTTTTGTATTTAATCCTGACAAGAGAGCAAAGGCGGACTGCCGCGCCCCCTTATCGTTAATCAATAGCTCTTGCCTTTCGTGTAACGGGGGCTCGCAGTGACGGATCTGGAATTTGTCATTGCGAGCGAAGCGAAGCAAT
>ENA-UOOH01003943-UOOH01003943.1-fermentation-metagenome-genome-assembly--contig:-NODE-3943-length-10727-cov-2.960738_pt1 | contig 10727 bp, 10 predicted proteins | sample MGYA00245778_ERZ724025 | MGnify/ENA primary metagenome ERZ724025 (study PRJEB28704, sample SAMN03018313) | fermentation metagenome | biome: anthropogenic terrestrial biome; feature: soil; material... | reverse complement strand
TAAGCATCAGACTGGGGCATAGCAATGGGAGTAGCACCGACGCATTCCAGGGTTTTGGCGCTGAGGCCGGTAGCCCTGATTTCCATACCTTTTAAATCCTCCAGCTTGCGCACCGGTTTCTTGGTATAGAGGTCGCCTGGTCCCGTGGTCAGTACCATAAGTAGTTTGGTGTCCTGCACTTCTTTAGGGTTAAATTCTTGTATTCCCTCCCAGGCTACCCGGCTGGCTACCTGAGAATTGTTATAGGTAATACCCGGCAGTTCGAATACTTCCGATACTGGGAACTGTCCCCGGGTATAAGAGAAACAGGAGATACCGATATCAGCCCTTCCATTTTTTACTCCTTCATAAATGGCAGCCGCCGGTATCAAGCTTTCTCCGGGATAGCTGGTAATTATCACCTGACCGTTGCTGGCTTTTTCAATCTCCGCCGCCCAGGGCTGCACCAGTTGAGTTTCTGCCGGATGGGTACTGGGCCAGAAATGGGCCAGTTTTAATTCCACCTGTTGCCCTTTCACGTTCTGGGAACTTACCGGCTGGGCTTCTTCTTTTTTGCTGCATCCCGCAACCGCCATAAGCATCATTACCAGCAATAAAGCCAGTACTTTCTTACCTCCTTTAAACCGTCCTGCTCCGCTCCTTCTCCACATTTGTTTCACTACCATACTCCTCCTTTTTTTGGCAATTAAAAAAACTCCCGCAGGAGTTTGTAAGAAATGCAAGCATACCATTATCCAAGCAAAGACATAAAGGTATACTGCACCCTTATTCCTACCGTTCTAACCTTCCTACCATTTGTTCTTTTGTTCCCTACTAAACCTATTTTTTACTAAACCATGACGGAACGGCACAGGGGCCGTTCCCTACTGTTCTACGGTTTCGCCCTATGGGTATCACAATTCAGGTTGCCACGTCATAGAACCGTACTGCCAACTAAATTAAACCACCTGGGGTACGATTTATTTCAAATAAATCCGCTCCCTTAATGGTAGCGCGTTAGCGCTACATCAGTGTGCCGCGGCATCTTATAGCGGGGTAAGGCTTCACAAAATGCCATAATGGCTTCCTCATCAGCTTCCCGTCCATCCTGGCATTGCGGGAAAGCATCTCAGTTATCGGCATTGCTCTTACTCCTTCCTACAATACTACAAAAAAAGTCCAACTCTTCCGGCAGAAAAGCTGAACTTTAGCAATCGTAATATGCTACCGTTCTTCCATCCTGCCGTTGTATACTTCCTTCGCCAGTCACTATCTGGCAAAGAGAACAATCAAACCGTCAAACCATACTGCTACTATTATAACTATATGTTGCGAATTTTGGAATATACTTTTGGCAAAAAAGTTCTATATCCCACCTTTTATCTCTTATAACACTTCTTAACTTTGACAGGTCCCATTAATTTAGGTTAAAAAAGAACAAACCCGCCATTTTTTAAACTACACAAATACTAAGAAAGAAGTGATTCTATGAAGAAACTTTTTAGCATTGTACTGACACTAATTATAGCTATTACACCTATAATGGTAAACACCACAACAGCTGATGGCAAAGATTACTACCGCAGCTTTTCTAAACTGGACAACCACCAGACCCGGGGTAAAGACTACGACATAAACAAGTATGATGGCCGCTCTAATACTGCGGTTATTGCCATACATGCTGGTAAAATTGAGTTTCAAACGGGGGAGCTGGCAGCAACAATTGCCAATTGGACTGGGAGTGACCTGTATACCTTCGAGGGAATAAAGGACAAGAACAACAGTATATTACATGTTACATCTACCCATTTTAACGAGCCCGTGGCCCGCAGTTTAGTTGCTCAATCGAATATAACCTTGTCCATTCATGGTTGTAAAGGAAAACGGGCAGTTACATATATCGGCGGTCAAGATACGGTTCTGGGAAAAGAAATAAAAGCTAGCCTTAAAGATGCTGGTTTTAAGGTAGTTAATCCCCCCAAACGTTTAGACGGAAAAAACCCTAAAAATATATGCAATAAAAACGCCAGTGGTAAAGGAGTTCAATTAGAGTTAACCGTACCACTTAGAGAGCAATTTGGGTCCGACTCCGGACCAACCGATACATTCTATCGCTATGCTGCCGCAGTAAGTAAAGTATTGCATTAAATAAATAGTCATGGATTATTAATATATGCTAAAACTGCTTTCCCAACAAAGATTTTAGGCCGCTGATAATAAGGTTAGACGAATAACTCATCGTAATTTAAAACTCCTTACTAGTTCATAGTAAAGGAACTTACCAAGCGATAGAATAAGGTAATACTATTGCGAGTTGGTTAAAATGGAACCTAAACCAGCCTTCCCTCCGATAAGCAAGGGAAGGCCTTTTTATTGCATATGAATATCTAAAAATCATGAGACCCGGGTGGGGATTCTAACGGCATTTACAATGGTATTTTATGCTATTATTTAACTACCAGGTTAATGAATCAGAAAGAACTACATGAAAATAGTATAGGGATGAAGGTATGAGATGTGCAGTTTCAATATGTTCCATGCATTTGGCCTCTGATTACTTCCGCATTTATCTCGCTTACTCTGGGTATATATGCTCTGGTTCGCCGACGCAATGCGAAAGGCGCGGTTAGTTTTATACTCTCCATGCTGGTGGTAACAATATGGTCTGCCGCCAATGCGCTGGAAATATCAGGCAGTGATTTGTCTACCAAGCTCTTCTGGGCAAATATGCAGTATTTCGCCTATTGCTATTCTCCGGTAACCCTGCTGGCATTATGTATGCAGTTTACCGGCTATGATAAGTGGGTCAAAAACAAAAAGGTTTTATGGTTAGCTCTCCTGCCTACTATCATTATCATGCTGGTGTGGACTGATGGATATCATGGTTTAATCAGGTATGACATCCACCTGGATTACGGGGTATTTCCGATCATTGCTAAAAAATACGGTCCGGGGTTTTTTCTTCATGCTATGTACTCCTATCTTTTAAATATAAGCGCTGCAGTTCTGCTGATAAGAGGAGTTTTTTTAAAAAATACCGTTTATCGGAAACAGGCAGTTGCTTTGTTGGCCGGGTTGAGCCTGATTATCATACCTAATATCCTGTATGTTTCGGGTCTGGGTCCGGTGCAAAGATTTGATATTACACCATTATTCTTTGGCCCAGCGGGGCTTATTATTGCCTGGGGTATTTTCCGTTTCAAGCTCTTTGATCTGGTCCCTTTAGCACGGGACACAGTTATTGAGATCATGGATGCCGGAGTTATGGTGCTTGATCTGCAAAACCGGGTACTGGATATTAATCCCGCCTTTGAAAAAATTATCGGTCTTAGGGCTGCAGGAATTGCCAGCACCGGGGTGGAAGAAGTCTGTGCTAACATACCGGCCCTGGCTCAGGCCTGTATAGACAGGAACATTACCCAAACTGAGTTTTCTATAGGCAGCAAAGAATACTTAAGAGTCTATGAGCTATTGCTTTCTCCGCTTGTCGACAGCAGAGGCATGCACATTGGCAGGCTGGTAATAAGCTATGAAATAACGGAAAAAAAGCTGGCCCAGCAGGAGTACATGAAACAGCAGTGGAGACTTGCGGTCATTGAAGAGCGGCAACGGATGGCCCGGGATATGCACGATAATCTGGGGCAAGTACTGGGCTTTATTAATCTGCAGGCACAGGGCATTAAGCAGGAGCTTGCCAATGCGGGTGTAGGGATTACATCCCAGAAGCTTGATAAACTGGTAGATGTCACCCAATCAGCTCATAATGAGATAAGGGAATATATCCGTAATGGCAGGAGTCTGGCAGCGATGGAAAAAGATTTTATCTCTGCCCTGAACCGGGAAATATTAACTTTTGAGGAACAGACCGAATTGAAAGTGAAACTGGATATCCCTATGGGATTTACCGGGGAAGAACTAGAGCCCAATATACGGGTCAATATGCTCAATATTGTCAAAGAAGCATTGAACAATATCACCAAACATGCTGAAGCTCTTAATGTAAAAATATTATTTTCACTTGAACAGGAACAGTTGTGCGCTACCATAGAGGATGATGGAAAGGGCTTCGATATTATTCCGTATAATAGAAATACCAGAGACAAGTTTGGATTAAACATAATGCGGGAGCGTGCAGCGGCAATAGGAGCTCAAATCGATATTGAATCAGTGGCAGGCCAAGGGAGCCGGATTGCTCTCCGGGTACCCCTTAAGAAGGGAGCAAAAAATACCGATGAAATTAATGCTGGTGGATGACCATCCGTTATTCCTGGAAGGCCTGCAATACCTGCTTGAAACCTATGGTATAGAGGTTGTAGGTGTAGCCCAGGATGGCAGGGAAGCACTTGCCCAGGCCCGGGTATTGAAGCCGGATATCATTTTAATGGATATAAAGATGCCTGGGTGTAGCGGAATAGATGCATTAAAATTAATTAAGGCAGAAATGCCGGACATCAAGATTATCATGCTCTCCACATCGGATGAGGACGATGACCTTTTCGATGCCGTCAAATATGGTGCATCAGGTTATCTCTTGAAAAATACCAATGCCAAGGACCTGGTAGATATGTTGTCTGATCTTGAAAAGGGTGAAGTGCCGCTTTTCCCTGGCCTGGCTGCCAGGCTTTTTAGCGAATATAGACGTAGCACATCACATGAATCAAGACCCTCGCAGCATATGGTAGAGGACGCCAAAGAAGGAAAGCTAACGGATCGGCAGTTGGAGGTTCTGGAGCTGGTAGCCCAGGGAAGTACTTATAAAGAGGTCGGGGGGGCTCTGGGACTCACTGAAAGGACGGTAAAGTATCATATGGGGAGAATCATAGAGCTATTGCACCTGGAAAACCGGACCCAGGTGGTTGCCTATGCAGCCCGGATAGGACTGGTTGAGAATACGCCAAACAGTGAGTAAAGGCTGGCTATCCTTGTCCATAGGAGATGTTATCTAATCGCCTGGCGTTACCTGGTTATCAAAAAAAAGTACAGTCTCTCTTTTAAGGAGACTGTACTTTTTTTGTTTGCCTGACTGTACTTTATGACATTGTAAGGAAAAAGTAATAGACCCTACAATGGATTATCGGTCGAATTTCAATGATCCAATTTTCATAACTTGAATGTTGATTTGCATGTTTTCGAAAAAGAGATTCTAGGGAGGAGGGATTATTAAAGGATGGTTATGCTAACTGAAGCAGAGGAAACAACATTGATTGCGCAGGCCAATGATGATGATAGTACATTTACTGAGCTTTACAACGATTACTTTCTTCAAGTGCATAACTATGTACATTATCGGGTAGTTGATTTCCATGCTGCCGATGATTTAGTCAGTCAGATATTTGAAAAGCTTTTCGCCAAGCTGCAGTATTACCAACCGGAAAAAGCAGTATTTTCAACCTGGCTTTTTAGTATTGCCCGCAACACCATAACCGATTATTATCGCAGCCAGAAGCGAAGGCAGGTTGTTTCTCTCGATATAAGTGCTGAACTCATAGATTCGGAGCCAGATCCTATTGATGTAGTTATCTTTAATGAAACCCAACAACACCTGCAAAAAGCTTTAGCCTCTTTAAGCCAACGCGAGCGTGATATTATCGCTTTGAAGTTCTGGAGCGGCTGCTCCAACAAAGAGATTGCCGGAATAATCGGTATTAGTGAAAGCAATAGCCGGGTTATTTTATTTCGGGCTATGCGTCGCTTACGCATAATCCTGGAACGTCAGGGGTTGAATATTTGTGGCTGAAAAGACCAAAGCAGATATTTATATGACCTATCTCGATCAAATTTTAGCCGGGGAAAATGACATTGGACCGGTTGAAGATGAAGAGATTGCAAAACTTCTTCTGCTGGCCAAGGCCATGATTGCTGCTAATTTAAACGTCAACATAAAAAAGAAGGAAGGCTTGAAAAATCAGCTGCTGGCTCATCTAAGCCAAAAGAATGAATCGGGTTTATCGGTGTTAAGAAATGATGAATTAGATGAAGAAAACCTGAACTATGTTGTTGCTGCGGGAGAAGCCGGGGAGCGAAAGGATATCTGCCCTCACTGCGGTTCGATAAAAATAATGGCAAGAAAATGTCCTTCTTGCCATCATTAGGAAAAACAATGCAAAAAAATTACTGAAGCACATGTAACACATTGAGAGTATAAGCGTATTAACGCTTGAAAGTGTACATAAAGTATACGAAATAAAAAAGAGGAGGTGATTATAATATGAGTATTGAATCAGCAAAGGCATTTGTGGAAAAAATAAAAAGCGATGAGGAATTTGCCAAGAAAGTACAGGGGTGTAAAGATAAAGAAGAACGTATAGCTTTTGCAAAACAAGCTGGATTTGATTTTACCGCCGAAGAAATTAAGGAAGTAAGCAGCAAACTCAGTGACGATGAATTAGATGCAGTTGCAGGAGGTTCGCTAATGTGTCATCTTATTGCTATATAAGTGTATGAAATGCGTAAACGTAAAAAAGGGGCTGCCCCGAAAAGCTCTGACTAATAACCTGCAAATTGCACTCCAAAAATCTCGCCTGTCCGAAAGGACGGGCTTCTTTATTTATTGTAACTTTGCATAATAAATAAGCCGAGCATTTGCAGAATGAAAGAGTAATATTGCCACTAAAAGAAAGACCTGCATCCTAAAAATCAAGAAGACATGGCTTGGGGGGGAATATCTGGTTTTCTAGCAGGAAGGCATGATCCACAGGATCCAGCCTGCCAATTATACTGGCTGCCAATTCCAGTTCACGACATCGCAAATGGCATATTTCCTCAGATGGCGTAGTAAATGAACCGCATGAACCAACATTGTCATGCTTGCATCCGCCGGCACAATAATATTTGGCAAAGCAAGCAGCACATTTTTCATTGCTGGTAGTAGGACTTATTAGATATTTTCCCCGGTTCAGTTCATGCTCGAAGATACTTCCAATTTTATAGTTGTCCATGCCTACAAAACGGTGACATAAATAGACATCTCCTGCAGCAGAGACACCTACCATCCCCAGACCGGCACTGCAGGCATGGTATATTCTGCTATTTTGCAACAAGGCTGTTATCCCATTAAATAGATCACTCTTATCCTTGAGTGTTTCCAAGGCCTGACGGTCTCTGCTTTGAGTGAGATGTATCCATGTTTCTGCCTCTTGTTCCAGTACATTGAGAAGGCCGGAGATATCTCGCTTCGATTTTATTTTATCAGAATCTCTGTTAAACAGGGATGGCGAAGCCTGTCTAAGCGATATTTTCTTAAAACCGATTTCTATCAAAGCGTCTTTTACCAGTTGGGGGTCGGTATTGCCAACGGTTACAGCATGACCTAAGGTATCGGGCATAACTTCCAGCAGTTTTTTAATTTTTGGCACTATAGAATCATATGAACCTTTACCATTGGCATAAGGCCGCTGTGCATCATGTACCGCCCGGGGACCGTCAATGCTAATCCCGATATCAAATTGGTGTTTTTTTATAAAAGCGATTTTTTCATCATCCAAGAGAGTACCATTGGTGGTAGCACTGAAACCAACTTCCTTGCCCATCTCCCGGACTTTTTTTTCGGCATATTCCACAACTGCTTTCATCAGAGGAAAGTTTAAAAAAGGTTCCCCCCCAAAAAAGCCCAGATGTATTTTTTTCATTTTTCCAGATTGTTCAATTAACCAATCCACAGCCTGAAAAGCGGTCTTTTCCTCCATGCTGCCACCTGTGCCGTATTCTCCCCCGTCTCCATAGCAGTAAACGCACTTTAAATTGCAGGACTGGGTCAGTAAAAGCGCCATATTTACTATAGAATAAGGGCCTTTTTTCACTAGCCTTTGGCTATTCTGCCAGCCCTCAGAAACTAACCCAAGTTTTTTGAGGTTTTCCTCAATGTCCGATGGCAATAACGTTTCTTGATCAGAGGCCATCATTGCCAGGGCTTCGGAAGTTCTTGCATCAACAGTGCCGGTGCTCATTTTTTCAATATTAATCACATAATGCTGACCCTGATGATGAAACAGGTGAAAGGGCATAATATTATTTTTATTCATGCTAATTCCTCTTTTCTTCAACTATTTATTTAATACGTTAAAGTAGAGGGATCATTACAAAAAAGATGTAACACTTTCTGCTATGCATCGTATTAACCTGTAAATTGGTGGATTTTTTTAAATTAAAACGAGTAATACTTTTTTCAGTATTTCCTGAAACTGTAAGCAGAGGACAAGGGTAAGCGGACTAAATCTAGCAATATCAAAAAATATTTAAATTTACGGTGGTTGCAAATAATCCCCTCTATCTTAATTAGGAGATGAATGATGACAAAATCTTTTAAAGTTCTATTGCTTCTATCGCTATTCCTATTCATCCTGCCGGGTTGTTCCCATCAGGATAAGAATCAAGATATTGTAATAGGGGTGGCCTGGCCATTCGAATCAAACAACAGTTTGTTCCGCGAAGGAGTACGACTTGCGGTTATGCAAATCAACGCCGGCGGGGGAGTGAATGGACACAAGATTCGACTTATCGAAAAGGACGACCAGGCTTCCGTGTCTGATGGAATGACGATTGCCCAATCTTTTGCCGATAACAATGAGATAGTAGCGGTAATCGGCCACAGGAATTCCTTCATATCGATTCCTGCTTCGAGAGTGTATCAAGAAGCGGGATTGCTCATGATCTCACCGGCCTCAACCTCACCCGAACTTACTAAAAATGGCTATAAAAATGTTTTTCGCAGTATTCCCAGTGATGATAAAATTGTTGCGCAATTGGTCAGTTATGCAGCCAGGCAGGGCCATCGGCAAATGGTGGTTTTTTATGCCGAAGACAGCTATGGCATGGATCTGGCCAATTCTTTTGAAGACCATGCCATCGAAAATGGGATTACGATTGTTGACCGGATTTCCTATTATGGAGGCTTGAAAGAACTGAACCGGCTTAAGCAAAAATGGCTGGCTCTTGGTTTTGACGGCGTATTTGTCGCTGATAGCTTGCCCGAGGGAGCGGAATTTATAGCTGATGCAAGGCGGGTAGGTATATCCGTGCCTTTCATGGGCGGCAATGCCATGGATTCACCTGCACTTTATGAGATTGCCGGCCAATCAGCGCTGGGCACGGTAATCGGAACGGTTTTTAATCCCCATGACCCGCGTGACGAAACCCAGCGATTTGTTAAAGCGTTCCGGGAGCAATACAAGACGATGCCAGGTTCCTATGCCGCGCAGGGATATGACGCGGTCAATCTCCTGGCTGCCGCCATTGAGAAATCAGGCTCCACAGATTCTGCGGCCATCGCCAAAGAACTGCATCGTTTAAAAAATTGGCCAGGCGTTACCGGATACCATGGTTTTGATAATAATGGTAATGATATGGCTGCCAAAGCGGTCATGAAGATCCAGCGCGAAAATGAATTTGAGTACATGAAATAATTTTAATCCATGATTAGCCAGCAGCGGGTGTGATTACTGATTGGCTTGCGCATCATTTTGAAGGGAGAAACAGCAGATGAAAAATGAATTGTTTCGTAAGGTATCTCTGGACAGGCTCTCATCTCCAGAGCAGCTTGACCAGATGATTGCGGTTACGACACCCAAGGCCTGGCTGGCGTTAATTGGGATCGCTATTATTCTAATCACTGCGATCATCTGGAGCATCTTTGGGACAATTCCTACTAATATTGACGGTCAAGGAATCCTGATTAATAGCTATGGAATTCAAAATATTATTCACACCCGATCAGGTCAAGTTACCGACATCAGGGTGGCGGCAGGCGATTATGTTAAAAGAGGCGAAGTTGTTGTCCGTATTGATCAACCCCAGCTGGTCAGCACGATTAATGATTACCAAGCGCAATTGGCCGAGTTGGAAAAACTGAATCGTGAACCGGTGAACCGAAGGTCAAATACCAACACCACCAAAATAGCTGAATTAAAGGTAAAAATAGCCAAAGCCCAGGATCAACTGGAACGTGACTCATCGGTTATCTCGCTGGTAGACGGCCGAGTGCTGGAGGTTCAGATTAAAAAAGGCGATCTAATCAGCCCGGGTATGAGCTTGATGAGTGTTGAACGCGAAGGTAAAACGGTAAATTTAGGGATCATCATGTATGTCAAGGCTGAAGAAGGGAAAAACATTTTCCCGGGCATGGAGGTGCAGATTTCACCATCAACCGTTCAGAAGGAAGTACACGGCCTTATGTTGGGCCGGGTCGTCAGGGTATCAGAGTTTCCCTCGACAACCCAGGGGATGTTGTCAACTATGGGCAGTAAGGAACTGGTAAGCAAATTGGAACAGGGTGCATCTCTGGAGGTTAGAATCGACATAGTCCCGGATGCTTCTACTCTAAGCGGATATAAATGGTCTTCAGGCCAGGGGCCCCCGTTTAAGATTGGGAGCGGTACTTTTTGCACCGCTTCCATAACCATTAACAAGCAAAAACCAATTGGCATGATCATACCCATGGCTAAAAAGACCCTGGCCTTTTAAACGAGTGATGATGCCCGGAAGCTTAAGATGAATTTCACCGGAGACCGGACAGTAATGGGCAGCAGTTCTTGATTTTATTCTTCTGGAGATATATTAAATGAACAGGATACTATAGGAGCCATAAGAAATTATGATTTCTGGAAGGATAGCATGGATGTGCCTGCAGAATGCACAGATTACCCGGAGTACGTTGACATGGTAATAAACAGGTTCCCCGGCTTCGTAGGAAATCAAAAACCGGCTGAAAAGCCCGAAAAAACAATAACATAATCGTTAAAACAAGCGGTATT
>ENA-UOOH01003942-UOOH01003942.1-fermentation-metagenome-genome-assembly--contig:-NODE-3942-length-10728-cov-11.487773_pt1 | contig 10728 bp, 10 predicted proteins | sample MGYA00245778_ERZ724025 | MGnify/ENA primary metagenome ERZ724025 (study PRJEB28704, sample SAMN03018313) | fermentation metagenome | biome: anthropogenic terrestrial biome; feature: soil... | reverse complement strand
GATAAAATCCAAACGTTTGGATTTTATCCGGCATACATTTGCCGTAAACTGTCTTAAAAAGTGGGTCATGGAGGGAAGAGATTTAAACAATTGCCTTCCATATCTTTCAGCCTATCTGGGACATGAGGATATGCGTGGAAGCCAACGGTATTTGCGGCTAACTGCCGATTTGTATCCTGACATAACTTACAAAATTGAAAAGCACTGCTCATATGTCATTCCGGAGGTGGATGCATATGAAACAAACTGATTTTGCAAAGACGCTTACAAAATATTTATCCGAGTTTCTACCAGGGCAAAGAAATGTCAGCCCAAACACCATTAAGTCTTACCGAGATACTTTTAAGCAGCTCTTAACATATATGCAGGAAGAACACCGAATTCATCCTAATAAAATATCATTTAAATCTGTTACTGCACTAACTATTACGGGCTTTTTGCAATGGCTTGAAACATCTAAAAATGTAAGTATCAATACCCGAAACCAGCGTTTGGCAGCAATCCATAGCTTTTTCAGATATGCGCAAACGGAATATCCCGAATTACTATTTGAAACCCAAAAAGTTCTAGGCATACCATTCAAGAAGAAACAGCAACAGCCGGTACCGCATCTCTCTATGAACCAGTTGGCCTATTTGCTGGAACAGCCTGATACAACCACAAAGAAAGGCCGTCGCGATCTAACTTTAATGGCCTCTCTTTATGATAGTGGTGCAAGGATACAGGAATTGATTGATCTTAAGGTCTGCGATGTTAGATTAGTTAAACCGGCAACAATTAAGCTAACAGGTAAAGGGAACAAGGTACGGATAGTGCCAATTATGGGCAATACTCGTAATCTACTAAATGGGTATATGATTGAAAATCACCTTCTTGATAATGGCATGCAACAAATGCCGCTTTTTCATAACAGCAGATACCAAGCGTTTACAAGGCCTGGTGTCGCATATATTCTAACTAAATACTTCAATCAAACCAGGGCTAGCCACTGCGATGAAGTTTTTCCGGACAAACTACATCCGCATATGTTGAGGCATTCGAAAGCTCTACACTTATTGGAATCCGGAGTAAACCTAATTTACATCCGTGATTTTTTAGGGCATGTCAGTGTTACTACAACAGAGATCTATTTAAAATTTGATACAGAGCTCAAACGAAAGGTATTGGAAGCAGCATATCCTCAAGTAGTAACTCAGGACGTACCAGCATGGGAGGAAAACACCGATATACTTCAGTGGCTGGAGAACCTCTGCCACTAATCGCCAAGTATTATGGAAAGATTTTGAGTTAGCAGTACTGTATATATGGATTTTTGTTTAAAATCTTTCCATAACTAAAAACCTTTGATAATTTCCCTTATGAAAAGCTTTTCATAAGGGCAAAACCCATATGGCTACCGCCATCGGTGTAGAAGCCTGTAATCAAGGAAAGAAGGTGGGATTTTATAGAACATCGACCCTGGTCAACGAGTTAAATGATGCTCAAAATGCTGGTAATCTGGGCAAAATGCTAAAGCAACTGGCGAAGCTGGATTTACTAATTTGCGATGAATGGGGTTATATTCCCCTGGATCGCCAAGGTGCGCAGCTACTCTTTCAGGTAGTAGCTGATTGCTATGAAAAACGCAGTATTATTATCACTACCAACTTAGAATTTAGTAAATGGAATGGCATATTCTACGATGAGAAGTTAACCAGTGCGATTATTGACCGCTTAATCCACCATAGTCATCTACTAGTTTTTGGTGGACAAAGCTACAGACTTACACATTCCACGATCAGGAAATAATGGAAACTGGGGTGCTGGATTTATTTTTTGCCGTTTGATGTATTTTATACTTGCCAAACACAGCTGTAGAACCATGCTTTTGTTTACTTTGCTTCCATTGACATATGTACCATTGGCTGAATTTAAATCAAATATCAATCGCTTTGAATCTTTAAATATAATGCGGGCGTGATTGCGGGATACCATAGGGTGATTTAAAATCAAATCATTGGAAGGATCACGTCCAATATTTATTACATGATCCTGAATCGATAATATCCTGGTGTAATTAGCGGGAGGAAAAGGGTTAATGCCCGGAGCAATAGTTCCTTTTAATTGGAAGTCGGATTGAATCTCATTTAGAAATATAATCTCTGAGTTGCCAACTGAGATTACATCTCCATGGGCTAATATTACTTCACCATTTACAGGCTGTCCACGCAGAAAACTGCCATTACTACTGCCCCGGTCAATAAGTGTAGCTGATCCGTCCATATTAAGATTTATAGACGCGTGGCATCGGGAGACTTTGGAATCGCCTAAAATCAAATGGCAGGTAGATCTGTCTCTACCGATAACAGTGTTTCCCGAAAATATTTCAAGTTTGAATCCTTTGTTTGGTGCGCTAATAACATAAAGCCAAGCCGTAGACGACATCTCCTCTTTTTTAAAAAAGCGATTTGCAACTAACCAATTAAAAATCACTATGTAAACATTATTAACTCAACTTTCGTATCAGAAATTGCTGAACAACCTCTGGATATATAGGGGCTTAGAAGCAATCCAGAACATCACTTACATGAAATAATTTTGGCTAGTTCTTTAGGAACATAATCAAGCGAGATTTTTGCATATTATCTAAGTCCGAAAATAATGGGGTTTTAGTAGCACAGAAAAAGGACTTCACCCCCCATTTTGTCGAATTAATAAGTGACGAAACAAATAACCCGAAGGAGGCGAAGTCACTTATGAATATTCGACAGGCTTGCATTTTCTCCTTTGAAGATGCAATAAAAATACAACCAAAATCCAGACTTGAAAAGATAATTGACACCCTTGATTTAAAACCAGTTCTTACCAAATTGAATAAGACTAATGAGATAAGACCCAAACCTAAATCATATCCAGCCTACGCTATGTTAAATGCTCTGATAGCTATGCGGCTGGATGATATGAATACTTTTACTCAACTGGTTGAACGTCTTACTCATGATCCTCAACTTAGGTATATTTGCGGTTTTGAACCCTTTGGTACCGCACCTAGTAAGTCCTATTTCAGCCGGTTCTATGCCAAGCTTGCTAAGAATGGTTGCTCGGAAACCCTGTTTTCTTCCCTGGTTAAACAAGCTGAGGGAATGGATCTTCTTGATCTTACTTCAGTGGCAATTGATGCTACTAAAGTAGACGCCTATGAAAAGTCCGTTCCACGAAAAAACATTATTCAGGATGGTAATGCCGCTGATTGGGGTATCAAATGTGATACTAACGGCAATCCCATCAAATGGTTTGGCTACAAGCTTCACATTGGCACGGATGTAAAGTCAGGAATTCCCATAGCGATTAAGGTAACGCCGACCAATTGTTCCGATTCCAGTGTAGCTTTGGAGTTAGTGGCTCAGTGTTATTCAAACACTAATTCCAGAATCAAGTATTTCCTGATGGATGCTGGCTATGATCATCGTGAAATATACTCCTTTATCAGGGACAAATACCATGCCCAAGCTATTATTGCCCTGAATAAGCGAGGAGCCAAACAGCCCCAAGCTGGGTTTGATTGGGATGGAACCCCCATCTGTTCTGCCGGGTATAGAATGGTATATTGGGGTTCCTGCAAGGAAGTAAATAAGTTCAGGTGCCCCCATGTTATGGGCAAATGCAACTGTCCGTTTGGCTCTGCCTGGTGTTCTGATAGCAACTATGGCATGGTGGTAAAAACTAGAGTTAAAGACGATCCCAGGTTGTTTTCAACTCCCCACCGGGGTACGGCTAACTGGCAGAAACTTTACAATATGCGTACTTATTCTGAACGCTGTTTAGCCGCTTCAAGGAGAACCTGGGTTTGGAAACCGGACTAAATATTAGAAAAATCAATAAAGTTGAAACCCATGCTTACCTTTGTGCCATAACCATGATTGCAGTTGTAATAGCAGTTAACCAAGATAGCAGGACCCAGTCCTTGGCTGCCTAACCAATTATATCGGGTTTTTAAAGAACTAAAGTCTTACAAGGGGCTGGTATGCCTTTATTACGGTAAAATTCTTAATCTGTCTGTTTTAACTGATTCAATATAGTAATATTTGTGGTCGCTAATTGTGGCAGATAGCTTTGGTTACTTTGTTAAGAGTATTTTTTTGAATTATGCAAAAGTCTCAAGCAACAGATTTAAGGCAGTAAAACATTAACTGCCTTAAATCTGTTGCATAGTCTAAATCTTGTATCTCTTCGCAGAGAAGGAAGAATATATCTCCAAAACTGCGTTGATTCTGGCTATGACGACGTTCCCACTCTAACAGAATATATCTGGAGAAAACTATTGTTGTATGGGCTATGAGCATGTCATAACTCTGCCCCCGATACTCGGTTCCCATTTTCAAAAGGTTCAATTTCTCTGGTCATTTCGGTAGTTGCGGTTTCTTTGTTTAAGATTTTTTGAACAATAAATTCCTTAAATTCACGATCATATTTTGCCTGTCCCATATGTATGACCATTCCTTTCTGCGAAAGGCACAAAACGGGATGAAACCGTCGGCCCTAGCGTGAAGTTTGTTGTACAATATCAGCGAGGATGCCGGCACACTACAGAGCACGCGGAGGTGAGTGGGCCCAGCGTTTCGCTGACCGAATATGTATGTGTGTCGACCGCTCATTGAAGCACAAATAAGTGGGACATAGAGCCCGTAAACTTATCTTTGTAAAGACGCTACTCGTTTTTTTGTGCGAGCGGTCAGTCCCTGCCGGTATTCTAGCATTCTTTTAAGAGGAGGCCGAATATGGCACTCAAAATCATTTACCCCATCTGCTGTGGAATCGACGTTCACAAATCCTTCGTCGTCGCTTGTATCGCGGCAACCGACAAGGGCGTTACGACTTACAAACGGCGCAGATTTTCAACTTTTACAAGAGACCTCCGCCTGCTTGCGCAATGGCTTGCCGATAATGGATGCCGGGATGTTTGTATGGAGTCTACGGGAAAATACTGGATTCCCGTCTACAACATGCTCGAACCGTCCTGTAAAGTGGTTCTCGCTCATCCCAAATACGTCAAAGCCATCCGCGGCAAGAAAACCGATGCCCGGGACGCCAAGTGGATCGCCGACATTTTCAAGCATGATCTTGTTTCCGGCAGCTTTATTCCGCCCTTTGACATCCGGCAGCTTCGCGATCTCATGCGCTACCGCGTTAAGCTGACTCAGTTCTCTGTCGGCGAGAAAAACCGCGCTCAGAACTGCCTGACCGTTTCCAACATCAAGTTGGACGATGTGTTTTCCGACGTTTTCGGCAAAAGCGCTTCCGCTATCACCGAACAGCTCTTACTGCACCCCGACGGAAGCTTCGACGTTATTCCCTTTATCGACCGCCGCTGCAAGGCTTCTCCCGAAAAGGTTCAGGCTGCCATCGACGGCTTGTTGTGCTCCGAGCAGGCTCAAAAGCTCAAAATCATCCCTTCTCACATGGATAGCTTAGAGCTTTGTAAGACCAATCTTGAATCCGTCATCCTCTCGCTTGCTGAACAATTCCGCCCCCAAATTGAGCTTGTCATGACCGTTCCGGGTATCCAACTCTTTTCCGCCATCTCCATTATCGCGGAAATCGGCGTGGATATGTCCGTGTTCCCAACGGCCAAACACCTTTGCTCTTGGGCTGGTCTTGTTCCGCAGAACAATGAGAGTGCCGGAAAGAAAAAGTCCACACGCATTACCCGCGCCGGAGCTTACATAAAGCCGCTTCTGGTTCAGTGCGCTCTTACCGTCTGCAAGTCGGACAAGCACCCTGAAATCAAATCCCGTTATCTTGCGCTCAAAAAGCGTCGAGGGCACAAGAAAGCCATCATTGCCATTTGCAGGATGTTGTTGACCGCGATCTACGCCATCCTCAAAAATTCCGAAGCCTACAACCCCAATCTCTACAGAAAGGTGGTGTCCCTCCCTGCTGGCCGGGTTTTTACCATTGAGCAGGCTGTCGCTTTTATTCAGCGTCACGGCTTTCTGGTCGTGGATTCCGACGGCGTTATAGCTTCTTAGTCCTATTCCATATCCCTTTTTCAATGTACTGTAACTTCGTTACGGTTCCTTTTTGTGCCCATTATCCGTTTCCATTAGGTGTTGGTTTCAAACTAATACCTCCCGTTTTTATTTTAAGGGTATTCTCTGTGTCTTTCAAACACGGGGCAAGGCCATTAAGCTTTTGCTCCGCAACCACCACAAAAGTTGTTCCCCTGAGGTATTTGTGCTCCGCATTTTCCACAATACTTGCCAATGTTTGATTGCAAAATTTGTCCTGATCCGAAAAAAGGACAATTACGATAATCAGGCATATCAGATCCTTTACAACTTTCGCTCAGTTTTTTTCGGGGATTTAATTCGCTGTGACACCTCCGAAAATATTCATAATAAGGACATTTAATTCCATCTAAAGCCATACATTATCCTCCCTTCTAATTTTATAGTCTCTCGGAATTCTCCGAGTGAGGTAGCCAGTGGTTTTGCCATGAGCTACCTATTTTATTTTCTCCAACTAATTGGCCACAACCAGGTAACAAAGTATGGAAATAATGTCAATACACCTGTGCTTGCAACCAGTAGAGATAAATACCTTAATTTTCTACTATTTTTTTGCTTTACCCCTTGACATTTTAAAAACATCTCCATAATCGCGATGAGGGGCCTTGTTTGCCCTATCTATCCGCGATAGGAGTGGTTTTATGTTTCCTACGGTTCGTTCGCATCTAGAGTATCAAGATTTTGTGACTCAGCAACTCAAAACCTATTATGTCGGTGGTATTCTGTCGTTACAGAACTCTGATTGGATCTTAATCGAAAAACTGTGGCTTGTTGATCTCTCGCGCACTTTCTCCCTTCTTAAAGATACCTTTTCTAGCCAAGGACCTCGCCCTCATGATCCTGCCGATTTGCTTAGATCTTATATTTTGATGCACCTGACAGGAACCTTCTCGGTGACCAAATGGGTTACTGCATTACGCCGTATTCCCTTGTTTGCGGTTTTAAGTGGCTTCCTTCCAGGTAAAACCCCTGGTATCGGCACTTTTTATGACTTTTTTACCCGCCTTTGGCTAACTGATAATCCTAATTTTAGGAGTAAGCTTAAACGCAAACCTAAAAAGGTTGAGAAGGGCAAACATAAAGGCGATAAGGCTCCTACAACTTCTACAGGTAAAGTGGCGAAGGTAGTTAAAGGCCTTGATCACGCTCCTACCCGTCAAAAGGTGTTCCCTTTTGACCGCATTTTTACTTTGTTTAAAGAACTTTTTGTTTTGCATTCTGCTAGCCTTGGTATCTTGGGCGATGTTAATTCGCTTTGCCTGGCTGGTGACGGTACCCCGGTACGAACTGCTGTTTATCCTCGTAATAAACGAATATGCAACTGTAAACAAAATGGTATTTCTAACTGTGATTGCCCGCGAATCTATTCTCAACCTGACTGCAATTCTGGCTGGGATAGTTACCGTCAAGCTTATTTTAATGGCTACCATCTCTACTCTTTTTCCACTACTGCCAGCAAGTACGATCTGCCCATATATTGTCGTTTACACCCAGCTTCCCGCCATGATTCTATATCCATGCTTCTAACTGCCGAGGAGTTTCGCTATCGCTATCCTGAATGGTCTTGGGGCAAAGTTTTGCTTGATTCTGCTCATGATGCTATGCCCATATACCAGTTCTTTGATAAGCGTAATGTTATTCCGTTGATTGATCTGAATAAACGTAATCTCGGTAATACCTCTTTTAAGGATGACTTTACTCTTTCTGAAACTGGTGTTCCAATTTGTAAAATGGGTTTGGAGATGAAAGATAATGGCTATGATTATTCTCGTTGCCGCCGTAAATATCGATGCCCTCTTGTTAAAAAGGGCATCGTTACCTGTGATTTGCCTTGCTCTCCGTCCCCTTACGGGCGGTGCATTTACACCTATACCGAGCATAATCCGCGCTTGTTTCCACTCATTGCCCGTAACAGCAATGAGTGGAAGAGCTCCTACAAACGTAGGACTTGCTCTGAACGTTCTAACAAGCGGGAGAAAATTGATTATATGCTTGAAGCTGCCCGGCATCGTTCTAGTAAAATGTGGACTGCCCACATTTTTACTACCATGATGTGCTTGCATCTGGATGCCTGGTTTAAGGAGAATAAAAATCTTAACCTGAAAGACTCTCTCCTGGCAGCTTAAAAGCCACTATTTTCAAAGATATTCTTGTGTTGCCTCCTCTCTTTTTTTGGTCTCTTTGCAACACCTGCTTTGCCATGCCCTTTTTTATCCGTTGTTCCTTAACAAGCTCCCGTTATGGTCATTTTCCATGGTTATTTATGTCTTTAATCGCTTTTATTGACTTTTCTCTGCTTCTAATTCCGAGAGTCTATATTTTGACTTTTTACATTCTTTATATTTCTTGTTTTTCTATTTTTCTACAAAAAGTGGTTGTTTCCCTTCAAATTAATTCCGCTAAAATTCGACAATTTTATTTAAAGAAAGCTCTTCTGTGTGGGGGCATACATTCTATTAGGACTTGTTAAGTGCATATTCCGGGGACTTCTGACCACTCATTCCGATTTGAATCGACCAGTCATTCCGGAACAAACCGACCACCATCCGGCCAACCATAAATGGAAATGAATGGATGGCCTTGCCATAACCTGTTGTTTCTTTCATTTTAAATATAGGATGCCTCCATTTCGGCGTTTGGGTGTACTCTCAGAGTGAGTCGCTCATAATGGCGATATCTTTTTGTCAAGGAGGTTATCTATGCGAAAAACCAAGGAAATTCTAAGACTCAGAGTAGAAATGGGATTGGGATTACGCGAAATTGTCCGTAGCCTGAACATTTCACACAGCACCGTTAAGGATCAGTTGAGCAGGGCTGATTTAGCCGGGCTTTCCTGGCCTTTACCTGAGGGTATGGACGATGTTGCTCTAAAAAACCTGTGTTTCCCGGGAACAGTGGCAAAAGGCGCGGTTCGCGTTCTGAGCCGGACTTTGCCTTTATTCACAAGGAACGACGCCGCAAGGGGGTTACGCTGGCACTTCTCTGGGAGGAATACAAGCGGGATAATTCTGATGGCTACCAGTACAGCCAGTTCTGTGAGTTGTATCGCGAATGGAGCCGAACACTTGACGTTTCCATGCGCCAGACACATCGGGCCGGCGAAAAACTGTTTGTGGATTGGGCGGGGCAAACGGTGCCCATTGTCAACAAAGAAACTGGGGAAACCCGCCCGGCATACATTTTTATCGCAGTCCTCGGGGCCAGCAACTACACATACTCCGAAGCGAGTCTATCGCAAGACTTGCCTACCTGGATCAACGCTCACTGCCGGGCGTTGGCTTTTCTTGGCGGGGTTCCCCAACTCATTGTACCAGACAACTTGTAATGAAAAGATTTTCATTACAAGTTTAATGTGTAGTTTGCAATAATGTAAAGCCGAACTTGAAAATGTCGGAATCAGGCTGTTGTTCTTCAGTCCGACTTTACATTAAATTTTATATCAATGTTTCTAGAAATGCCAATAAGTCTTCTTTTTCTTGTAGGGAATAGTAGTCATTGCTTTCTGATACGGTTTTGCTTGAAGCTTTTTCTATTGCCTTTCTAGTTACCTCAGGATTGGAAGTTAGATACACCTGTGTTGTGATTACCGATGCATGTCCAAGAAAATCCCTAACATTGTAGATGTTAACATTTTCATTTACAAGATGGGTCGCCTTACTGTGTCTCATTAGGTGCGGTGAAAGTGAAAGACTTAAGTCAAACCTGTTGGCATATCGTTCCTGTAAGATTTTTTTGTATTTGTTCATTATATAGGAAACGCCTGCCCTGGTAAGCCGTCCGCCACTTCTATTTGTAAATAGTGCATCGCCTGGTTTCAGACCATATACATTTATATAGCGCTCCAGAATCTTGCCGGTTTCACCAAATATCGGTATTTCGCGATATTTAGAGCCCTTGCCTTTGACAAATACTTTACAGCAGCGGCCTATGGTTACATCTGCCACATTGAGATTTATTAGTTCCTGCACTCGACATGCCGAGTCATAAAGAAGCGTAAGGATTGCCATGTGGCGTATACCCTCCCTGCTGTTTCCATCGGGAGCATTAAGGAGAAGCTTCGTCTCTGATTCCGTCAGATAAAGTGGTGGCCTTTTCTCGACCCTCTTGGCAGGAATATTGATTATATCGGTACATTGCCCCGAGAATTCGGGTGATGTTGAAAGTACATAGCCAAAAAAAGATTTCAGTACGGCAAGCCGCAGGTTTCTAGTTGAGACGGCATTATGCCTCTCGGTCTCTGCCCATTCCAGAAATTGCAATACGCAAGTTTGGCTGATATCCGTTAATTTCAGCTTGGACAGTTTTTTGCCGCCGGATTCTAGGAACATAAAAAGCAGCTTAAATGTATCACGGTAGGAGGCGACAGTATTATCACCATATCCCCTCTGAGATATGAGATATGATAAAAAATAATTCTGTACATAGTACGAAAGCGAGTTATCCTTCATATGCATCCACCTCCGGTATCAGCGTTTTAAGTGCCCCCTCCCTGCACACGAATTCATCATATCCGTGTTCAGTCAGGTGGATATACCTTTCCGTATCAATTAAATTGACATGTCCAACATATGATGCAAGCACCGGAACTGCAACATATAGATCCATTCCGGAAGCAAGCATCCTGTTCAGGCTTAACGTGCAGAATGAATGCCGGAGAAAATCCAAACGTTTGGATTTTTTG
>ENA-UOOH01003940-UOOH01003940.1-fermentation-metagenome-genome-assembly--contig:-NODE-3940-length-10731-cov-2.934339_pt1 | contig 10731 bp, 9 predicted proteins | sample MGYA00245778_ERZ724025 | MGnify/ENA primary metagenome ERZ724025 (study PRJEB28704, sample SAMN03018313) | fermentation metagenome | biome: anthropogenic terrestrial biome; feature: soil; material... | reverse complement strand
AAAGCCCGATAAAATCGGACTTTTTGGACAAATTGTGGCGGAGAAGGAGGGATTCGAACCCTCGCGCCAGTCACCCCAGCCTACTCCCTTAGCAGGGGATTAAATCCTAGCTAAATATCTAGGCGCGATGCCGTGATGTGCGTTTAGCGTGTGTTATCGAAAACTTTAATTTTAAATAATAGTATGCTATCTCGATGAACGCATTTTAATTGCCGGTCGCGATTCCATGTCTTGTGTTGACACGAATATTGTGGTATATAACAGCATCTCAGCAGCGAGGAGCGAGCATGAAAAATCCACAGAACCGGCATGATATTTCAGACTCTGTTTGGGCATTGTTGGCCCCTCATCTGCCTGGGTAAAAAAGGACAATGGGGCGGTATTGCGGATGATAACCGGAGGTTTTTTAACGGTGTGTTTTGGGTACTGCGCACAGGTGCCCCATGGCGGGATATGCATGCAATTTCCCGCTGTTTAACTCTCTTTCTGATAATGGTCACAGCAAAGGCTTCCACTACCGGAGCTAGGAAACATGCCATGGGATCATCCCCCTAAAATATTTTAAAATCCATCATCAGCAGATTCTGGATATCATTTGGTTTTCCAACATACTAAGGATTCGTTCGCCTCCCGGAGGTGTTCGAATACAAACTTTGCTTGTACGCCTTGTTAAATGTTCCGATTTGTTCTGCGTCACGGCAGATCTCAAGGCATTTCAGATATTTACGATTTCCATGCCATAGCCTTTTTCAATGACAAGAATCATCCTTCCCTCACTGGCAAAATACAGGGGATCTGTGCCTAAAAGCTCATGGACAGCGCCCACGGCCGGACGGATGTGCAATTGATCTTCTTCGATCAAAGCACCGATATGATGGCTTTCGGATATTTCGCAGAGCGCGGTGGCAAGGCCGCCCCGCGTTGGGTCTTGCATTCCTACAAGAAATTGCTCGTCAAAAGCCTGTATGATTTCTGCTGCCTCACCGACATGGCCATGATCGCCGAAGGCATAGAAACAGAGTCGGAGCTACGGGCGCTTATCGACATCGGCGTTCATTACGGACAGGGCTATTTCATCCAGTATCCGCAAAGCGACATCAGCGAGATCGAGCCGCATGTCCTGGATTCCATTCGGGCAAGCAACGCCCAGAAGAATCACCATTTCAGGGCCGTGACAAGCTTTTATATCGGTAACCTTTGCGGAGAAGGTATCACCGCCTCGCCGCAGGACCTCGCGGGGGAGGTGTATGACGCTTTCTTGCGCGACGAAAACCTTATGGGCATCACGGTCGTCAATGAAAAAAAGAGATCATGGGAATCGTGACACGCTCCGGCATCGAGCATATGATGAGCGGGCAATATGGCTTCAGCCTTCATGCCAGGCGCCCGATCTCCAATATCATCAACACGTCTCCCCTGGTGACGGATTCCACAACGGCCATCGATATCGTTTCCAGGATGGCTATGTCCCGGCCTCTCAGATCCATTTATGACTTCATCGTTGTAACGGAGCAGAACACATACCTGGGGGTCGTCACCATCAAGGACCTTCTGGAGAAAACGATGGAAATCGAGGTCTTCAGTTCCAGGCACCTTAACCCGCTTTCCGGGCTGCCCTGGAACCTGTCGGGAAAAACATCCAGCGATCCATTACGGCCCAGGAGCCTCGTTCCATCCTATATATCGATCTGGATAACTTCAAGGCATACAACGATACCTATGGCTTTGGCAACGGCGATCGCGTGATCCAATTCGTGGCGAACCTCCTGACGGATACGATCCCGGCAGGCAATTTCGTCGGCCATATCGGCGGGGATGACTTTATCGCCATACTGAACACATACGACATCGGCGATGTCTGCAGTGACTTTATCCGCCGCTTTGACGAGGGCATCCGCGCTTTCTATTCGAAAGACGACCTGGATTCCGGTTAGATTGTGGCAAAAAACAGGAAAGGCGAGGAAGAACATTGCCCAACTATGAGCGTTTCGGTAGCTAGCATCAGCAGCAGCCACAAAAAGTTCAACAGCGTTGATGAATTGGCTTGCACAGCCTCTTCGATCAAGAAGCAATGCAAACTGACCTGGAAAAGCTGCCATATTCCCGGCTGATTTAACGTAATCGGAGATTCCCTGCTTTTGAAGCTCCGTCGTTTGGGAAAATGGAAAGGAACTTGAAATCGCCCGTTTTGGATATACGCCGGGCGGCCGGCTTAAAAGCTGGTGGAGTGGTTTGTGGAGAGCGCAAGAATATCAGATAGACCTCCGGCGCATCGCTTGCAGTTCTTCCGGGCGCATGCTAATTTGCCGTACTGTTCATCAAGGCGTTGATTTGCTCCAGACGGAATTGCTCGGACAACTGCAGGGAATTCAAAAGCTGGTCCAGGCACTCGCCGTCACGATTAACGGTGGCTCGCAGCGATAGAAACATTTTGCGGCAGGAACCGGGGGACGGGCTTCCCTCGCTGGCCTTGTTCGAAACGGAGTTGTGGGCCGACATTAGGGCAGCCCACTCTTCTTCTGTAATAGAGGTATCGTGCCCATAGACCTTTTGGCTTATATAATTCAGGTCGCTCAGAGCAATCCCGGCCCTTTGTTTTGCCGCACTCTCGCTTATAGCCAACGCCACGATGTTGTGCGCGCTCCTGAATGGGAACTCCCCTCTTCGTTCCAAAAAGTCCGATACATCCGTCAATACCGAGTTATTGGTATCGGCAAGGCGTTCCATTCGATCGTAATTAAATACGATCCCGTGCAGCATATCCAATGTTAGCTCCAAAATGCTCGTCATCTGCTCCATGCAGTTCCAAAATGGCGGCATACACTCAAATAGGTCGCGGCTGTGGCTATATACCGTGCCTTTTAAGCACATAACGATGTCCATGTACGCGCTGGACAAATGCGCGGTGCGGCTTTTGATGTGCTCCGCGGATAGCGGGTTCTTTTTCTGCGGCATAATACTGCTGCAGCAGGAAGTAGAATCCGAAAAGCTGACATAACCGAACTCCGCTGTAGACCAAAGGTAAAGATCCTGGGAAAAACGGGCGATCGTAGAACCAAGCGTGGAAAAATCGGCGGACAGCTCCATGAGGAAATCCCTTGACGCCACCGCATCCAGCGTGTTGGCAACGATCCCGTCGAAACCAAGAAGCCGCGCCGTATATTCGCGGTCGATCATATACGAGGTCCCCGCAAAGGCACAGCTGCCCAATGGCGATAGGTTTAGCCTCTGGTAAGCATTTAGCAGGCGCGCAAAATCCCGCTCCAACGCTTCGGCGATGGCCAAAAAATAGTGATCCAGCGTAATGGGCTGGGCAGGCTGCCAATGGGTATAGCCGGTTATGACGCGCCCCTGGTTTTCCTCCGCCAAGGCAAGTATGCGGCGCATCAGGGCCATCAAGCGCGCGTAAACGACCAGCAAACCATCACGCACACTCATGCGCATCATAGTCGGCGTCATGTCGTTACGGCTGCGGGCTATGAGGATCTTACTGCCAAGCTTAAGGCCTAGGTTGGAAATCAGGTATTGCTCAAAATTTAAAAAACAGTCCTCATTCAAGGGGTTGGAGCCGATCGTATAAGCGTGCCTGTCCATCAGGGGCAGGATAAACCGCAAAAGCTCTTGGCCGTCTTCCCTGGTAATAAGCTTTTGACGGTGCAGCATAAGGATATGACCGATAATGGTCAGCAGCAGATTCTGGTATGATCGCTTCAGATCATCCTGCAGGAAGGGCATATAAACATACTTGCATACGGTATCGCTGGGCTGGGTATTAAGACGATTTCTGGCATAAGGGGATTTGACCACGTAAGTGCCGGACCCCTGCCTGCGGGTAAGCAGGCCCGCCTCTATCATGCCGTCGACAGCCTGGCGGACCGTGGTGCGGCTCACGTTAAAATGCTGCGCCAATTCATTTTCCGTGGGGAGCCGGGAGCCCAAGGCCCATTCGCCTGATTCAATTTTCTCGCGGATGTGCGTTTCCACCTGATAATAAAGAGAAATGCCTTTTTGTTTCAGCGTGTGATCCGACATAGAAGATATACCACCTCGCACGTTTTGTTGCATTGGACAGCGGCTTACGAAAGCCGATCTCTATGATAGATGTTAACATAAAGCACCGTATGTTTCCAGCAAGTTGCACACTGTTTTAAATAATTCATATTTAAATTAATACAAATACAGAAAAACGATTCCATGTACCAGCCCGCGGGGAAAAGCGAAGGCTCTGTGGGGAAAGAGATGAAACTGGCGAACTTCCGCTGAATCTGCTCCTTTTTAACTTCTATATAAATCAAAGATAGATATAATCGATAAATAAGATGTTTGTATTGAAAGACATTATGATTGGCCATATAATAACGGCAAACAAACAAATGGGTCTCCGATGTATTATTTCGATCTCAATTTTTCAAATATAGCAGCGACCTAACTTCACCGGATTAGCGGCCGCAAGGAGTTATGGTGGGCATATAAAAAATAAAGATGCGGAGAGAGATAGGATATGTATAGTGTAATCATTCCGGTTGGTTTGTTATTTACTCTCATCATGGTGAAAAAAATACCAAAGATTGGCGGAAACGTCCCCCTAGCCCTGTTGATCGGGGCCATTGTTACGCTGATCTGCGGTAAAATTTACAACCCAATCGAATGGGCGAAAGCCTGGATCAACGGCCTTGACCGGTTATCCTGGGTCATGGCACTTTCATTTGTAGGCAGCTTTTACGGTGAGACACAGGACAAGATCGGCACGCTGGATACGGTGGTGGATTTGTTCCGCTCCCTCTTCGGCAAATCCGCAAGGGGTATGGTTTGCGCCGTGATTATCGCCATCGTTGTGGGCGGCGAAGCCTTTGGCGATTGCAACGGTGCGGCAGCCGTTATTGGCCTACTGGTTGTTCCGGCGCTGGCCGGCATGGGAATGTCCGGCGAAAAGGTAGCGGCAACGATTGCGCTGGGCTGCATGCTGGGCTCCATTATGCCGCCAATTTCGCAGGCGGTCATCCTGTCTACCTCGATTTTGGATCTGCCGCAGGCGGTCACGGATCAAACGGTTAACATTACGTTCATTACATCCGGCATTCTGCTGGTGCTGAGCACGGCCTACGCCGCTTTCTTCTTCGTGAAGAACCAGCCTCTGCCCGCGGATATGATTCCCAAGGAGAGCCCGCTGACGATCGTTAAAAAAGGATTCGCCGGCCTTCTGCCGCTGATTCTCGTCATCGTGCTGATCATCCTCAACTCCATCTTTAACCTCAATATCATGAAAATGCTGCTGGGGCCCGTCTATACCTTCCTCAGTCAAATACCCGTCGTCAAGGGGCTAACCAACAGCATCGTGATGATCCTGATCGCGGCATCCTTGATTACCTTTATCTTTAAGAATGTCCGGAATAACGCCAAAGATATCCTGTCCAGCGGTTTCAAAAACGTCATTCCCAGCCTCAAGATTCAGGTTTGCGCGGCGTTTTTTGTGGGCGCTATCCTCGCGGGCGGGCAGATTGATGTGATCATCGAAACCATGGAGCATTTGAGCGACAACGTCATCAAGATCGGCGGTGGTGCATCCGTGGTGCTGATGGGCATGCTGACCGGTTCCCAGACCAGCGCACAAAACATCATCTTCACTTTCTTCGGCCCGCTGCTCATGAACATGGGCATCTCCGGGGCGCATGCATCCATCGTGGGCTCCCACCTGGCCAGCGCCGGCCAGATGATGCCGCCCGCCAACTTCACCGCCATGATTTGCGCCGCGCTGGTGAGCAGCAGCCTTGGCAAAAAGGTCGATCCGATGAAGACGATGATGTACCTTCTGCCAATAGCCTTGGGTCTGGCCTTTGTCGGGTTCCTGTTCATGTATATCTAAGACCGCTTTGACGGCTGCCATCTTTAAGGAGGAAACTGCAATGAAGCACGCTTTTCGTTGCGTTACGAACAACCCGCTTCTGGCCGTGCAGGATTTTCCGAATTTGGAATACCATGATACGGATGTGCTGGGGCTGCTTCGGATCGTTTATCAGGAAGTGATAGGGGGCGTTAAGCTCCTCACCCACCCCCTGACAGGCAGCATCCGGCCGGACATTACGCCTTATAAGACGGTTCTGCTATCCGCTACCGCTAGTCGGGTCGATTTTGAATCGGTCCGGCTGATGGAGCGGGCGCTCCAGTACACGGAGGATCTGTACCGCCTGCGGGATATTCCTCTTTACAAACAATGCAGTGATGAAGCAAAAGCGGATTTTCAACTAATCGACCTATCGATCATTGAGCGCGCCCTCGAGGTCGCCCAATGGAGTTGATAGACAAAACAAAGGAGGAAACCATGAAGCTCACGTTGAACAAATTTCATGTGAAGGATATCCGGTTTGCAGAACAAAGCAGCTTTGCAAACGGAATCCTCTACATAGACAAAAAAGACCTGGCCGCATACCTAATGGAGGATTCCAACATCCAGTCCGTCGATTTTGATATTGCCCGCCCCGGCGAGTCCGTCCGCATCGTTCCCATCAAAGATGTCATACAGCCCCGCTATAAGAAGAGCGGCTCAGGCCAAATCTTTCCCGGGTATGTCGGCGATGTGGAGACGGTAGGCAACGGCGAGACCAATGTGCTGGAAGAATGCTGCGTCGCCACCTCCGGCAAGATTGTAGCCTTCCAGGAGGGCATTATTGACATGTGTGGCCTTGGTGCCGAATTCAACAGCTTCTCCAAGATGAACATTCTGGTGCCCCTGATCCAGCCCATAGATGGGATAGACAAGCATACGCACGAGGCCACCGTACGGATTGCCGGCTTAAAGACCGCCGCCTATATGGCAAAGCTGTCCTTGGCCCTGGCGCCCGACGAGGTGGAGACGTTTGAGCACGAGTCCATCCTGGAGATGGGCGCTAAGTATCCCGATTTGCCCAAGGTGGTTTATGTAGACATGGTTCAATGCCAGGGCTTGATGCATGATACCTACATATATGGGCTGAATGTCAAGGGCATCCTTTCCACCCTGATCGGGCCTCTGGAAGTTTTGGATGGTGCGATCGTCAGCGGCAATTGTGCCGCCCCCGGCCATAAAAACGCCACCATCCACCACGAAAACAACCCTATCATTATGGATCTGCTGCGCCGCCACGGCAAGGAGCTATGCTTTGTGGGCGTCCTGCTGAGCAACGAAAGCGCCATGCTTAAGGAAAAGATGCGCGCCGCATACTATACCAGCAATCTTTCCGCCCTGTTGGGCGTAGATGGCATGATCATCAGCGAGGAGGGCGGCGGAAACCCCGAGACCGACCTAATGCTCAATTGCCGATTCCATGAGCAGAGGGGGATCAAGACGGTGCTGGTAACCGATGAATATTGCGGCCGCGACGGCGCGTCCCAGGGCCTTGCGGATGTAACGCCCGAAGCGGATGCCGTAATTACCAATGGCAACGGCAACCAGTTTGTCGTGCTGCCCAAGATGGATCGGGTGATTGGCGATATCGAAACGGCCCGTGTTATCACCGGCGGGAACGCAAACAGCATCGGTGCGGACGGTACATTGTCTGTTGAGATTGCGGCTATCATGGGCTCTTGCTGCGAAATGGGCTATGAGCGCATGACGACCCGCCTACGTTAAAGGAAAGGTTAGGTTGGATCATGAAAGAAATTGTACATTATCTGAATCAGTTTTATGGGCAGATCGGCGGTGAGGAATTTGCCGACCAGACCCCGATCATACGGGATGGACCCATAGGGCCGGGTGTGGCGCTCCAGAGCCTTTTGGCAGAGGAAGCACAGATCACTTCCACCATCATCTGCGGCGATAACTATTTTGCCGATCATCAAGACGAAGCTTTGGAGAAAATACTGGCCCTGATTGATGAGAAAAGACCCGAGATGCTCATCGCAGGCCCAGGATTTAACGCAGGACGCTACGGCCTGGCATGCGGCACGGTATGCGACGCCGTAAAAAGCAAGTTTTCCATTCCTGTGCTGACAGCGCTCTATCCGGAAAACCCCGGCGCCGAGATGTTTAAGAAAACCGTGTATATCGTAAAAGCGCCCATCTCCGCCGCGGGTATGAAAAAGGTCATGCCCGCCATGGGTAAGCTGGCGCTCAAACTCCTGCGGGGCGAAGAGATCGGTTTCCCAGAGGAAGAAGGCTATATTCCCCAGGGCTTCCGTATAAATGTGCATACCGAAAAGAACGGCGCGGAGCGCGGCGTTGATATGCTGATCAAAAAGCTCCGCGGGGAACCGTTCACCACCGAGCTGCCTATGCCTGTGTTCGACAGGGTCGTTCCGGCCCCCGCCCTCAAAGATCTTGCCCATGCCAAGATCGCCCTCATAACCTCTGGCGGCATCGTCCCGCAGGGCAACCCGGATCACATCGAGTCTGCTAACGCCTCCCTATACGGTATCTACGATATCACCGGCTTGGATAATTTGACCGCTGATAAATACATGACCGTTCACGGCGGCTATGATCCCGTTTATGCGACCGAAGACCCCAACCGCGTTCTTCCTTTGGACGCCATGCGGGCGATCGAGCGCGAAGGCGGCTTTGGCGAGCTGTACAACCATTACTATGCGACTGTCGGCAATACTACCGCCGTAAGCAACGCCAAGAGGTATGCCGAGGAGATCGCCCAGGATATGCTCCGCAATCAAATACAGGCAGCGATCCTGACATCCACCTGAGGAACCTGCACACGTTGCGGTGCAACGATGGCGAAAACAATTGAAAGCTTTGGCATCCCTGTCGTACATATTTGCTCGATCGTGCCGATCTCGTTAGCGGTGGGTGCGAACCGTATCGTGCCGGCTGTCGCTATCCCCTATCCGACCGGCAACCCCGGTTTATCCAAGGATGAGGAATTTAAGCTTCGGAAGGGCATCGTGCAAAAGGCGCTGAAAGCCTTGGCCACCGATATTTCCGAACAGACAGTATTTTAATGGACGGAGCAGTGGAGCGGTGGCTTTGGCTGCCGCTCCAATTCAAAAGAAAGAGGGGTATGGCCCACAGTGACCATGCCCCTCTTTGTGGTTGTATAAAAGCAACTACCTGCTTATGCTTTTACTATGTCTGCCTTTCTTCGTTCAACCTGAAGTTTGGCGTTCACTCTCGCAAACGTATAGGAGACCATATCTGTATCTATAATCTATTACTGGTCAGGAGACAGATTCTACACGATTCATATAGTACCCCCACAAATCCCACATTTGCTTTTTTTATTATCCTGCCCATTTCTTGAAGTTTTCCGCCTGTTCAAGCACTTTCTCGAAAACTTCATCATCCCATTGAGGCGGATAACCATTCCGATAGAGCAATTTAGTCAAATCCATATTAAGCTGATTCTTTATATCATCGCGAGTAGACCAGTCAGCAAATTGGGCTTTATCGTCCACTAGTTCCTTTATCTTTTTTGCGAGGGCAATACACTTCTCATCTTCATATACAAAGTCATGGTCATCGCGTACCTTGACAAGAATGTCATAGAATGCCTTTTCCTCATAACTGATGCCAAGACTCTCGAAAGAAGTTTGGTCAAACCGTAACTCTTGCATTATTTTGATCAGTTCATCCGACAAATCGTTAATGAAATCAGCAACCACCTCGCTTGTAAACACAAGGGCATCACGCTCGTTATATCTTTCAACAACAGATTTCAGACGTTTATCAAACTCAATCGCTTTTACCTTGTTCGTCATACTGTAGTTTGAAATAGCTTTGCGGAGCAGTTTCAATAGAGCATTGAATTTGGAAATCGGCAAATTAATTGAATCAAGTTCCTCCGAAAATTTCTCTCCGAATAAGTCTTCTGGTTTATCTGCATTTACAATGTTTTCAATACCTGTGCAGGAGATGGCATCCTTCACCATCTTTTCAACCACGCGATTCATAATCTCTGCATCGGGTGTATCGCCCTTTATTTGTTTATAGATGATTGAACGAATTGCCAAGTAGAACTGTGCCTTGCCGGTTTCGGCGTCAGCCAATTCACCAGAAGGAAAGCAGATTTCATATGCCGCTTTCAGCTTACGGGACAGTCCCATAAATCGAGTTTCTATCTCTTTGCTCATCTGGATGTATTCGGCAGCATTGTTCAGACACATCAATCGTTCGAGCGGTTCACCAGAATGGAACTTTTCAGAATTGAAGCCATGCAACAATTCTTCAATCATTACGAGATGGTTGCGGAAAATGGACAGTGAAATCGCAAGTTCGTCTATGGGACTTTCCTGTGGATTTCCATATTTTTTAATTGCTTCTAACATGTCCTGCTTGATGCCGATATAGTCAACCACCAAGCCGCAATCTTTCCCCTCAAAGACCCGATTGACACGAGATATAGTTTGAATCAAGGTGTGCTTTTGAAGCGGCTTGTCTATATACATTACAGCAAGTGACGGCACATCAAAGCCTGTGATCCACATATCCACAACAACGGCAATTTTGAAGTTAGACTCGTTGTTTTTGAATTGTTTATCAAGCTTTTTACGGTATTCTTTTGTGCCGCAAGCATCGTAAAGACCCGGTATTTCTGCATCCTTATCAGTACCTTGAGTTGCTACAAGATTAATTTTGGGCAAAGTGATTAACTTCTTCAGCTTATCTTCATCCAGTTTGCTCTCGTCTTCTGCTTTTCGGGCAATGCCCCAGTCCGGACGAAAACTAATGATTTCATTTATCAAATGGAACGCCAGAGTACGGTCGGAACATACAATCATCGCCTTTTGCACAATTTCAGGTTTTTCACC
>ENA-UOOH01003936-UOOH01003936.1-fermentation-metagenome-genome-assembly--contig:-NODE-3936-length-10738-cov-5.423289_pt1 | contig 10738 bp, 6 predicted proteins | sample MGYA00245778_ERZ724025 | MGnify/ENA primary metagenome ERZ724025 (study PRJEB28704, sample SAMN03018313) | fermentation metagenome | biome: anthropogenic terrestrial biome; feature: soil; material... | reverse complement strand
GGCAATGGTTGCCGATCAGTCAGATCATTGTCTGAATCGGGGTCGGATTCCCTCGATTCCCTCGTTCAGTATGGCACCTGGACTCATGCACCGCTCATACCTCGCTGCCGAGTTTGGTCAGCACCGCAACAATACGGTTGCACCCCGGTTTCTTGTGTCCGAATCCCATCATACGTCCTTTCGATACCAAGGCCGATAGCGTCCCCCATCTTGCTTCGCCATCTACCGCTTCGGTCAGGCTCGCCCTCCCTTTGAAGGCATCCACAGATTGCCCTCATCACCTGCGGATGCGCCCTCCTTGTTTGCATGCACCCACCCAAACCCGGGAAAGTATCCGCAGATTACGCAGATCCACGCAGATTGCGCTAATCTAAATATGTGTTCATCTGTGGATCACAGAGCACATCCATACTTTTTCGGGGCCCAAACAGAAGGAGAGCAGGCAATGCACAGACGACAACTCGGCTCAAACGGTTTTCGCATCAGTGAAGTGGGCCTCGGTTGCTGGCAGTTCGGCGGTGACTTCGGCGAGGTCACAGAGCAGACCGCCCTAGCGATCATGGAAAAAGCGGTGGAGCACGGGGTCGATTTCTTTGATACCGCGAACGTATACGGCGACGGTCGAAGCGAAACGCTGATCGGCCGCTTTTTGAACCAATGCCCCCAGTCGATCACAGTGGCCACCAAGTTCGGCCGCGGGGAGGATGTCTTCCCCGATCGCTACACAGAGGAACGGCTCCGCGCCTCGATCCAGGACTCCGCGGGCAGGCTCGGAGTCGACTGCATCGACCTGTTACAGTTGCATTGCGTCCCGACCGAAATACTGCGGCAGGGGGCTATCTTTGATTGGCTCCGCCGCGCCAAGCACGACGGTATGATCCGACACTTCGGTGCCAGCGTGGAAAGCGTGGAGGAGGGCCTGATCTGTCTCGAGCAAGAAGGCATCCTATCACTGCAAGTCATCTTCAATATCTTCCGCCAGAAACTGGCCACGGAACTGCTGCCGCAGGCCGAAGCGCGCGGAGTCGGGATCATCGTGCGCCTCCCTCTGGCCAGCGGCCTGCTGTCCGGCAAGTTCAACGCGAACTCGATCTTCGCGCAATCCGACCACCGCAATTACAACCGTGACGGACAGTACTTCAACGTGGGCGAAACCTTTGCGGGGCTGCCCTTTGAGAAAGGCGTGGAACTGGCCGATGAGATCAGGCACCTGGTGCCGGACGACATCTCCATGGCCGCCTTTGCCCAGCGATGGATCCTCGATCACCCTGCGGTCTCCGTCATCATCCCGGGCGCCAGCCGCCCGGATCAGGCCCGAGCCAATGCCGAGGTCTCGAGCCTAGCCCCGCTCCCCCCAAGCATCCACTCCGCCCTGAAGGATTGGTATCACACAAAAGTACACCACCATATCCGTGGACCTTATTAATCCGGCCTGCGGCCGGATGCCTGAGGCCTGCGGGCCTCAGGCGAGGTCGGAGGTCGGGTTCCGGGCTCGCGCCCGGAAGCTTGAGGCTGGTGCCTCAAGCTGGAGGTCAGAGGTCCGCTTTGGGTGGAGCTTTGGCCATGGGATAGAGGACGTTATGCCTGTTGATCAGTGTATCAGCAAGCAGTAACTCGCGCGAAGCGCTGACCTCCGACCTCCGACCTCGCGCGGGGGGCTGAAGCCCCCCTCGCGCCGCGGCACGCTACGTCGTGCCGCGTTCACGCAATAGGAACCGCGTTCAGATCGTCCCATTCAATGCCGACTCTACGGAGCGCATACCCGAGTTCCTTACGGTGATCGCCGTATGCGGTCATCCAGTGGAAACCTGGCATTCGCTCGGCCACGAGTTGATCCGGTACTGTGTAGCGAACATCGATTTGATCACGGCAGATCGGCAGGAAGGGTGAACTTTCCACTTCGCCCAACAGTCCCATCCATCGCTTGGATTTGAAGTCGGGCGCGATGTTCGTCAGGACCTGACCCTTGGGCCACTCCGCCTTCGGGGCCGCACCGTAGTCGGATTCAAAATGCGTCACGATTCGGGCCGGTTGTGTCGTCTTACCGTCCATCTTTCGCGGACCTGTGCAGTGCGCCAGAGTGATGACGCCGTCGTGTGGGTAAGTCGGGTCGTTGAGAAACACCGGTTTCCCGGTGATGTTCGCCATGAGCAGGCCCGATGGGATGACCACGAAATCGGATTCACAAAAGGCCAACCAACCGTCGTCATTGAGCGTGCTCAAGGTCAGGCAAGCGGAGGTCAGGGCCTGCGGCATGATCGTGCCCATGCAGCCATTGATCGTGATGGCACGACAATCGGCCTCCACCATCAGCTTGCGAAAGACCTGGTCAAGGAGGAAACAGTTGTCCACATACTCGCGTTTGGTCTCCAGCTTGGTTGCCCCCGCTCCGAGATACGCCCCCGCACGCTTGCGCGCCAGGGCGACCGCGTCCGTATCGGCACGCGCCTCGAGGATCAGCTTGCCAAGGTCCTCATAAGTGACCGTCTGCATGTCGAGATTCCAGACCTCACGCACCAGGTTCGGTATCACGCCCTCAGGCTGCGCCCAACCGGCCGGTCCGCCGATGCAGAGGATCTTCTGGCCACGCGTGTTCTTGAGTCCGCACAAGGCACGCAAGCGCCAGGTCAACTCATCCGTGCTGTCGGTGACCACATCATCAAACCTGATGTGCTGCACTGCAGCCGTATCCGTGTGTTGGCGGAGGAAGCGCGGACTGATGATCTCGTACTGCAGATAGACCGGCCCACTTCTGTGGCGCTGGAACAGGATCACGTCCTTCTTGAAATCCTGGCATCCATTCACCGCCGCGCCGGCACCATAGACGATCACCACATCGGCGGCCTGAAGCTCGGCTGAGCCGGCGACATCGGTAACATTGCCGACTACAGCGACCTCGCTGAACCCGACCGGGAAATCGGCCTTTTGGCAGATCTCGGTCAACTCACGCCGGATGCGCGCCGCTTCATCCGCCGCCTGTTCGGCGGTTTCAATTCCGCCCCAGTTGCGCCAGGAAGTCATCGGCCTCCGCTGCGGGCGGTCGCAGACCAGGACCGGAAAGATGTTGAGCGGCTTGCGCGGACCCGGCATCGGCACTTCAGAGACGCTCGCGGCCATGACCCGCGCCCAGGTCAACCCGGTCAAAATCGCACCACCCACCGCCGCCGTCGCCAGAAAACTCCGGCGGGTCATTTCGGTCATCCCACCAACCGGTGGTTCGGGGCAGCAATGACAGTTGCACCCAGCGTGTTCCTCATTGTGACCGCAACCCGTTTGGCTTTCTGTACTCATTGTTCCGCTCTCCTCTTTCTGGCCGCCAACTGAAATCCATTCATTCATACACAAACAGCATGTATGTTTAATGCTTCTGCCATTTTCGGAGTAACAGATCAATAATATTTACGCGGCACGACGCTGCGTGCCGCTGCGCGTGGGGGCTCCAGCCCCCCCGCGCGAGGTCAGAGGTCGGAGGTCGGAGGTCAGATCCAGAGCGCTTCGCGCGAGTTACTGATTGCTGATACACCCATCGGTAGGGAGAACGTCCTCTATCCCACAATCATCGCGCCACGCATCCTTTGCGCCTCTGCGCCTCCGCGCGAGACCTCCGGTCATCAGTAGGTCAATTGTCCACTATCACCTGGCCATCGCTCCACCCACGGCGGACCTCCGGCCGGAGTCAAAGACCAACGGGGCGAATGCGGGTGGGTGATGAAAACTGCCCACGCCGGTTGGATTCCAGGCCAGGAATGCGCGATTGGCGTAGTCACAACGGTAGAAATTCGCGCTCCACCGCGCGCCCGGCTCGGGGCGCCCGGACGGGAAGGCGCTCCAGGGAATACGCATCCGGGCGGTCCAAACCTTTGGGCTTTCCGTAATCGTGACATCGGTGATGAATCCGCTGTCCCAACTGCGATCGAAGGCCTGATGCTCCAGATCGATCGCGAGATCCACCCACTCGCCGTTGGGTGCAAGCTCGAACTCGCGATACGTCTTCGAGCTTGCGGGCTCGCTGTCGATAAAGGCCTCGACGACATCCCTTTCCCAGAGTAGGTCACGTTCGACCTTCGGATCGGCGGGGGTGTAAGTCGTCAGCTCGGTATAGGGTCCCCGGAAGATGAGATAGAGAAACTGATCGGACCAGAGGGCACGCACCGTGGTCGCGAGTTCAGACCGCTCTATGCCATCGCGGGAGCCACGGATCATTCGAATCGGTCGCGCGCGCCGAAGCAGCTCACGGCTCAGCCCCTCTCCCGGTGCGGGGTCGGCTTCGATGCGTGCGGCATGGAGCGGTGCTGGAGGCAAGGAACGTGCCAGCAGTTTGCGCGCGTTTTCGAAGTAGATCTTGCGCAACACAGCCGCGGGTAGGCCGATCCCGCTGATGGTCCAGTCACCCTGGATCGGGGTCATATGCTCGAACTCGCGATCCCACGTCTCCAGCCAGCGCCACTGCTTTTCGTAGAAGCCAACAGCATCGTCATCGGTCGGTCCGGGTCCGCTCCCACCGGATCCGAGGATCAGCTGATTGTAAACCATGAAGTCGGTACCGAAGAGGATACGGTCCTGATGCTTGACGAAGAGGTCGTGCATCTTCTGCGGATTGTGCCGGCCCAATTCAGGGATGCGCGCTGCGAGGTCGACCAACATGTTCGGGTATCGTTCGAGCCAGGTATCAACAGCATCGACGTTCTCTGGATTGTTGGCGAAGTGCACACAGACGAAGGTCGTGCCCGGGTGGCGCTCGACTACACGATTCCTGGCGGCAAGCAGCTCATTGCGTGCGGGGTACTTATCCGGATCGCCGAACCACCAGCTCGGGTGATCCTTCAGCTCTTCCCAGCGCTCGTTCGAATCGTTGTAGGGCGCCCAGAAGGCGAGCGGATCGGCGACGTGAATGGAGACCGGCATGCCCAACTCACCACAACGCTTCCAGACAGGATCGAGCTTGGGATCGTCGATCTTGATCAGATTCCCCTCGCGGTCGCGATAGGAAAGTCCCAGGCGCTTGTACTCCTTGAGCCCGGCAGCGCCGAGGCGATGCCCCTTCTCAATCTGTGCCACCGCCTTTTCCGCGAAATCAGGCTCGTCCCAGCCGCGAAAATCGAGGCTCATGTAATGCACAAACCGCCCTGGATGCAGACGGTCGGCAAGGGCCTTGTTCGTTTCGAACTCGGAGGGGCCCTCCTCCGGGCGCGTCACGAAGCCGCCGCTTAGGTTGACACCGATGCCGACGCCGACCTGGTCCATGATCCGCACCGCACGCGCCAGATGCGCCTCCGAGTAATTAATGTGCATGTGCAGATCGATCGTGCGCGCCTGCTCGCGCCAGGCCTCCGCGCGGGGGTTGGGTGTAAACGGCTCTGTCGCAGTCGCCAACCCGACAAAAAGACCGCAGACCACCGTCAACCCACCGATCCATCGATCTATTCGAAATTGAGTGTCTTGCATGAACGATCCCCCATTCCGTTGCTACGCAGCCACCAATATTGATATTCGATTTTATCCGCCACTCATCCTGCAGCGTAGGTGGGTGGATATTCAAGTCCAGAAGTGTTACGCTGCACAGGGCAAAAGCCCCAGTGCAATGGCCGGAGGGCAGAGGTCCGCTTTGGAGAAGAGTCCTGCCACAGAGGTCACCGAGATCACAGAGGCGCAACTCCGTTCCCATCTGAAGTCAACCCGGCTGAAAGGGGGCTGTCTCGTCGATGGCAAAAGGAAGAACCTCGCTGTGAACTCTGAGTCCTCTGTGGCTTCCCCATCCCCATCCGGAGAGCCTCCCGCAGAGGCCGCAGAGGTCGCGGTGACGTTTTCGACCTGGCCATGGGGGTGGGTAGGGGCGATGCTCTGATCCCAACCTTTGGGGGAATTGCCCCAAAACTTTCTGTGCCCATGCAGAAGGGGGGGCAGGCCGGGGCCTGCCCCTGCAAAGCCCGCCCGCGCGCCATCCCGTAATAAACCTCTGCGATCCCTGCGGGAGTTCTACCCATGCCAAGGGCGGTCTTGGAACGTTTGCGTAGAACGACTTCACGCCGAATCACACGTTCCGTCGATCCTGATCCCTATTCCGATCCCGATCCCGATTTGCCCGATCTGCGAATCACGGCCCCTCAACCCGGTCTCTTCCCACCCGCCCCTTCGCGCCCCTTTCGATCTTCCCCACTCGTTTCAGGTCGCTCCACATCCGAGGGTGCAATCCAGCCGGCAACAGGAGCTCGGCCGGCAATGAATCGCTCATAGAATCCACGTCCCTCCTCCTCGGCATACGGATAGGCGTCGAAGATTGCACCCTGCCCGCGCATGCGCGGATCGGACTGGGCCCTCAGTTCCCGGAAGAGCGTGGCTCGTAGGGCGTCCGCAACAGGGGAATAGCGTGCCTGATCGACGGCTAGGAGGTTACGGGTGCAATCGGGATCCTCCAACACGTCGTAAAGCTCCTCCACGGGCCGCTTGCCAAAGCCAAGGTCCCAATATCGGGAGGCGCCGGTCTGTCGGCGTTCGTTCAAGATCAAGGTTTTGGTGGGACTGCGGTCGGTGTTGGTATACCCGGTCTCCGGATTGCCCGCGGGCCAGCGCGCGGGTTCAAAGTTGCGCAAAAAGAGATGCGTACCTTGGACAATCCCGCGAATCGGATAGCCGACATCGCCAGGCCGGCCGACATCATGCCGCTCCTTTCCAATCAATACGTGGTCGCGACGGGTTGCGACCAGTCCGTCTCCAACATGGGTGAGGACTTCGACCAGACTCTGGCCCGCCATCGGCTGCATACCGACCGATGAGGACGAACAGCCGGCCAATTCGAGGAAGGTCGGGGCAAGATCGACAAAACTGACCAAGCCATCAAAGCGTCGGCCGGGGGCGCCAAGACCTGCCGGCCACAGGACGGCCATGGGCATGTGATTGGAGTGCTCGTAGGCCTGGCCCTTGACTCGAGGAAACGGCATTCCGTTGTCCGCGGTGACCACAACCACGGTGTTGTGAAGGAGCTGTTTTTGCGCAAGCAGGTCGAGCATCCGCCCCAGGTGCAGATCGAAATATTCGAGCTCCAGTGCGTAATCCAGCAGATCGGTACGCACGATCTCATGATCGGGCCAGGAACCGAAAACACGATCGACATCCGAAAGCCGTTTACCGCCTTGGCGGATACCGGATTGGAAGGCATACCCACGGTGCGGCTCATGCCCGCCGTACCAAAAACAGAACGGTTTACCCTCGCTGTTGGCGGCGAGAAAGGCTTCGAAATTGGCGGCATAGTCGCAGGCATTGATCTCCGAGGTGGGCGGCTTGGTCTTGACCCGTTGGTAGGCGGGTCCGCAGAGGTTGCGCGGCCGCCCCTGGGCATCGACGCCCGGTTCGCCTGGGGCCCAGCCCTTCCCGGTAAACCCTACGTGATATCCCTGCTCGGACAGGGCCTCGGGATAGGTTTTGAATTTTCGCGGGAAATGCGGGACGTGATTGGCAGCCGCCTCCAGCTGCCAGCTGTTTCTACCGGTCAGGATGCAGGCACGCGAAGGGGAGCATTTGGCGTTCGGGGTATAGGCCCGCGTAAAGAGGATCCCATTGGCCGCAACCCGATCGAACGCTGGCGTCTTGATCCAATCGCACCCATACGCACCCATCAGGGGATAAGACGCATCGTCCGCGACACAGAAAAGGATGTTCGGCCGCGACACACCGACCCTGGATGGTTCCGCTCCCCGTGCAGGTCCCAACGAGAGGAACAGGATTCCCGCCAGGCAAAGGCCGATCCGGGCCAGGCTTCGCGGCTTACAGTGCAGACCGAGAGTTGGTTCCATTTCTTCCTCTCCAGGTTTGTGTTGGCACTCTTTTATTCACCCACAAAAGCAGGTGGCGAGCACGAAAGGTGAAGAGAGAATGGATCTCGCGCAGGACGCAGAGGTTTATCGCGGGATTGCGCGCGTGCGGACATCGTAGGGGCAGGCCCTGGCCTGCCCCCACTCTGCATGGGCACATGGGCGAATGTTCTGCATGGGCGCAGAGGTTTTTGCAGGCCCACCACCGCCAATGACCTCCGCCCCTCGTCTGAGGCCCGCGGGCCTCAGGCCTTTAGCAGCGGATGCGTCCCGCGTCCGCTAAAGCCCGTTAAAGAGGTCTGCGATGGAGCCGAACGAGGAGCGGTCCTCCTTGGGCTTGTAGTCCTTGACCGGCTCTTCTTCACCCTCCGGGTGCTCCCCGGGCAGGCCGAGTGAGATCCGATTGCCGCCGTCGGTGATGTCAAGGATCTCGACCTGAACAGTGCTGTTGACCGGGAACTGCTTCTGCATCTCCCGCACCTTGAAAGCCGGGTTTTCCAGGCCGAGCCGGCTGACATGCAGCAGGCCGCTCTTGCCGCCGCCGAGGTTGATGAAGACACCGAAATCCTTGATCGACTCGACGATGCCAGTGGTGACGTCGCCCGGCGTCAGTTTGCTGACACCCTCTTCTGCCTCCGCGTATTCGACGGGACTGAGCGAGATCCGACGGCTCTCCGGGTCGATCGACTCAATGATGATCTCGAGCTCTTGGCCGACCTCGAGGACTTCGCCCGCGGAGGCCAAGCGGCGGCCGCCACCCAGCTTGCTGATGTGAATCAAGCCGTCGATACCGGCCTCGAGACTGACGATGGCGCCGGGGGGGATGATGCGCAGGACACGGCCAAGCGTGCGCTGACCGACGGTCCAGCGCGTCTCGACATCCGACCAGGGGTCGGTCCCGGCCCGGCGTAGGCTGAGCGAGAGGCGATCTTGCGCCCAGTCGATCGCGGTCACGACGACGTCGACCTCCTGGCCGATCTGGACGATCGTTGAAGCATCTTCTACCCGTTCCCAGGCCAGTTCACCCATGGGAATGAGTCCTTCAGCCCCGCCCAGGTCTACGAAGACCCCAAAAGGACGGATGTTGCGGACGACACCATGGACGACCATGCCGGGTTCCAGCGTCTCGACGAGCGCTTCCCGCTTCTGGGTGCGCTCACGCTCCAGGACCCGGCGGCGCGAGACGACCAGGTCACGGTCGCCGAACTGGGTGATCAGGAAGGTAAAGCTGTTGTGCAGATATTGTTCGGCCGGGCCGGCACCAAAGATCTCGATCTGGCTGTAAGGACAGAACGCCTTGCGGCCGCCGATCATCACGGAGTATCCACCCTTGCGCTCCTCGACAACGACACCTTCCACCGGTATTCCGCTGTGGTAGGCGTCCTCGAGGAGGCGCTCGGCGGCCTGACCGGAAATCCGTGAGGAAAAGCGGAATTCGCCATCCTGCATCGTCACGAAATGGACCGTGATGGTATCCCCGACCCCGACGGTGAGTTCACCGGTCTTGTCGACGAATTCCTGGCGGTCCACAACACCCTCGCTCTTGGCACCGACATCAATGAACACCACGTTTTCATTCATATCGGTGATGATCCCCTGCACCTCCTGGCCAGGCTCGAAACCGGACACAAGGTTTTTGAGGCTGTCCTCGAAAAGGGATGCAAAATCTTCCAGATCTCCAGCTTCAGGATTCGTCATAGTGGTCGTCCTTCAAAGCAAAGCCATACGATATACTCGGTCTGCGAACACTCGGCATTTTCCGGTAGATAGACCCATGGTGCAAACGCGGTCATGGAGTTCCTTACGCGCAGAAATCCCGTTGTTTGACTGGGGTCAGTTCAGTGAGGGATCCTCGGGAAACTCGGCCAATAGGGCGTGGGACGGCCCCATTCGGCGCAGACAGGTCTTCCACAGGCCTTCAGGTGAGGTGGAGAAGACCAGATCCGCGGTGGCGGAAGAAAGAATCCAAGAGCGCTCTTTGATCTCGGCCTCGAGCTGACCCGCCCCCCATCCGGCGTATCCGTGGAATACGCGGACAGGAGATTCCGAGGCATCGGTTTCGAGCGCCAACTGGTTAAAAATCTCGTCGGACCGGGCGATACAGACCCCAGGGATGACCTGCTCCAAATCCTCCTCCTCCAGCGAGAGGATCGGTTTGTGCAGGAAGAAAACCGCGTTCTCCTGGACCGGTCCGCCCCGAAAGAGCACCTCCGATTCGTTGACCCAGGTGCTCAACTCGGGAATGGCCACACCGACCGGAATGTTGGAGGGGTGGTTGATGATCAGGCCGAACGCACCCTCTTCGTCGTGCTCAAGCAGGAGCACAACGGAACGGAAGAAGTTGGGATCGGCCAGGCTCGGCGATGCGATCAGAAACAATCCGCGCAATGATTCCATCTGAGCCATATTCTCCTATGCTTGGATTCATGGGATCCCAAAACGAACTTCGCATCACCGTCCCGATAGCAAACGAATTTAGGACGGGGACGGTGTTGTGAATCGAGTGCTTTGAGCCGCTCTCCCCGGAAGATGTCTTGTGGGTGTGATATAAACCTACCTCGGTCCCGAGGAAATATCCAGATTCGAAGCAGTTCGCCCCCTTCCGCGAGCCCATCCGAAATGGCGCGCTCCTTCAGGCCCCGCCTCCAGCCAAAGGTCGCCGACCAGCCGGATCATTGTCGAAATCGAAATCGGTATCTGTATCGGTATCGTTTCCTGTTCGGTATGGCACTCGCCCTCTGAACACCGCTCAATTTTCACTGCCGAGTGGTGTCAGCACCGCAGAATTGCGGTTGGGCTACCCGGTTTCTCATGCCTGAATCCCATCCCGCCTCCTTACAATTCCGAGATCGATAGCGACCCCGACCCCGATCTTGCTAGAGGCCGTCCGAAAAGGTCTTCGGATCCGGATGGGGAGGTATCCCGCAGAG